>Ga0214182_1000233_pt1 | contig 25418 bp, 26 predicted proteins | sample TroBogEpilimnion_8_FD_153020 | JGI IMG/M metagenome (GOLD analysis project Ga0214182, IMG submission 153020) | Freshwater microbial communities from Trout Bog Lake, WI - 14NOV2007 epilimnion | ecosystem: Environmental > Aquatic > Freshwater > Lake > Epilimnion/Euphotic zone | place: Trout Bog... | reverse complement strand
GCCCACGTTCAGTGATTTGTTTGATGGCTTCTGCTTTAAATTCTTCCGTATATCTGATGCGTTGCATATAAACCTCTCCGTTTCATTTTCGACATTATCAAATGTCTACTGAAATCGGGGAAGTCCAGTGAAGTGCTAAGTACTAATTACAACATGCTTAACTTAATGAAGAGTCTGGGCTTTAATCATCAAATCAGTCAAGAGGATTCTAGTATTGTTAAGGTCGTCTTAACAATTTGCTCCTGATATTCTCTTGTTGAAACTAAATATATTGAGTCAAAAAGAAGAAAAAATCTTCTGTTTTGCTGATCAATGAGCGCCTTTAGATGAGGTAAACGGCGGCTTAGCTAACCAAATGACTGGAGCAAGTAGTAGTAGCACCATTGCCGCCATCAGCATGACGTGATTGGTAGAGAGTAAATAAGCTTCCGAGCTAATTAACCGTTCAATTAACATGGATACACTGCCGTCTTTTATGCCCGCTTGATTCGCAATACTATAGAATTCTTGATAGAGTGGGTTTCCATTGTTGATGTGCTCAACCATTTGTGCGTGATATCGATTGGCATAATCTCCCCACATGGTAGTTGAAATCGCTGTCCCTACACTACCGCCAATATTTCTTAGAAAATTGGTCATTCCAGTCCCTGCGGCAATTTCATGCGGTTTAAGCTGTGACATTGAGATGGCTGTTAATGGCATAAAGAATCCTGCGATTCCAGCACCCACAGAGAGTCGAGCTAAAATAAGCGTGGCTTTATCTACCTGCGTTGTAAATAATGCTGCTTCAAAGCAGCTATAGGACATTATTAGAAATCCGAAGGTTGCAATGAGGCGGGCATCTATGCGGTGAATATTCGCACCAAAAACCGGGCCGCAGACCAGAGCAAGTAATCCTGTAAAACCCATGACTTGCCCAGCCGTTAATGCTGTATATCCGAGTTGAGTTTGCATCCACAAGGGACCTACAACGACATAGGTATAAAACGCGAAGGAACCAATAGCAAGACAAAGGGCAGCAATTGCATAGTTTTTTCGCTTAAATAAGCGCAAATTAATTACTGGGTGTTCTTCACCTAGCTCCCAAATTATAAGTGCTCCGAAGGATAGAAAAGAAATAATAGCAAGTCCGCTAATCCAATAAGAAGAAAACCAATCGAGTTCACTGCCTTTATCAAGCATAATTTGTAAGGTAGAAACACTTAAGATTAATAAAATTAAGCCTACAATATCGATTGTTTCTTTACTCGTTACTGGCTTGGGTGCCCCAAAAATACGATACATTAAATAGGCGCAGGCAATACCAAATGGCACGTTAATATAAAACACCCATCGCCAACTATAACTGTCAGTAAGCCAGCCACCAATAAGTGGGCCTAAGACTGGTGCTAAAACTGTGGTGGTTGCCCAAATCCCAAGAGCGAGTCCGACTTTTTTGGCTGGAAAGCACTTCATCATTAAGGCTTGTGATAGTGGAATCATTGAGGCACCTACCACTCCTTGCAAGACGCGTGCGAAAAGTAACATGCTAAAGGAGGGTGCAAGTCCACATAAGACAGAGGCTAGCGTAAACATCAAGGTTGCAAAAATAAACTGGCGAACCTCACCAAAACGGCGTGATAACCAACCTGTAAGTGGTAAAAAAATCGCTTCGCTTACTGCGTAAGAAGTAATAAGCCATGTGCCTTGCGTCGGTGTGACCGCAAAGTCTCCTGAAATTGTCGGCAGTGCTACATTGGCAATCGACATGTCTAAAATATTCATAAACGATCCTAAGCCTAAGGCTAGGGTCGCTAAAATGAGTTTGACGCCATTAAGTGGGGCGTTGCTTGAGGCTTGTGTCATATTTAATGCTGATTAGCTTGGCTAAGTATGAGGTGTACATGCTGGTCTGCTTCCCTAGCTTGCTCATCATAAATATGGGTGGCAGTAATGTTAGTTTTTTCTGCAGCGGTTAATGCACTGCCCTCCTGTTTAGAGGTATCGATTCGCACGCTCAATGATAAACCAACTTGTAATGGATTTTTTTTGAGCTGACTAGTGTCAATTGCAATTCTTACTGGCAAGCGCTGAACTACTTTTACCCAATTCCCAGTTGCATTTTGCGCGGGTAGGAGTGACATGTTTGCACCTGTTGCGGGAGAGAAACCTACCACTTTGCCGGTGTACATGACTTTACTGCCATAGATGTCAGCTTCTAATTCAACCTTTTGGCCTAAGCGAATATTGCTTAGTTGATCTTCCTTGAAGTTTGCATCGACCCAACTATCGCTTAGCATTACAAGCGTTGCAAGTGACAAGCCTGGCGCTACGCGCTGGCCTACTTGGGCATTACGTTTAGCAACTACCGCATCGACGGGACTGAGTACCTCAGTCCTTAGAAGGGTTATAAAAGCTTGCTTAGCAGCCGCACTTGCTTTTTGAACATCTGGATGACGTGTGGCTGTAGCAAGCTCTACTAAACCATCTGAGAGCTCAAGCATTTCTTTGTATCCGTTATCTGCTGCCTGATACTCTTTCTGTAAATGGTTAAGTTCTTCAGCTGAGACTGCTGCTTCACCCTTTAATGATTGACGACGTTTAAGATCTTCGCCAATCCTCTCCAATTCCACTTTTTTTTGCTTCGCTTGCAAAATCGCTGAACGACTGGCGCGATAAGCATTTAATAGGGCTGCATCTGCCATATGCGAAGCAATCTCAGCTTCTGTAGGGTCGATTTTAAAGAGTACATCGCCAGCTTTGACTTGCTGTGTCTCTACTACTTGAACTGCAGAGACAGTTCCTTCTACTTGTGAAGAGACTTGAATCTGTGGCGCGGCAACATAGGCGTTGTCAGTGGACTCGAAATGATTTAAATATTTCCACCAATAAATGGCAAAGCCAACCGCTACTAACCCTACTAAGCCAAAAAAAACTTTGAAGGCTTTTTTTCTGTTAAATGGCTGTGCTATTTGCTCTATGGTCATTATTCATTCTCACTATAATTAATGGGCTAGTTCATTTTCAATCGGACCACCTAGGCTAACTAATAAGCCCACGTAATCATGCATATGTTGATGCTCAGCTTCTAATGACTGCTGTTTATTTACTAGGTATTGCAACTGTGCATCTAAGACTATTGCATCATCCACCAATCCCGCTTTTCTCTTTTGTTGCGCAACTTCATAAAGAGAATCTGCTTGTGCTTCTGAGTGTTTAGCTTGGATTAAATTCTGTGCTGACGTGTTCACCGCCAAAATGCCATCGGCTGAATCTTTGAGGCTCGTTATTAAAGCATTTTGATAGGTATAGATTGCTTGATTGCGTTCTATCTGACGAGCCGAAATGGCTGAAGCAATTGCACCACTATCAAAAATGGGTAGATTTAAAACTGGTCCTAAGTTGTATTGACGACTATTTGACTCCAATAAATGCGCTAGATTAAAGGCTTGCAAACCCACTAAGCTTTGTAAATTAATATCAGGAAGGTAACTTAATTTTGCCGCGTCTACACGTAGCTGCGACATCTGAATATTTGTGAGTAATGCCTGTAAATCGGCGCGTCTTGCGATTAAGCTGGCAGGAATTACCTCTGGTAAATCTCGGGTTTGATAATGGAGATGAGGCGCTTTCAAAGCCTCGCCCCAGCTTGGTCCTTGATTCACTAATGCAGCCAATTGATGTTGTTGCATCTTCATTATCTGCACAGCTCTTAATTGTGCCATTGCTGCATCTTCAAGCGCTATTTGTCGCTGATTAACTAAATCGTAATCAACGAGGCCAGCTTTAAAGCGTTCTTTCGCAATAAAACTAAGTCTGGATTGAGCAGCAAGTGATTCTGATGCAATTTTGTTGTGCTGATAAGCGATGTCGTAATCGATATAAGCCTGAACTATGGTGGAGGATAGCCAAAGTTTCGTGAACGAAAAATCATAAGCTTTACTTTTAATATCTTGGTTCACAGCCTCAAGAACTTTCTTCTGTTTACCCCATAGATCGAGTGACCAGTTTAAGGATGCGCCTACTAGGCCATAGCTTGTTGTCGCTGGCATGTTGGGAAGATAAATATAATTCTTTGAAAGACGTTGCTCATTAATTTGTAAGTTGCCCGCAATATTAGGCCCTAAGCTTGCTCGTTCGGCATTCGCCTGCTGCTGAGCGTGCTCTACTCTCAGTTTGGCAAGTGCCATATCGGGGGCATTTTTTAGTGCCTCTTCTACTAGAAATTCTAGTTGAGGGTCTTCTAGCTGCTTCCACCATTGCGAGTCAATGTTGACATCAATTGCACTCAATTTTGGTTCAATTTGCACTAAAGGTTTTAATGTCGGCACTTGGTCTACTGGCGCAGTCATACATGCTGTAAGGAGAATAGCAATTAAAAAGGGTAGAGAGTTTTTCATACTTGGGGGTCCTGCATGGCTTCGAGCATATTGAGATGATTTTTGGCGATGATACCCAATACTTTTTGTGCAGTGGTAAATTCATTAGAGGTTACACCAGAGAGTGAAGTGTTCAAGAATTCACATACCTGAGGCATTAGTTGTTCAACAATTTCCTTAGCTTTTGGAGTAATCGCGAGGTTGATGATCCGACGATCTTTTGTTGATCTGATGCGTTTGATCCATTTCATTTTCTCCAACCGATCTAGAGTTCTGACTGTTGCAGCTGGATTAGATCCGATGGTCGTAGCAAGTTGCGATGCAGTAGGAGATTTTAGATGCTTGATCAGCATCGCTACCCTCAGTTGGGATGCGCTAACCCCAAACTGCTCTAAACGCTTATCCGCAATTCGCTCAAACATTAGTTGATTTTTGGAGATAAGAAATAAAATACTTTCATCTGGTTTGAAGGTGCTTGGTTGATAGATCAATTTAATTCCTGTTGCAAAATTGCAGTCAATAGTTGACTAGTCAACTATTTTAATTGTAAATCAACTGACTAAAAAATGGCAAGGCACATCCTGCAAAGCTCAAAATCTGTGATCAGGAATGTAAAGGTTTAACTCATGGTCTATTGGTTGGCTATTCATTTTGACTCAGCGTTTGAATGAGATAGGGTTTTAGCATTTGTTTGCTTAAATCCATGGGTTTTTGTTTGTGGTATTGCTAACTATCACGTCACCAATAATCGCCACTTTAATTAAGAAGCTAATGATGCTAATGACAATGCTTGCTAATATCGCGGTGCTAAGGTTGGAAATGGTGAATCCTCTAACTAGAGAACTTACAATCAAAAGTACTGCACCATTAATGACGAGTAAAAAGAATCCAAACGTAAAGAAGGTGATAGGTAAGGTTAATGTAATTAATAGTGGTTTAATCAAATTATTAGCAAATCCGAGTATTAATGCTGAGACAACAAGGGACCCAAGAGACTGGAATTTAATTCCTTCAAATATGAAAGAAGTCGCCCAAAGTGAGATGGACGTGGCTAACCATTGTGCGAAAAATGTCATCATGCTGAGCTTTCTGATTATCTTAAGGATTTGAGAGTTTGGCCATGTGAAACAATATTAGAATTGTAAAACTTGATTAGTAAAACGAAAACGATAATGCATGAATTTTTCAATGGTCAGATTCCTGCTCACTTTAGTGCGATGTGCTTAGTGCTCAATGTCGCTTTGTTACTCTCAATCACGGCGCTAATTAAATATCTTGTTAATAGTAAATGTGGATTTATTGATCAAAATAAGTTTGATGAACAAAACTACTAATGGCGTTGCCAAAGTTTAAATGTTGCTCAATGTCAAAATGAACCCCGTCAACCTTGCTTGAGGTCGTTATTGTGGCCGCGTCAAAAAAAAGGCAGTTAAGCTCACTGCATAAATCTCTGTAAGCATCGGCGAGTCCAATACATTTTTTTTCGGCATCCTCAAATTTGGCTGCAATTTCACCTTTCGCCTTTAGGATTGGTGGTGGTGCGATCACGAGTATTTCGGGTTTTGTCATGCCGGGCTCAAGCGAGGTATTTCGAATTTCATTGATGAGTGATCGCATACCATTTTTGGCATGAAGAGCTATATGGTCATGGTTGGCCTGAAAATCATTGGTGCCTAACATAAGGATTACCAATGAAAGCGGTGAATTAACCTCAATTCGTTGACTCAATCCGACGAGTCCGTTTCTGCCTGCTTTGATAGGATCTTCATATGCTGTTCGACGACCGTTTAAGCAGTCCTCAATCACGCGCACATTCTTTCCTTTATTTTTCAAGTTAAGTTCAAGAATTCCAGGCCATCGCTGATGAAATGCAAAACGATTGCGTGACATGGGGATAATGCCCCATGAGAGTGAATCGGCGTATACAAGAATTTGTTTCATATGTTCGGAAATTATATTCTGAATGGTAAGCGTGTTAATTATAAAAATAATTTATTACGCTATTAAAAAAATTCAATTGGATTAATTAAACTGTTTTTATTAATAATGAGAATTAAAATTTTCCAAGCAAAAATGTTTACATTAGAGGAGGCTGTTATGCAAAACAAAGCAATTATTCTTCAAGCTGGAGGTGGTTACGATAAGGTGACAATTGGCACTCGTGATTTCAAAGATCCTAGAGCCGGTGAAATTACTGTTCGACTTCATGCTAACTCTCTTAACTATCATGATTTTGCAGTGGTAAGTGGAATGTGGGGGCCATCTGAATCCCGTATACCAATGGCAGACGGTGCAGGTGTTGTCATTGCAGTAGGTGATGGCGTGACCGAGTTTGCAGTTGGAGACCATGTAGTAAGTACTTTTTTCCCGACGTGGTTGGCAGGTGAGCCTTTGGTTGAAGGTTTTGCAACTACGCCAGGTGACGGTGTAGATGGCTACGCACGTGAGACGGTTACCGCATCAATCGATGCTTTCACACTTGCGCCTAAAGGATGGACTCATGTTGAGTCTTCAACTTTGACCACAGCAGCTTTAACTTCGTGGCGTGCACTGATGTCGGATGATCATTTGAAACCAGGTGATACTGTGCTTGTTCAAGGCACAGGAGGAGTCTCAATTTTTGCTTTGCAGTTTGCGAAAATGGCCGGTGCGACTGTGATTGCCACTTCGTCAAATGATGAGAAGTTAGAGAAATTAAAGGCGCTAGGCGCTGACCATCTGATTAATTATCGTAAAACTGCTAATTGGGGTGAGGTTGCACGTGAAATTACGGGTGGTCGAGGTGTTGATCATATTGTTGAGGTCGGCGGCCCTGCAACTTTAAATCAATCTATGTTGGCGGCTAGAGTGGGAGCGCATATCTCAGTCATAGGTATTTTAACAGGTTTGGGCGGTGATGTTTCTATAGTGACAGCCTTGATTAAGCAGCTTCGTATGCAAGGTTTGATTGTTGGTAATCGCACACAGCAGCAAGAAATGATTAGAGCAATTGATACCAGTGGCATGCGCCCAATTGTCGATAAAGTCTTTCCTCTAGAAAATATTGTGTCAGCATTTCAATACCAAGAAACCAATAAACACTTTGGCAAGATTTGTTTGGAGATGTAATTAATCATTAAAATAATGGTTCAACTAGCCAATGCTTAATGCTGCGGCTAGTTATTTTGGGGTTAACAATAACCTACTAAAATAGTAAACTATGGTTATATGAATCTTCATAATAATCATACTCCAGATAAATTCGGCTTTTGTTTCGATAACTCTTATTCCAGACTACCTGAAATTTTATTTACTCCCGCAAAGCCCCAAGGATTCAAAAAACCAAGCTTGCTAATTTTTAATCGAGATTTAGCAATTGAGCTTGGATTAAGTGTTGAGGAACTTAAGGGCTCTGATTGGTCTTTTTTTTCAGGTCAAGTGACTCCAGAAGGTGCTTACCCTATTGCGCAAGCTTATGCTGGTCATCAATTTGGCGGATTTAATAATTTAGGGGATGGAAGAGCAATATTGCTAGGCGAGCATACAGCTCCAAATAGCCAAAAAGTTGATATTCAACTAAAAGGTGCTGGTCCAACTCCGTATTCACGCTCTGGTGATGGATTAGCAGGGATGGGTCCGATGCTCCGTGAGTATTTAATGAGCGAGGCTATGCACGCTTTGGATGTGCCTACCACTCGCAGCCTCGCGGTAATGCTTACCGGCGAATTAGTTTACAGGGCTTCACTTTTAGAAGGGGCTGTTTTGACCAGGGTAGCTGCTAGCCATATTCGAGTAGGAACTTTTCAGTATGCGGCTGCGATTCATAATATAGATGTGCTTAAATCATTGGCTGACTTTACCATCAGTCGTCATTATTCAGACTTAAAAGATCAACCCAATCAATATATTAGGATGCTGGAGGTGGTCATAGATTCGCAGGCTGCATTGATCGCTAAGTGGATGCAGTTTGGTTTTATTCATGGGGTCATGAATACCGACAATATGAGTATCGCTGGCGAAACGATCGATTATGGTCCTTGTGCATTTTTAAATGCATATTCGCCTAAGACAGTATTTAGTTCAATTGATAAAAAAGGCCGCTATGCATTTGGGAATCAACCCATAGTAGGTGAGTGGAATTTGACAAGATTTGCTGAAAGTCTTTTGCCTTTGATTGCAGAAAAGCATGAAGAGGCTATTCTGATTGCCACAGAGTCTTTGAATACATATCAAACTAAATACAGAGTCTATTGGCTTAATGCAATGCGAAAGAAAATAGGGCTTTTTAATGAAGAACCTGGAGACCTTGCATTGATAGATAATTTGCTGATGTTGATGTACAAGCATCAAGCTGATTATACAAATACATTTAGGAACCTTGCGAATCCGACAGTGTTGGACGGTTCGCTGATTTCTGATGGTGGTTTTAAAAATTGGCAAATTATCTGGCATGAGCGTTTATCACGACAATCTCAATCACCCCAGGAGTCCGCCGCATTGATGGATAGTCATAATCCAATCGTTATTCCACGAAACCATTTGGTTGAAGAGGTGTTGGTAAAAGCTACTCAGGGAGACATGAAGCCGTTTTATGATTTTTTACAAGTGCTTTCTAAACCTTATCAAATGCCGAGCAATGAGAAGTATCTTCATGGAGCTAGCGCAGAATTTGACCTGAATTATCAAACATTCTGTGGCACATGACGTCCGCTTCCGACTTAAATTGTTTGGTTTTACGCGGAAACTGAAAAAATTGAGTAAGTATTACGCTTTTGAATATCTTGATGAGTTATTTGGCAATATGCTCAACTAATCTCATCATATTGCATGTGTAGCCATATTCGTTGTCATACCAAGCCACTACTTTTACAAACGTTGTGTCTAGCATAATTCCCGCTCCTGCATCAAAGATTGAAGCGTAACTTTCACCTCGAAAATCAGTCGATACGACTTTCTCATCTGAAAAGCCAAGTACGCCTGTTAATGTCCCAATTCTTGCAGCTTGCTTCATAGCGGCGATAATTTCGTCATAGTTAGTTTCTTTATTAAGCTCACATGTTAAATCTACTACGGATACATCTGAGGTGGGGATGCGAAAAGCCATACCTGAAATTTTTTCATTTAGTTCTGGTATGACTTTGCCAACTGCTTTCGCAGCGCCGGTAGATGATGGGATAATGTTTTCTAAAATGCCTCTTCCGCCCCGCCAATCTTTAATTGATAGTCCATCAACAGTGTTTTGTGATGCAGTAGTGGCATGAACAGTCGTCATCAAGCCGCGCTTTATACCAAAATTATCATTTAATACCTTGGCAATTGGCGCCAATGCATTCGTAGTGCATGAAGCTGCCGAAACGATTGCTTCATTTTGGTACATTTGATGATTAACGCCATAAACAAAAATAGGTGTTTGGTCTTTTCCTGGGGCTGATTGCACAACTTTTTTGGCCCCTGCGGTAATGTGTTTCTGGCAAGACTCTTCAGTTAAAAATATGCCGGTGCATTCCAGCACTACATCTATATCTAGAGCTTTCCAATCAAGTAGCGCAGGGTCTTTTTCTGACGTCAATCTAATCTGTTTTTCATTAACGATTAGGGTATGATTTTTTATTGAGATATCCCCTTTAAAACGTCCATGTACAGAGTCATATTTAAGCATATATGCCAGATAGTCCGGAGTAAGTAGATCGTTGATACCAACAACTTCAATGTTTTTAAATTCATGCATAATCGCGCGGAGTGCCATGCGCCCAATACGGCCAAATCCATTAATACCCACTCTAATTGCCATGATTGATTGCCCTTAATTAGCCAGTGTTTCTTAAACCTGATGCGATGCCGTTGATTGAAAGTTGAATCGCAATTTTTGTTTCTTCAGTTGCTTCGCCGTGCCGATATTTCTTAAGTAAGGCAATTTGCGAATAATTGAGTGAGTCGAGGTAAGGCAGCCTGTTCTGAATGGACTTGGCCAATGCGATATTGCTACTAAGGCGCTTGTCCGTATTCATAATAAGATTAATTGCATTAATTGTTTTTAAATACTCACGCTCTATCTTGATAAAAATCTCTTCTCTTAATGTCTCGTCTATGACTAAGTAAGAGTATTGTTTAGCAATGACCAAATCGGTTTTTGCAAGCACCATATCAAGGTTTGCAATAAGTGTCTTGAATAAAGGCCATTCTTGATACATTTCGCGTATCAGCTCAGTTTTTGTGGCTAGATTGCCTGATTTCAAAAAGTTCTCAATCGCCGAGCCTACTCCATACCAACCCGGTAATAGTAAACGGCATTGCCCCCATGAGAAGCTCCAAGGAATTGCTCTTAAATCTTCAATTTTTTGTGTGGCTTTTCTAGAAGTTGGTCTACTACCAATATTTAATTGGGCAATTTCACTAATTGGCGTGGCAGAAAAGAAGTAGTCGGCAAATCCTGGTGTTTCATAAACTAGATGCCTGTATGCTGTCATCGCAGAAGTTGAGAAATCTTCCATGACGATTTCGTAAGATCTTCTTTTTCTGGTTACTAGCTCATCTTGAGGAAATAAACTTGCATCGATTGTAGCAGCGATTAATGTCTCTAAATGAGGTTTGCCGGTTGTTGCGCTTGAGTATTTATTGGCAATAGTCTCGCCTTGTTCAGTCAAGCGGATTTGGCCATTTACTGTGCCGTGAGGTTGGCTAAGTATTGCATCGTAAGAGGGGCCTCCGCCTCTACCAACAGTCCCGCCACGGCCGTGAAAAAGCCTAAGTTTTACTTTTGCTTGGTTGAATAATTCAACAAGTGAAATCTCGGCTTTGTACAGCTCCCAATTTGAGGTTAGGAACCCCCCATCTTTATTACTATCTGAGTAACCCAGCATCACTTCTTGTTGGTTACCTTGATAACGAATAAGATGGCGAACTCCCATTAAGCTTAGCCACTCACCCATAATCGAAGGGGCATTTCTTAAGTCTGTGATGGTCTCAAATAGTGGGACGATATTGAGATCCATTTCAATTCTTGCAGAGCCCCAAACGCCTCTTAATAGTCCGGTTTCCTTTTGCAAGATTGCAACTTCTAATAAGTCTGAGAGGGTTTCTGTATGAGAAATTATGTAATGACGAATAGCATATTTGCCAAAAATGCTGCGTATGTCTCTAGCGCTATTTAAAATATCCATTTCTGACTGGACTAATTCTGAATAGCTTTGGAATTGTGAGAACAACAGGCGAGGTTGTTTAAGTTCAGATAAAAGTAGCTCTATTTTTTTAGCTTCATTTAGTTTTGAGTATTCAAACTCAAAGCCTGCTTTCATTAGTAGTTCGCCAATTACTTGTTCATGTACGTCAGACGATTGCCTTAAATCAACGGTTGCAAGGTGAAATTGAAATGTGCCAACTGCTTTAATTAGTTTGCCAAGACGAGGGTAAATCATATCCTCGCCTTGATTCAGCTTTAAAGATTTCGCGATGATATTTAAATCTACTAATAACTCCTGTGCTTCGGAGTAAGGTTTGCACTCGTCGTGCGTCATCCCAAATTCTCCCTTAATGACATTTTTAGTGGCCATTATCCGCATATAGATTTTTTTTAACGCCAAACGATAGTATTCATCACTTCGGTGATGTGACAGTTGATGATCACACTTGGTTAATTTAATGACTTCATCACTTATTTTTGCTCTGAGTGAAGAGACGGCAAGTTCACGGCCAAGGCTGTTAATTTCATTTAAGTAAAAATGGAGGACCTTTGTAGACTGCTTATCAAATGCCGTCGCTAATGTGCTTGAATTTACAAATGGGTTGCCATCTCGATCCCCGCCAATCCATGAGCCCATATGAAGAAAATTTGGTAATTCGTAATCTGGTTTTTGAATGATCTGTTTAACCTCTAGTTCTAGGTCTTGCAGTATTTCAGGAATTGCATTTAGAAAAGTCTTTTCATAAAAAGTTAACGCATTATCAATTTCATTGGATACAGTTAGCTTGGTGAAGCGCAACATTCTTGTTTGCCACAACGCTGAAACTAGCCCTTGGATAATTAAGTCATGACGATTAATTTCTTTTTTTGAAGTTAGTGTGACCCGCTTAGCCATGTGTTCGGCAATTTGATCCTCAATCTCTAAAATACTCTTTCTTTGAACTTCTGTAGGGTGGGCCGTAAGGACTGGCGAGATCAAAGCTTCTTCGAAAAAAGCTTGAATCCTCTCAAAACTTATTTCATTCTCTAGGATTTTTGCAATGCTAAATGCGAGTTTGCCCTCGCAGGCTTCATCTTCTGTGAGTCTGCTTAACTGCTGAGCGTACAAATCCTCTGCGATATTAAATAAATGAATAAAGTAGCTAAAAGAGCGAACGATACTAACAATTTGATTGGAGGTTTGGGTATTCAAAATCTCCATCAGGCCTTCACTGGATTTTTTCTTACTTTTAACATTGATACTTTCAACTTTGTGTTGAATGCTTTTGATTAGATTAAAAACTTTTTCACCATCTTTTTTCAAGATGGCCTTGTCTAGTAAATGCGCAAGGTACTTTATATTTTCTTGCATCATCAATTCATAGTTGAAGACCATTTCAAACTCCATCAAAAACATTTGTTTGATGTTGAATAAGCAACAACTAGACCAAATGCACTTTTAATCGATATGCTATTTAAAAATGGCATGTAGATTGCTTTTTCTAAAATACACAGCTGTAAACTGTGGCGGAAGATGCGGTTCTTAGATTAAGTATTAACTTTCTTGAATGGATTGAAATGAAACCGGTATTAGTGATAAGGCACGCCCTTTCAGAGGGTGCAGGGTTTTTTGGCACCTTTTTAGATCAAAGAGAAATTCCTTGGTGCATGGTTTGCATAGATAAAGGAGATACACTCCCTTCTGATATAGCTAACTATAGTGGTTTGGTTATGATGGGTGGGCCGATGTCAGTGAATGATAGTTTGCCTTGGATAACTAAAGAGCTTGAATTGATAAGGCAGGCAATGGAATTAAATTTTCCAGTCCTTGGCCATTGTTTAGGTGGTCAACTCATCAGTAGGGCGCTTGGTGCAAAAGTCGTCGCAAACCCCGTTAAGGAAATTGGTTGGGGCGTGGTGCAAAGCACTTGTAGAGAAAGTACAAATAATTTGTTTGGAGTTGATGCATTTGAGAGTTTTCATTGGCATGGTGAAACATTCGATCTTCCTCAAGGTGCTAGACATTTGCTTTCAAGTCAGTATTGTCGAAATCAAGCTTATCAGTTAGGTAGTGCTCTTGCATTTCAGTGTCATATTGAGATGACCGAGGATATGGTAAATCTTTGGTGTAAAGTCGGAGCGGGGGAGTTGTTGGAATCAAGCAATAGTCCAGCAGTTCAACAAGTGCAAGAGATTAAAAGAGATTTAAAATGCAGAGTGAAGAGTTTAAATAAAGTTGCGATTAGCGTTTATTCAAAGTGGATTGAAGGTCTCAAACAGTAGGCGTGCTTTTTTTGCTCACATGAGACCTGTTCTTTTGTGTGTTTTGAACTTGAGTTTCATTAGTTATTATGATAATTTAGCCAAAATGTAACTAAGTTGTTACACATGTAATAATTTAATTACAAAGAGTAACTGAGATAACGCTTTAATTTTATGTGACTTTTCTAAGTTAAAGCATAGAAAGGCTGGCTTTGAATCACGTTGCAGCAGATTTTGAAATTGTTGCTCGGCCCAATAGCTCATTAACAGCAAAAGGCAGAGTCTATGCTGTAACGATTATTGCCGCAGTTTCATTGGTTGTGGCGATTGGTTTTAGTTTGCTTGGTGCGTGGTTTGTATTGCCTTTTGCTGGCTTGGAGCTGATTGGGATTGGGTATGCTTTTTACTACATCCATTGTCACTCGCAAGATTATGAAAGCATCGTGATTGTTGGCGATCAAGTTTCGGTGGAAAAAAAACGCTACAAATCCGTCAGTCTAATGGTTTTTAATCGTTATTGGGCGAAAGTGCTTTTGCGCATTACGCCAAGTGGCGATCAAATGTTGTTGCTCCGTTCGCATGGCAAAGAAATAGATTTTGGTCGTTGTTATATGACAAATGATCAGCGTTTAGATCTTGCTAAACAATTAAAAGAGCGTGTTGGAGTTGTTTTTTAACCAGATTTTGGGAGTAAGTATGGTGATGCAGTTTCTTAAAAAAGCTGGGCTTGGGATGATGTTGGCAATGTTTTCATTAGCCGCTCATGCTCAATTTACTTGGAATTTCCCGATGCCAGCAACGCCAATGGCGGCTGACACATTGCACGTTCATAACAAGTTCATGGTCATCGTGATGATTATTTTCTTGGTTGTGCTAAGTATTATGATTTACTCAATTGTGAATCATAGAAAAAGTAAAGGCCATGAAGCTGCGACATTTACAGGTCCTAGCACCAAATCGCAGGTGCTTTGGACTTTGGTCCCATTTGCGATTTTGCTCTATATCGATTTCATTTTGATGGGTATTCCAGCTTATCATAGTGTGGTGATGATGGAAGATACCAAAACAAATGCTGACATGGTTATCAAAATCACTGGCTCACAATGGCGCTGGCAATATGAATACATGGATGGTGAAGCGCAAGGTATTAAGTTTGTAAGCAACCTTACAACACCACAAGATCAAATTGATAATAAGGCTGAAAAGGGTCAAGACTATCTTCTTGAAGTTGATAACCATTTGGTATTGCCAGTGGGTAAGAAAGTTCGTGTTCTTTTAACATCTACTGATGTGATTCATAATTGGTGGGTACCAGCTTTCGGTGCAGCTCGTGATGCAATTCCTGGTTTCTTACGTGAAACATGGGTTCGTGTAGATGTTCCAGGAACATATCGTGGACAATGTAAGGAGCTTTGTGGCAAAGGTCACGGCTTTATGCCTGTGGTTGTGGATGCTGTGTCAGCAGAAGAATATACAAAATGGGTTGCAGATCAAAAAACTAAAATAGCAGCTGCTTCAGCTGGTGCAGATAAAACATGGACAAAAGAAGAGTTGGTCGCGCATGGTAAAGAAGTTTATGTCAAAAACTGTGCAGTTTGTCACCAAGCTGAAGGTCAAGGCTTACCACCAACATTTCCAGCATTACACGGAAGTAAAATTGCAACTGGTCCAATCTTTGATGCTGAAGGTAAATTAGTAAAAGATGGTCATTTGGATCGTGTATTTAACGGTAAAGGCGTAATGCCTGCATGGAAAGCTATATTGAATGATACAGATATTGCATCTGTGATTACTTTTGAGCGTAATGGCTTAGGTAATGCAGTGGGTGATATGCTTCAGCCTGCTCAAGTCAAAGCGCTACGATAGATCTTTGATTTTAAATTTTTAATACCTACGTTTTTAAACATTTGGCATATCAGTAGCATTAAGGAGAGAAAGATGAGTTCTACAACAGTAACACATCATGACGAGCATCATGACCATCCAACAGGCATTATGCGTTGGCTAACGACTACTAATCATAAAGATATCGGTACGATGTATCTAACATTTTCACTGATCATGTTTTTAGTTGGCGGAGTAATGATTCTTGCTGTTAGGGCAGAGTTATTTCAGCCTGGTTTGCAATTGATGAAGCCTGAATTTTATAACCAATTAATTGGCGTTCACGCGCTTGTGATGATTTTCGCAGCCTTGATGCCTGCTGCAACGGGTTTTGCTAATTGGATGTTGCCTTTGCAAATTGGTGCGCCTGATATGGCTTTGCCACGCTTGAATAACTGGGGTTTTTGGTTGTTGCCTCCAGCCGCCATTCTTTTAACCTTACCTTTCACGTTGGCGTTGTTTGGTATTGGTGATGGAGCAATCGCTACTGGTTGGACTTTCTATGCGCCATTATCCGTTCAGGGTGGTATGGGTGTAGATTTTGCAATATTCTCAGTCCACTTATTAGGTATTTCATCTGTACTTGGTTCAATAAATGTCATAGTTACCATCCTTAATATGCGTGCGCCTGGTATGACTTTAATGAAGATGCCTATGTTTGCATGGGCTTGGTTAGTAACGGCTTTCTTGTTAATTGCAACTATTCCAGTATTGGCTGGTGCAGTAACAATGTTGTTAACAGACCGTCATTTTGGTACGCACTTTTTTGATGCTGCTGGTGGTGGCGACCCAATTATGTTCCAACATTTGTTCTGGTTTTTTGGGCATCCAGAGGTTTATATCGTATTGTTGCCAATTTGGGGTTTTATGCCACAAATTCTTCAAACATTTTCCCGCAAACCAATGTATGGCTACAAAGCACAAGTTGTTTCATTATGGGCAATTGGTGCATTAGCACTTGTTGTTTGGGCTCATCACTTCTTTACTGCAGGTATGCCAGTGCCTGCATTGCTATATTTCATGTATAGCACCATGGCAATTTCATTGCCCTTGGCTGTATTATTTTTCTGTTGGATCGCAACAATTTGGAAAGGCTCATTAAGCTTTGAAACTCCTATGTTGTTTGCAATAGGTTGGATTGTCCTCTTTGGTATTGGGGGTTTAACAGGATTGGTGCTCGCTGACGTTGCGGCTGACGCTCAGTATCATCATACATACTTTGTGGTAGCTCACTTCCATTACACATTATTTGCAGGTGGGATGATGGGCGTGATGGCAGGGGTTTACTACTGGCTTCCAAAAATGACTGGGCATATGTTTAATGAGCGTTTGGGTAAATTGCACTTCTGGTTAACTGCAATCTCATTCAACCTAACCTTCATTCCACAATTCTTCTTGGGGCTTGCTGGTATGCCACGTCGTATTCCAGACTACGCACTGCAATTTGCAGAGTTCAATATGATTTCTACAATTGCTGCGTTTGTGCTTGGTTTGTCTCAACTTATATTTGTTTATAACATTGTGAGTTGTGCTCGTGGTGGTAAAAAAGCAACTGACCGAGTTTGGGATGGAGCTCAGGGGCTAGAGTGGACATTGCCTTCACCACCTCCATACCATAGCTTTACTGAACAACCGATTGTTAAGTAATTATTATTAATTATTGAGGTAGGGCCGGGCTATAAGCGCGGCCCTAGTAAGATGGATAAAAATCAACAACTAAGAAAAAATAACAGTAAAAAGCTGGCCTTGCTATTTGCTGGAATTGCTTTAGCTTGGTATTTCCTTGCCATGTATTGGATAGGGAAGTAGTGAACAGTAACGAAAAAAGAAAGCAAAATAATAAAAAGTTAGGTTTTAAACTGCTTTGGATTGTTTTTGCTGCACTCTTATTTGGTTTTGCATTAGTGCCTTTGTACAACGTGCTTTGCACGGTGACAGGGTTAAACGGTAAGACGAATGCAACAGCAGATGTTGCTAGTAATAACGTGGATGAAACTCGCTGGGTAACCGTTGAGTTTACAAGTAGTGTAATGCCCGGTTTGGGATGGAATTTTAATCCAGAGAAGCCGAGTATAAAAGTACATCCGGGGAAAATTGAAACAGTTAATTTTGTTGCTAAGAATAATACTAATGAGACTGTTGCTGGGCAGGCAGTGCCAAGCGTAAGTCCTGGCCTAGCTTCTCCATATTTTAAAAAAATTGAATGTTTTTGTTTTAAAAGGCAAGAGCTTAAAGCAGGTGAAACTAAGTTAATGCCATTAAGATTTTATGTCAGTACAGATTTACCAAAAGATGTAAAAGCGGTAACGTTGTCTTACGCATTTTATAATGCAGTAAAGCCGGCGAATTAGGGAGCTTGTAATTGCTCGAAGTTAAAAGGCAAGCAAGTAAAATTAACTAAATAAACGCTAATTATAATAGTGCAAAGGAAACAAGGATGTCTTCACAAACACATAACAATCATTATTATGTTCCGAATCCGGTCGCTTATCCTGTCATTTTGTCAGCAGGTTTGTTGGCATTAGCGGCGGGCTTCATTTTTAATATCAATAATTTCCCAGCAGGAAAGGGAATGATGATTGCCGGTGCATTGGTTATTCTTGGCATGATATTTAAATGGATGGGTAGCGTAATTGCTGAATGTCAAAATGGACTTTACACAAAATGGGAGGATAAGTCGTTTCGTGTAGGTATGATTGTATTTATTTGCTCTGAAGTTGCATTCTTTGCTGCGTTCTTTGGAGCACTTTTTTTTATGCGTGTGATTTCAATTCCAGAATTAGCATCTTTCGACCCACACTTCACAATGTATAAAGACTTCGTTGCCTCGTGGCCATCAGCTGGACCTGGTGGCGTTGTTTTGGGTAAGGATTATGTTGTTGGTCATTTGAATCCGATGGAGGCATGGGGTTTACCAGCTGTCAATACACTAATCTTGCTTACCTCAGGTGCAACGGTGACATGGGCACATTGGGGGTTGTTGAAAAACAACCGTAAACAATTAGTGATTGGTTTATTCTTAACAGTAGCACTTGGTATTTCATTTTTGGCTTGCCAAGCAGTGGAATATCATCATGCATATACAGAAATGGGCTTAACTTTAGGCTCTGGTGCTTACGGCGCAAGTTTCTTTATGTTGACAGGTTTTCATGGCTTTCATGTGATGTTAGGTACATTGATGCTAATTGTTATTCTTGTGCGTAGCATGAAGGGTCACTTCGATGCAGACCACCACTTTGGCTTTGAAGGCGTTGCTTGGTATTGGCACTTTGTCGACGTTGTATGGTTAGGTTTATTTGTATTTGTTTATTGGTTGTAATGCCTAAACACTAGTAAAAAAGGCGATCACAATGTGTCGCCTTTTTTGTTGCATAGAAGATTAATTTTTAAGGGTGAGCGTTGCTTCCAATCAGACCAAAATAGTAACCAGTAATCAAAAGTACAAAAAGCACGATTGACAATGAGATTCTGATGGTTAGCGCACGAACGGTTCTCTCGCCAGAACCTTTGTCTTTGCCTAAATAAAATAAAGCTGAAAATAAGCTAAAGACAATCATAAGTAGTGCTAGGATGATAGCAATTTTTATAAGCATATTATTCTCCAGTATCGTTATATTTTCATTATGCGGTTCATATCGTTAATTTGCAATTTCATCTTAATTTCGGGCTAGTAAATGCTTAATAAATTTAGACCTACTTTTGTAGGAACATTGGTCACTTTATGTTGTATACCATTATTTATTAAACTTGGTCTCTGGCAGTACAACAAAGCGGAACAAAAGGAGGCACTGCAGGCTCAATATGATGCGAGTGTTTCACATCAACCAGAGGCCATGCCTGCTGACTTTAGTAATATTGAGGCCCTTCGTTATAAGAAAATTGAGGTGTCTGGTGAGTATGTCAAGCAATATCAAATCTTGCTTGACAATCAAGTGGAGGGTGAAACGGCTGGTTACCATGTAATTACCCCACTAAAGATTGATGGTAAAGAACAGTTAGTTTTGGTTGACCGAGGTTGGATTGCCGCATCAGATAGCCATACAGACTTGCCTCAAGTGGATGTCCCAGAAGGCCCTCAAAAGGTATTAGGTCAAATTTGGGTACCAAGTAAGAAGTTCTATACCTTAAGTCCTCAGCAAGTAGCAAATGGAAAGTGGCAGACCTTATGGCAAAATATGGATATGGATCTTTATGCTAAAGCAGTGTCTAGTAAATTATTGCCTGTGGTGATTAAAATGTCCCCAGAGAATCCAGGGGGATTTGTGCGTAATTGGATTAGGCCGGATGACAGAATAGCAATGCATTTAGGGTATGCTTACCAATGGTTTGGCTTTTCTTTTGCAGCCTTTGCGATTTATCTGTTTGTTAGTTTTAAGCGTGGCAATTAAGCGTCGATTAATTAAAGTGGAAAATAAATTGTCAGTTCATCATCAGATCTCAATTAACGATAACGATTCAGAAAAAACCCAGCAAACCAAAGGTCGTTTGGTTTTGCTAGCTCTGATGGTTTTCTTTGCGGCGCCTTTATTCTTGGTGATGGCAATGTATCGTTTTGATTGGCACCCACACGGAAGAAGCTACGGTGATTTGATTCAGCCAGTTGTGCCTATTAAACTTCCTGATGCTTTTAAAGATATAAAAATTGCGGATTCAACAGTTGAGTCCAAAATTCTTTGGCACGATAAATGGAGTGCAGTGATTATTGCTGATAAATGTGAGTCTGTATGTCAAACAAGATTACACGATATACGCCAAATTCATGCCTCGTTAGAAAAAGATATGAATCGTTTACAGCGAATTTTGATCACCAATCAACTAGATTTAGGCGATTTGCAAAAAAAGTATCCTGACTTAATTATCCTTAATAAACCCAGCGCCGATGTTGCCGCTTTAGCTAGCCAATTTGATTTAAAGGGTATTTCAGCATATACCAGTGACCGAGTTTTTATGGTGGATCCACTAGGTAATTTGATGTTGAGCTACTCAACGTACGTAAAACCAGTTGATATGCGCAAGGATTGGGTGCGTTTGTTGAAATATTCATGGGCAGGATAGTATGCAAAATTTAGTTTCATTCACATTTTTTAGGCGCATCGCGTTGTTGGGAACAGTCTTGGCGCTTTGTGTTGTGGTGTTAGGTGCTTACGTTCGTTTATCTGATGCAGGATTGGGTTGTCCAGACTGGCCTGGTTGTTATGGCACTCTGACTGTTCCAGAAAGTCAAACAGCAATCGCTGATGCGCAACTAATTTATCCAAACAAACCAGTCGAAACCCATAAGGCATGGAAAGAAATGGCGCATCGTTATGTAGCTGGCACCTTGGGGTTGCTGGTATTGTCGTTGTGTCTATTAGGTTGGCGTGCTAAACGGCATATAAGCGTTTCACCTCTATTGCCAACAGTCTTGCTTTTTGTGATTGGATTTCAGGCCATGCTTGGTATGTGGACGGTTACACTGTTACTTAAGCCTGTGATTGTCTCATTGCATTTAATGGGGGGCATGACGACATTGGCTATTCTGACTTGGATTGCACATAGGCATTTTGGTAGCCCTTCTAGACGTATTGTTGATTCTGATCTTGTGCGCTTTTGGATTCGGGGTGCTGTGTTCGTTATATTTGCCCAAATCTTTTTGGGAGGGTGGACGAGCTCGAACTATGCGGCGCTTGCATGTACTGACTTTCCAACATGTCACGGCGAATGGATGCCTGAAATGGACTTTTATACAGCTTTCCATTGGGTGCGTGAATTAGGCCTAACTGCTACAGGACAGCCATTGGAATTGGCTGCATTTACCGCTATTCAATGGACACATCGTGTGGGTGCACTGGTGACATTTATTTATTTGAGTATCTTGGGCCTTATGTTACTCAAAAACACTCGATTACAATCGTTCGGCGTGCTTTTAATTCTCTTACTTTTTGTGCAAATTAGCTTAGGGATTGGCAATCTTGTTTTACATTTACCACTAGCTTTGGCAGTGGGTCACAATATGGGCGCAGCCTTGTTATTGATTACTATTGTTGTGGTCAACTCCAAAATTACCGAGTTATCAAAAGGGAGTTATTGATGAGTGCAGTAGCCATCAATCCATTAAAGAATTTTAAGATTAGGTTTAAGAATTTCTTTCCACTATGTAAACCTCGCGTTTCAGCGCTGATTGTATTTACTGCGATTATTGGGATGTTTTTGGCGACGCCCAATATGGTGCCACTTGATATTTTAATTGCAGCTACTTTAGGAATTGGCTTAGCATCAGGTGCCGCCGCCGCTTTTAACTGTTTAATTGAACAAGAAATTGATGCGAGAATGGCGCGCACTCGTGGCAGACCGCTTCCTACAGGTCAAGTGAGTTCAAAAGAAACGTTTATTTTTGCTAGTATTATTGGCGTGATCGGGTTAGGTATTTTGTATTTATTTATAAATCCGCTGACCATGTGGCTAACATTTGCGACTTTCTTGGGGTATGCAGTCATTTACACCGTATTTCTAAAACCAGCGACGCCACTCAATATTGTTATTGGCGGAGCTTCTGGCGCTATGCCTCCAATTTTAGGCTGGGCGGCAGTAAATAATGTTGTATCCCCAGAATCCTTGATCTTGTTTTTAATTATCTTTGCTTGGACGCCACCCCATTTTTGGGCTTTGGCGCTGTATCGCCGAGAAGATTATGCAAAGGTCGGTATGCCAATGTTGCCTGTGACGCATGGAGAAGTATTCACTCGGCAACATATTCTGTTGTACACAATCGTTTTGTTTGCCGTTGCTATGATGCCAGTTGGATTGGGAATGAGCGGTTTGATATATTGCCTGATTTCATTAGCATTAAATTTTGGTTTTATGTCTTATGCTGTTGCTTTGTATCGCAAATATTCGGATGATTTGGCTAAGCGCACATTCCGTTATTCAATTATCTATTTAATGGCTTTGTTTGCTGGATTGTTGCTTGACCATTACTGGTTTATTCCACTATAAATAAAATATTTACTCACAATTAAGGGGAAGCGAATGAAACTGATTGAGCAAATTCTTGAGGATTTGATGTTCCGAAGCCGCTGGTTGCTTGCTCCAATGTATATTGGTCTAGTCGGTGGGTTGGGATTAATGTTAGTTAAGTTTGCTCAAGAATTTATCCATATTATTTCTTATATCGTATATGCCCCAGAACAAGAAGTAGTGTTGTCTATATTAGGTTTGGTCGACATTACTCTAGTCGCAAATTTATTGATTATGGTTATTTTTAGTGGATACGAGAATTTTGTCTCTAAGATTGATGTAGCGAATCACGAAGACCGGCCTGAATGGATGGGTAAGGTTGATTATTCTGGCCTTAAGTTGAAGCTTATTGGCTCTATTGTAGCGATTTCTGCAATTGACTTATTGAAAGCGTTTGTTCACCAATCAACTGCTGGTATTGAACATTTAAGCAATACCCAAATGGCATGGATGGTTGGCATTCACTTTACATTGATTTTATCAGGTGTCTTATTTGCGTTTATGGATAAGATTTCAGAATCAACTCATAATTAATACATTGAATGATTATTTATTCATGATTTTAGTTGCCAATGCTTTATTTGAATCTATTTTAATAGGGCTGCTCTGATATTTAGTAAGCGTTAAGTATTTTTAGATCATAAATTTTTGAAGGAATTGAGTTTAAATTTACGTAATAAAAAAGCCGTGTGTATCTAAGATCACGGCTTTTTTATTTGAGATGTGGCGCGCCCGGCGGGAGTCGAACCCACGACCCTTGGCTTCGGAAACCAATACTCTATCCAGCTGAGCTACGGGCGCATTGTCCTTACAGAACAAAAACTCTATTGTTACAACAATTTATAGGTTTTTGAAATTTTGATGCTGCGCCACAATACCTCAGTATTTTGAGCTTTTCAAGAAGTAACTGTGTAAAAATTGTGTAAGATTTATCTGGGCCGACCCCTTTGCTTTTTAGATTCTGAGGACCCCACAGTACCCGTACCCCCTAAATCAGCCGCATTGTTTTGGTCCCACTAAGCATACTATTTTGCCCAAATAAAAAATATGAATTCCATTTAATTTTTTTATAAAATTTGTTAATGTGGTAATCATTATAAAAAAATTCATAAAACTATTACTAAAATCTATTTTTTAGTTTTATTGACTCTTTCTAACTGGTTGGCAGTCAAATGGTAATCTTTATAAATATATTGCTTAATCAATGGTTATATTAGGATGTTGAATTTTATTATTTTGATATTAATATCAGGCATCAGTTTTTATTTTTTAGTTAAATTTTTTGTAGACAAAAAAACAGCAAGAAACCTTGTAATTCTCTATTCTTTACTAGGGCTAGTTGTTTTGTATAAGTTAATTAAAGCAATTGATAGTTTTACGTCATTTATAGAAGTTCTTACTAAATAGTTTTTGGAGGGGTTTATTGTGGATAGTTTTATTCAAGACTTACTTTTAGGGCTCATCGTTTTCATTTTATTCCTGCTAATTTGCAGGGAAATTGTTTGTTGGTATTTTAAAATAAATCAAACCGTATCATTGCTCGAGGAAATTAGAGACTCTATGAAACCTGATGAAAAAAAAGTAACTGAAAAAGATAATATTAAATTGGAAAATGATAAAAAAAATGAGTTTTCATTTACTGAATAAATTTATATGTTTTATATAACCAAAGGGGAATAAGTTGTGAAACACAAGAATGCTAGAAAAATTGTTTTGCTTTCAATAATGCTTTTTAGCTTAATTGGATGCTCTAAGCCTTCAGTTTATACAAATGAAAAAACAACCTTAGATGGTTTGGGTGTCTCATTCAATTCAAAACTGATTGATCAATTGAAGTTGGGCAACAAAGATATTGCAGCATTGATTATAGGTGCATCAGAAGGGCGTGAGTATAACAATAATACATACGATTTTGAAATCTACCGTTATACAAGTTCAACTAAAGAAAAGATGAATGAAGTCTTCAAAACAATGACTCAGCACTGTAAAAAATCTTTCCTAAAAGGGTACTTTCTAGTTTGTGATCAATCTGAATCAGCTTCTGTAGAAAATCTTCTGGAAGTTGTTGATGGGAAAAATCTAAAAATTATTGAAAATCCTGTGAAAAAGAGCGAAATTTCTCCAGCGGTAGATGCCGCACCAGTAGCGGCTCCAGCAGCAGATGCGGCACCAGTAGCGGCTCCAGCAGCAGATGCGGCAGCAGTAGCGGCTCCAGCGGCAGATGCGGCAGCAGTAGCGGCTCCAGCGGCAGATGCAACACCAGCTCCCGATGTTGATGCTAGCTTCACAGCAATTCTTACTTGTGGTATGGGTGCAGGTGGTGGTCATGAACACATAAATATACTTGCATGTTTTGCCGATAGTGATGGGGCTGATACAAATTTAGAGTTAACTAATGGTGACAAGTATGGTTTGTACAAAGCTTACAATCTGAGCCGTGTCGGTGTGGAACAAAGAGATGGCTTTCATATAAAGCTTGATAAGCACTTTTCAATCCAAGCTCAGAATTCCAGTGATACTTTGATATTGGGTATAAAGGTGATTGGTGATAAGACAGGAAAAATTTATTATCAGAAACAAGTTAGTCAATTCGGGGTAATAACCGTTAAGAATTAAGTAATTTTCTTGCTGTAAATCAGCTCATGCTGGACTTCCCCGACTTTCGTAGACATTTGATAATGTCGAAAATGAAACGGAGAGGTTTATATGCAACGCATCAGATATACGGAAGAATTTAAAGCAGAAGCCATCAAACAAATCACTGAACGTGGGCATGGGGT
>Ga0214182_1000232_pt1 | contig 25630 bp, 31 predicted proteins | sample TroBogEpilimnion_8_FD_153020 | JGI IMG/M metagenome (GOLD analysis project Ga0214182, IMG submission 153020) | Freshwater microbial communities from Trout Bog Lake, WI - 14NOV2007 epilimnion | ecosystem: Environmental > Aquatic > Freshwater > Lake > Epilimnion/Euphotic zone | place: Trout Bog... | reverse complement strand
CGGCCGCGAGCGCCGCGGCGACGGTGGTCGGCGGCAGTGTGGTCGTAAAAATGAACCCCGGCGCGGTGGAACGGATGAAGTCCACCACATCCGCGTCGCCCGCGATGTAGCCGCCGTGGCAGCCGAAGGCCTTGGCCAAGGTGCCCTCGATGATATCGACCCGGTGCGCCACGCGATCGCGTTCCGACACGCCGCCGCCGTTGGGGCCGTACATCCCGACCGCATGCACCTCATCCAGGTAGGTCATCGCGCCGTAACGGGCGGCCAGATCGCAAATCGCGCCAATGGGGGAGATGTCGGCATCCATGGAGTAGACCGACTCGAACGCGATCAGCTTCGGCGCGCTGGCCGGCGCGGCGCGCAGCAGCGATTCCAGGTGTGCCATGTCGTTGTGGCGGAAGATGTTGACGATCGCCCGCGATCCCTTGATCCCCGCGATCATGGACGCATGGTTTTTGGCGTCCGAGAACACCTGCCACCGCTCATCCGGTCCGTTCGGCAGGCTGTTCAAGATAGTGGAAAGCGACGCCTGATTGGACACGAAGCCCGAGGTAAACAGCAGTGCCGACTGCTTGCCGTGCAGATCGGCCAGTTCCTGCTCCAGCGCGTCGATCAGCGGACTGGTGCCGCTGATATTGCGCGTCCCGCCGGCGCCCACGCCCATGGTGCGGGCGGCGTCCACGGCCGCTTCGACCAGCACCGGATGCCCGCCCATCGCCAGATAGTCGTTCGACGACCAGACGGTCACATCGCGGCCGTCGGTGTCCTTATAACGCGGAAACCCGTCGGCCTGCTTCAGCAGAGGCGTAAACACGCGGTAACGCCCCTGCGACCGGATCGAGTCCAGCGACTGGCGGCAGAAAGCGTGGAATGCGTTCATAATAAGGCACTTTCTCCAAGGCGCGACCGCCGCTGCGAGGCTCGGAAGCGACCATAGCCGATGCGAGGCAGCACCGAAAGGTGCCGTACCGCGAATTTAGGGACCGGCAACCCGAAGTTGTATAGCCGCGGCGGGTAGCAGCCATGTTCCGACGATCTTTGCATCCCGGCAAGTCCGTGCCCTAAATTCCGCTGCGGTGCAACATAACAGGAGTCCTCCCATGCCGTTGAGCGCGCCAGCCGCCCGCGAAAAGCAGCACACGCGGTCGATCCAGATCGACGGATACCGCCGGGAAGACGGCATGTTCGACATCGAAGCCCATCTGACCGACGTGAAAACCTTCGGACAGACGAATCACGATCGCGGCTTTATCCCCGAGGGCGAACCGATCCACGACATGTGGCTGCGGCTGACCATCGGCGACGGCATGGAAATCGTTGGCGTCGAGGCCGTCAGCGACAAAACGCCCTATCGGATGTGTCCCACCGCCGCGCCGAATTTCAGCCGGCTGGTCGGCATGCGAATCAAGGCCGGCTTCCTGCGCGACGCCAACCACGCGGTCGGCGGCACGGTCGGTTGCACACACCTGCGCGAGTTGCTCCAGCAGATGGCCACCACCGCCTTCCAGACCATCAACCCCGCCCGTGTGCGCAAGGAAATGCGCGCCGCGGGCGAGGTGCCGCCCAATGGCAGCGACATCGTCGACGCCCGCATCACCGAGAAGATGGGCGGGCCGCCGAAGATCCTGAACACCTGCCTCGCCTACAGCGACGAAGGCCCGCTGGTGAAGCGCCGCTGGCCGCACCTCTATAAAGGCGCGGAGGCCCTCGCCGCCGATTAAGCAGCGGTGCGGGCCTGCTGCTCCTCATACCGAGGCGTCGGCATCAGCCTGCCGTGACCGGCCTGCACATGCCCGGCCTCTGTCGCGGCGTCGCGGAAGTATTCCAGAACGAACACCCGTACGGCGCTGGTGCGCCCGCCCGGATGCTCATTCGCTTCCACCTTGCGGACAAGGCCGCTCAGGTCCTTACCCTCCCGCTCGCCGATTTCCACCAGCGCATCCCATAGTTCGGGCTCCAGCCGCATGCTGGTGCGCCCACGTTTGGCGATGACATTTCGATTGATCAGACGACTCGCCGTCACGGCAGCCCCCATATGTTTGAACCGGGGGCATTGGAACACACAAGAGGTTAAGAAATAGTTTACAGGCCATAAAAAACTTGCAGACGTACGCATGTTTTTTGCTATTATATGGGCAATATTTGCCCGGCAAAAAATGCCGGTCGGCCCATAACAGAGGAGCATCGTATGCAACCGGTCCTGACCCTGTCCAGCAACCCGGAACCGGAGGCCCGCGCCATCATCGGCGACGGGCTGAATGCCTACAACGACGCGATCGTGGGTTACGCCGATCGGATGCCGCTGACGGTGAAGGTGACAGACCCCGAGACCGGTGCCGTCATTGGCGGAATCAGCGGCGGCACCTCCCTCGGGCTGCTGTTCGTCGATCTGGTATTCCTGCCCGACTCGCTGTGCGGCCACGACGTCGGATCGCGCATGATGGCAATGGCCGAGGACGAAGCCCGCCGCCGGGGCTGCCGAGCGGGCATGCTTTATACGATCAGCTTTCAGGCGCCGGGATTTTACCGAAAGCTCGGCTGGCGCGTGTTCGGGGAAATTCCCTGCGATCCACCGGGCACCAGCCGGTTCTTTCTGACCAAAACCTTCCGCGATTGACACTCCGAACGCAACCGGGTCATCCTGTTGTCATAAAAAGAGCACGGGGAGGATATCGCCATGGAATCGAACGCGACCCGCGTCTGCATTGGCTTTTCCGCCGGCGCCATCGCGGCGTTGGTCTTTCATCAAGGTCTGGCAGGCGCATTCGATCTGATCGGACTTGGCAGCTTGCGCGCGTTCCGGCTGCTACCGACTTGGCCGTTCGGTGTACCCGCGATCGTCAGTTTGAGCTTTTGGGGCGCGATGTACGGCATCGTCTTCTCTCTGCTGTCGCCGCGGTTGGGCCGCCACCTTTGGCTGGCGGGCATCGGCATGGGGCTGATCGCCGGGCTTGTAACCCTTTTCGTCGTGCTGCCGCTGAAGGGCCTGCCGGTCGCGCACGGTTGGGCCGTTTGGCCGATCGCGCGCACACTGCTGTTGACGGGATTCTGGGGCTTGGGCGTCGGGGTTCTGCTGCCGATGCTACGGCCCCGCCCGCTCCATCGTCCCCTGTCTCACGCCGTCCGCGCGTAGCGCGCGGTCACTCCATATCCACCACCAGCATCGAGTGATCGGACACGCCCGCCTCTCGCGCCGTATGCGCATAGCCGATACCGCGCACTTTCCGCGCCAGTCTTGGCGAAAAGAACGCGTGATCGATGCGGAACCCGTTTTGCCGGTGGCTGAACCAACTGAACTCCCGCGTGTCCGGATTGCGATCGCGCCAGACGTCGCGGAATCCCGCGCCCTGAACCTCATCCAAGAACCCCGCGGTCACGTCGGTCGCGCCCGCTTCGTCCAGATACGCGCGGCAGGTGTTGAAATCGCCGATGGCCAGCGCCGGACCGTCCGCTCGGGCGCGTAAGGCGGCGATCAACGCCTGCCAGTAGGGGATTTTGACGCGGAGGTTGGGCATGTAGACGCCGGTCAGCCGGACGCGGCCGACAGCCACGTCCAGCAGGCGCCAGGGTTCGGGCAGGTCCAGCGTCACCGGCCCGACTTCCCGCAGTTTGCGACGGGCGGCGATCAGGACGCCGTTGCGGCCTCGGGGTGGGGTATGGGCGGTCATCCATCGATAGCCGAGCCGTTCGAGCTCGGCACGCAATGCGGGGGCGGCTGGGCCGTCGCGGTATTCGGTCAGCACCAGGATGTCCGCGTCCTGCTCGGCCAACGCGGCGCCGATGGCTGGGATGCGGGAGCCTCCGCCGGCGCGGATGTTCCAGGTAAGAACCCGCAGTGTCACACCGCCGTCCTTCCTCCGTCGACGAACAGGTTGGTCCCGCTGATATACCGCCCCGCATCCGAACACAGCAGCAGCGCGGCCCCCGCCAGATCGTCCGGCGTGCCCAGCCGTCCCGCCGGGATACGCGCGGCCAAAGCGGCACCTTCGGTCTTCATCTGTTCGCGATTGCGGGCGGTCAGGATCGCACCCGGGGCGAGGTTGTTCACGGTCACCCCCTGCCCGCCGAACTGGCGCGCGAGGTTCAGCGTCCAATTCAGTTGTGCGGCCTTGGTGCCGGCATAGACAAGCATGGACGGATGCGGCCGTTCCTGCTGCACGCTGCCGATAGTGACCACCCTGCCCCACCCGCGCTCCGCCATCGCCGGCACCAGGGTTTGGAGCAGTTCCAATGTTGTGCGTAGGTTCACCGCGATCTGGCGGTCGAAGTGTTCGCGGGTGATGGCACGGTAATCTTCCACCAGCTCGATGGAGGCGTTCAGCACCAGGATGTCCACCGGGGACCAGGCCGCGACGGCGGCGGCAAGGGTTAACCCGGCGTCGTCGTGGGTAAAATCCTGGGCGAATGCCTCCGCCTGTCCGCCCGCATCGCGGATTTCCGCCACGACGGCGGCGGCATCGCGGGCTTCTTCGGCGGTGCCGGCGTGATGGACGGCGACGCGTGCGCCCGCGCCGGCCAGGATCAGCGCGATGGCGCGGCCGATTTCGCGGCGGGCGCCGGTGACCAAGGCGGTGCGGCCGTTCAGGCGAAACGCGGCGAAGGGGTCGGTCATGATAGCGGTCCTTGTCGGTCGAGCCACGCCAGCAGCGGAGCCTGAATGGCGGGTAGACTTTTGTAGCGCGCGATCGCGTCCGGCAAGGCGCGTACCGCCGCCGCCACGCGGGCCGCCGAGGCGGCGAAACGGTGTAGGGGATAGACGTGCACGCGGATGCCAAACAGAACGGCGCCGGAGACCGGCAGCAGCCGCAGCGTCTGACGCTCCACCCGCACGAACAACGTATCTCCGGCGTTTTCGGCGGTGACGGCGTCGTTGTGCTCGCCACGCCATTTGCCTTCGGGCTGAAACAGCGCGGGATCGTCCACGATCGACCAGTTTAGCCGCATCGCGATCCGGTCCGGTTTCAGATGGTGCATGAAACGATCCACCGGACGGGCGAGCCGGTCGGGATACACCGGCACGGGGCCATGTACCTCGGCCAAAGGTTTGCCGATCTTGTCGCGCAGGCGCCAGCGGCTGGGGAAACAGACGACTCCGGCGGTGAAGACCGCGTCCTGGATCAGACACAGATCTTCCTGCACCAGACGCGCCGCCTGCTCCAACGGGTCGCCGGCTGCCTCCGACGGAAGATTGGGATGATAGGCACGCAGGTTGCGCCGGACCATGGCCAACGCTTCGAGCCGAGCGGCCTCCGACCCTTCGGCGAACGCCACAACGTCGGCGTGGCGTTCGGCGAGCAAGCGCCGCTTTTCGGCTATTTCCTGAGGATACAAAGCGTCGATCTCGAACCACGCCGGCTCTGGCACTGTCGTCAGGCCCATGGCCATGCGGTACGGGCCGGGTTCGATGGGATCGTGCAGGAACTCGGGCGGAAACGGCCGCACAGCTCTCAGCCCAACAGGAACGCTCGGACCGCCGCGATCTGGGCGGGGTCCATCAGCGCGGGGGCGTGGCCGGTGTCGGGGACGGTCAGGGTTTTGGCGCCGGAGGCTTCCATACGGGCGAGCGTGTCCGGCAGCAGCAGGTCGCTGACCGCGCCCCGGATCGCCAGGACCGGCTTGCGGATACGGTCCCATAGCGGCCACAGATCGACCGCCACGGGCGTGTGGTCGCGTAGCGGCGCGGCGATGTCGGGGTCGTAGTGCATGGTGAACAGACCGTCCGGCAGGCGGCGGGCGGAGTGCCCCGCCAGATGCGCCCATTGCGCGTCGGTGAGCGGGCCGAAGGGCGCGTGGATAATGCGCAAATGCCGCTCGATCCCTTCGACATCGGGAAACCGCTCCATCAACTTGGAGGCCGAGGACGCCACCATGTAGTCGCGGATGCGCGCCAAAGCGTCGGCGGGGATGAGGGGGCCTACATCGTTCAGCACCAGCTTCGACAATGGCGCATTGGGTGCCGCGGCGGCGACCATGCCGCATATGCCGCCCAACGACGTGCCGATCCAGGCGACATCCTTCCCGATCGCGGCCAGCAGATGCCCGAGCGCGGTGACGTAGTGCTGGGCTTGATAGAGCATGGGGTCGGGGAGCCAATCCGATGCGCCGCGTCCCGGGAGATCGGGGCAGATCACCCGGAAACGGTCCGACAGAGCTTCCGCCAGCGCGTCGAAATCGCGGCCGTTGCGGGTCAGCCCGTGGACGCACAGCACGACCGGCGCGGTCGGGTCGCCCCATGCCGTGTAGGCCATGCGGTGGAAGCGGCCGGACAGGAGATACAGAACGCTGTGGTGAGACGGTTGCATGGTGGCCCCTTCGCTCCGCCGAGACTAGCCGAGCGCGTCAATTCGTCCTATCCCGCGCGGACTGAATGGAAGGCGAAGGGACGGACCATGCGCGAGATCGGACATTTCATCGGCGGTAAACCCGTCGCCGGCACCAGCGGCAAATTCGGGGACGTGTTCAATCCGGCCTCGGGCGAAGTGACCGGCAAGGTCGCGCTGGCCGATGCGAATGAGGTCGGGGTCGCCGTCGCGGCCGCCAATGCTGCTTGGCCGGCCTGGGCCGCGACCCCTCCCCTCCGCCGCGCGCGTGTCATGTTCAAGCTGAAGGAATTGATCGAGCGGGATCGCGCGATCATGTCCGCGATCATCACCGCCGAACACGGCAAGGTGCTGTCGGACGCCGATGGCGAAGTGCAGCGCGGCCTGGAAGTGGTCGAGTTCGCCTGCGGCATCCCGCATCTGCTGCGCGGCGAATACACCGACGCCGTGGGGACCGGGATCGACGCATGGTCCATCCGCCAGCCGCTGGGCGTGGTCGCGGGCATCACGCCGTTCAATTTCCCGATCATGGTGCCGCTGTGGATGATCCCGGTCGCGCTGGCCACCGGCAACTGTTTTATCCTCAAGCCGTCCGAGAAGGATCCGTCCGTCGCGCTGCATCTGGCGGCGCTGTTGAAGGAAGCCGGTCTGCCGGACGGGGTGTTCAACGTGGTGCAGGGCGGGCGCGAGGCGGTCGAGACTATCCTGGCACATCCGGGGATCGCCGCGATCAGCTTCGTCGGATCCACCGCGATCGGGGAGATGATCTACAAGACCGGCACGAGCAACGGAAAGCGCGTGCAGGCGCTGTGCGGGGCGAAGAACCATCTGGTCGTGATGCCCGACGCCGATCTGGACGACGCCGTGGACGCGCTGATGGGGTCCGCTTACGGCGCGGCCGGCGAGCGCTGCATGGCGGTGTCGGTTGCGGTGGCCGTCGGTAACGTCGGCGACGCTTTGGTGGAAAAGCTGGCGCCGCGCGTGCGGGCGCTGAAAGTCGCCCCCGGGGTCGACAAGGAAGCCGAGATGGGGCCGCTTGTGACCGGCGAGCATCTGGCGAAGGTGCGCGGCTACGTGGACCTTGGCGTCAAGGAAGGCGCCAATCTGGTCGTCGACGGGCGCGGGTTGAAGCTGCAGGGCTACGAGAACGGGTTCTTCCTCGGCGGCTGCCTGTTCGACAATGTCACCACCGACATGCGCATCTACCAGGAGGAAATCTTCGGGCCGGTGCTGAGCGTGGTGCGCGCCCCGGACATCGCCACCGCGACGCGAATGGTCAACGATCACCAGTACGGCAACGGCGTGGCGCTGTTCACCAACGATGGCGGCACGGCACGCGACTTCACGCAGGCGATCCAGATCGGCATGGTCGGGATCAACGTGCCGATCCCGGTGCCGATGTCGTTCCATTCGTTCGGCGGGTGGAAGCAGTCCTTGTTCGGCGATCACCATATCTACGGGATGGAAGGCGTGCGCTTCTACACCCGCTACAAGGCGGTGACGCAGCGCTGGACCGGCGGCGCCAAGCGCGGGCCGGAGTTCATCATGCCGGTTTTGGGGCGGTAAGCTCGGCGATCATCCTTTCGCGCAGGATGCGGTTGATCTCGGTCTGGTATCCCGGCCCTTTGCGCCGGAGCCAGTCGAGAACATCCATGTCCATGCGGAGCGAGATGGCTTCCTTGCGGGGTTTGTAGAACTTGCCGCGTACGGCGGTGGCCCAGGCTTCTGCCGGCAGTTCCGGCGCGTCGATGGATTCACCGATGCGCGCTTCCAGTGCGTCCAAGCGCGCGATCTGCGCCGGGGTCAGGGCACTGCCGTCATGCGTTACGTAGCTGTGTTTCATACGTCCGTCTTTCATGGGTTGTTGCGTCACGGAGGCTTATAATCTGGACCCAGGCTTCATCGTCCGGGTCGGGATAGGCATGCACGACAAGCACCAGTTTGAACTGGCGGCCTTGCACGATGCAGCCGATGGTGTGCCAACGTTCCTCTCCTCGTTCGTGCCGGTCGAAGGTCGTTACGGCGAACGGATCGGCAAAGACCTCCGCCGCCAGGGTAAACGGCAGCTTGTGCTTTTGCTGGTTCCGCCGCGCCTTGTCTTCGCGCCAACTGATCTCCATCCGTCCGCTCCATCAGGTGATGGGGCAGTGTGCGGGAGGAGTGGTTAAGAAATCGTAAACGCCGAGAAGTTTTTTCCATAGACGGTTTTGTATATTCAATTCCACCATACGTCAAGCCCGAACGCCTTGACCGCCCCCGCCCCCCGCGCTACCGCCCAACGACCCCACCACAGGAAACGCCGCCGGTGTCCGCATTCGCTTTTCCGCCCCCGCCGCCATCCCCGGAAGCCGAGGCGCTCCGCCAGGAGGTCCGCGACTTCCTGAAAACCGCTTTGGCCACCCGCAAGCCGGTGGAAAAGGCAGAATCATGGACCGGCCTCGATCCCGAGTTCAGCAAAGCCATGGGCGCGCGCGGCTGGATCGGCATGACTTGGCCGAAGCAATACGGCGGGCACGAACGATCCGCGTTGGAACGCTATGTGGTGCTGGAGGAAATGCTCGCCGCCGGTGCGCCGGTCGGGCTGCACTGGATCGCCGACCGGCAATCCGGCCCGCTGATCCTGCGTGTGGGGACCGAGGAGCAGCGACAGACCATTCTGCCGCGCATCGCCGCCGGGGAGGCGTACGTCTGCATCGGCATGTCGGAACCGGACATCGGCTCCGACCTCGCATCGGTGCGGACACGGGCGGCGAAGGTCCAGGGCGGGTATGTCGTCAACGGCACCAAGGTCTGGACCAGTTTCGCGCATATGTCGCAGTACATGATTCTGTTTTGCCGCACCGGGTCCTCGGAGGAACGTCACGGCGGCGTCAGCCAGTTGCTGGTCTCGCTGCACGACAATCCCGGCATCACCGTGCGCCCGATCCTCGCGATGACGGGCGAGCATCATTTCAATGAGGTCGTGTTTCAGGACGCCTTCATCCCCGATACCGCTTTGCTGGGCAAAGAGGGCGACGGGTGGAATCAGGTCACCCGCGAACTGGCGTTCGAACGTTCCGGTCCCGAGCGGTTTTTGTCGTCGTTTCAGGTGCTGGTGGAGCTGTGTCGGGCACTGGGATCGAACCCCAGCGACGCCGGGCTGGTGGCGCTTGGGCGGTTGTCCTCGCATATTATCGTGCTGCGGCGGTTGTCGCGGTCGGTGGCGGGGATGCTGCAAAAAGGCGAAAACCCGGCGTTGCAGGCGGCGATGGTGAAAGACCTCGGCGCGCTGGTGGAGCAGGAAATTCCGGACATTGCCCGGCAGTTGGTCGATGCGGAACCGGATGCTCGGTCTACGCGCGATTTCTCCGCCGTGCTGGCCCACACGATGATGCATGCGCCGTCGTTTTCGTTACGCGGCGGCACGCGGGAAATCCTGCGCGGCATCATCGCCCGCGGGCTTGGATTGCGGTGACATGGCGCCAGCGCTCATTTTTTCGTCATCCACGGGCTTGACCCGTGGATCGCCCACGGCACCGGGCGTCGGCGCTTGATCGAGAGTTCCGAGCATGCGGCGATCCTCGGGTCGAGCCCGAGGATGACGGTGTGGTAGGTTTCCCATAACCCCTTGAGGATACGACATTATGACGGATAAAGTACTCTACGAGCAGGATGGCGCCATCGTTACCATCACGCTGAACGACCCCGGGATGCGCAACCCCATCTCGGAAGCCGACATGGTGGACGGCATCGTCGACGCGCTGGACCGGCTGAACGCCGATACCTCCGTTCGCGTCGCGATCCTGACAGGCGCCGGCAGCGCGTTCAGTTCGGGCGGCGATCTGCGCAAGATGCGGGACGATTTCGATATCCGGCGCGAACAACCGCAGTTGACGACGCGCTATTACAAATACGGCATTCAGCGCATTCCGATGGCGTTCGAGCGGCTGGACGTTCCCATCATCGCCGCGGTCAACGGCCCGGCGATTGGGGCTGGGTTGGATCTGGCCTGCATGTGCGACATGCGCATCGCGGCCGACACTGCCCGCTTCGCCGAGAGCTTCGTCAAGGTCGGCATCGTGCCGGGCGACGGCGGGGCGTGGCTGCTGCCGCGGGTCGTCGGGTTCTCCAAAGCGTGCGAGATGGCGTTCACCGGCGACATGCTGAACGCGGCCGAGGCCTTGGCATGCGGGCTGGTATCGCGCGTCGTGCCGGACGCCGAGCTGCTGGATGCCGCTCGGGCGCTGGCGCAGCGGGTGGCGGTGAACCCGCCGCAGGCCGTGCGGATGGCGAAACGCCTGCTGCTGGAGGGGCGGTCGGTGAAGCTGGATACGCTGTTGGAAATGTCGGCGGCGATGCAGGCCTTGGCGCACGCGACCGGGGATCACCGGGAGGCTGTAAACGCGTTCCTGGAGAAGCGGAAGCCGGTGTTCCGGGGGGATTGAGGGCGGTTTCCGTCCTCTATCGCCATGGTTGACCAGGATCAATGCGACCGACCGGGAGAAACATGAGAACCCTGGGGGACTGCTTATCGCCGCCCACCAGGAAGCCCCGAACATGACCACCGCCGCGGACCACGACACAACCAAGGACGTCCACGCACTCGCGCAACATCTGCGGGAACAGGGGCACCACGACGCGGCCGACCGGCTCGATCGAGGGCTGAGCGTGCGGGACGTGGAGAGCGACCTGCTGTTCGTTCTGCGGGAGGCTTGCGAAACGTTTTTGACGGCGATCGAGGCGATCGATCCGGTCAGTCAAACGATGATCGAGAAGTTGCGGTTGAGTGTCGAAAGCAGGCTCCGTCTCGCGGGCGGGTGACTGACGATTCATCGATGAGGGTCCCGAACCCCGTAACCGGCGTCCTGCCGCTACCCAAGTTATCGAGCGGCATCGGCACCGTTGCATCCCACGGCAAGTGACGTCACAGTCGCGGGTATGAGCGGCAGCAGAAACAAGACCCAATCCGCATCACCCCGGATAAAGCGGGGATTTATCTCCTATGCGCACGATGATCGCGGGATGTTTCCCCGGCTGCACAAGGAGCTTCAGGTTTTCGCGAAGGAGTTCGGTATCGAATTCTGGCACGATGCCGAAATCCACACCGGCGATCGTTGGGATCCGGCGATACAGGCCGCCATCGAGGCGGCCGATATTTTTGTCTTGGCGATCAGCACCAACTGGCTCGTCAGCGGCTACATCGACGACCAGGAATGGCCGGCCATCGAGGCCCGCGTCAAAGCTACCGATGGGTTGATCTGCCCGGTGATCCTGTCGCCGTGCCGCTGGCAGCACCGGTTCGGGCATCGGCAACCGACCCCGCTGCGCGGACACCGGCCCCTGGCCATCAATCATTGGCGCCCGCAGGGCCACGGATACAACGCCGCCGCCGAGGGCATCGCCGCCGCGATCACCGCCTATTTTCGCCGTCGGGGGGAGCCGATCCCCGCCGAAGCACCCGGTATCGAGCCAAAGCAGAGCCTGACCGTGCCGGTTTGGATGGTCGAAGGCGCGAAGCTGATCCTCGCCCCCGCGGGAGACGACTCCGATCTCGCGGCGGCGCATGACCCAGCGATCAACCAACTGCATGCGGCAGTGCGGAAACTGGCTCGGGACCTTGCCAGCATGACGCGCCGGCGGGCCGCCAATTGGATGGCCAGCACCGAAGCCGGGGCGTTTCAAAAGACCGTCGCCGACTTCGCGCGCGACCTCGCACCGTCCGCCCAAGCCGCCGCGGGTCAGGTGGGCAAGTTGTGGCCGGCCTATCGCGCACTGGCCGACCTGCGCGCTGGCTACGCCGCCATGACCCGGGAGGCAGATCCCGCGCTAAAACACGATATCGATGAGGCCGGACGGACGCTCGATCGTTTGACCCATCTCAGCGGTTCGCTGGTGCGTTCCTTCCCGACCATCCAGGCATGGGACCTAGGGGCGGCGCAGGCCGCCGACCGTTCTTCCCCGACACTTCTGGCCGCCGCCGAACGGTTGTTCGCCACCGCGCTGACTCAATCGGTGATCGATCCGGCGGAGATGGCTTTCCTGGCCACGGTCGACAAGCAGGAGGCCGCCCGCAATCTGGTCGTCAAGATCACCGCGGTCGCGGCCTGGGACCTGCTCGGGCGGCCGGCGACCAGCGCAACCGACAAGACGCTGCTTCGGGGCGTAGTCGGCCTGCTGGACCAGGCAGAGGCGGACATCGCGCCGTTTCTGGATGCCTTTTCGCCCGATTACCGAGCGACGGTCGTTCGGCTGACCGAGGAAGCGCGAAAACCGGAGAGTGAATCGGCGTTCGCCAAACCGCACCGGCGGTCAGGACCACTGCTGGAAATCAAGGAGGGCAAGGACCTTGCGGTCATGCGGCTGATCCGAGCTGGCAGCTTCGTTATGGGTGTGCCGGAGGCTGAGGATAAGCGGGAGGAATGGTTTGGCGACAGTAATCGGCCACAGCATTCCGTGACCATTCCGCAGTCGTTTTATCTAGGCAAGTACCCTGTCACGCGTGGCGAGTATGCCGCCTTCGTCAAAGCGAGCGGCTACGACAAGGACGGCGGTAAATGGCGTAATCCCGGCTTTCGGCAAACGAACGCGCATCCGGTGGTCAATGTCAGCCACGACGATGCCACGGCTTATGCAGCCTGGGTCTCTGAGCGAACCGGGCAAACCTACCGGCTACCGAGTGAGGCCGAATGGGAATACGCTGCCAGAGCCGGTAAGCCCGAGGCACGGTACTGGGGCGATTCCTGGGACGATGCGGCCCGTTATGCCTGGGTGCCCGAAAACCAGCACGGCACGGCGGTTGTCGGGGACGGCCGCTTGCCGAACGATTACGGTTTGTACGATATGCTCGGTCATGTCTGGGAGTGGTGTGGGGACACGTGGCATCGTACCTACGACGGTGCGCCCAGCGATGGATCGGTATGGTTAGACAACGATAACGGCCGGTGCGTGCTCCGCGGCGGTTCCTGGAACAGCAACCCGAGAGGCGTCCGCGCCGGTGCGCGCAACGACGACGGCCGCGGCAGCCGGTTCAACGATGTCGGTTTCCGTCTTTCCAGAACCCTTTCAGCTCCTACCTCCTAGCCTCTTTACCTCTTGGGGGCTTCCAAGGGGGGCAAAGCCCCCCTTGGTCGAATCGGGCCCCCTCCGGTACAATGCCACCGATCATGAGCGACTCGGCAGACAATGCCCGGCGCACCGGGCCCGCCTTGGAAGCGATGTACCAATTCCTGCTTTGGCTCCTGCCAACGCTGGACAAGCTCCCGCGTAAACAGAAATTCCTGCTCGGCGACCGCATCGAAACCGCTGCCCTGGATGTGCTGGATTCGCTGATCGCCGCCACCTACACGCGCGGGCGGGACCGGATGCTGAGCGATGCCAATCTGGGGCTGGAACGGTTGCGCTTCTTCATGCGGCTGACCAACGAACTGCGGATACCGATACCGCTTTAAGGCACAAATCGGCCTCCGAGCGGTTTCGTACGTTTGGACGTTTCGAATAGAGAACATGGAGAAAGATAAAGCCACGGAGAATCGCCGAGGTTCTTTCCTACTTGGCACCTTCCCCTCGGTGGTTCTCCGTGGCTTAAACTTCCTCTGTGCCCCTCTGTGTGAAACCTTCGGTCCGTGGCACAAGGGAACGCCTTGCCCATCAGGCCCCGACCAAATACCGCCATCAACCGAAGGAAGGCGTGGGTCCTCCGCCTTCGCGGAGGATGACGCGTGGGGTGGGGTGCCCCATCGGTGGGTAAGGGCTGGGGACCAAGAATGGCAGGTAGTCGCTAAATCGTACCTGCATTGGTCCCCGGGACAAGCCCGGGGATGACGAGAAAGAGCGAACAGCGGCGTTCAAGCGATTGCCCCGTCTGCTCCCAAACACCCAATTGACGCCCCCCTCCCCCCCACCCTATACCCCCACCCAATACGAACCGGGGCCGGACGGCCCCCTCAAGGGAGGCCGCCCAAAGTGGAAGACGCTGCGCGCCTGTTGCAGCTCGTCGTGAACGGTGCCGCCGCTGGCTGCATCTATGGCCTCATCGCGCTCGGCTTCGTGCTGATCTACAAGGCCACTGAGATGGTGAACTTCGCCCAGGGCGACGTCATGATGCTCGGCGGCTTCGTCGCGTACAGCCTGATCGCGCATTACGGCCTGCCTTATTGGGTCGGAGCACTCCTCGCCATCGCCATCACCGCCGCCTTCGGCTTCGTCCTCGATGCCCTCGTCCTGCGACGAGTCATAGGACAACCGCAATTCGCCGTGGTCATGCTCACGCTCGGCTTGGGATTCATATTCCGAGCCGGGGCGGGGATCGCGTGGGGCTACGATTCCGTGGGATTCAACACCCCGTTCACCAACAAAACCGCCAAAATCGGGCTGCTGGTGCTGGGGCAGGACAATCTGTCCATCATCGTCGGCACGGTGCTGCTGTGCGCGGTGCTGTATGTGTTCTTCAGCAAAACCCGCCTCGGCGTGGCGATGCAGGCGTCGTCGCAGAACCAGCTCGCGGCCTATTACATGGGCATCCCGGTCCGCACCGTGTTCAGCCTGATCTGGGCGATCTCGGCCGGGGTCGCGGCCGTCGCCGGCATTCTGCTCTCACCGGTGTCGATGATCGATGTGAACATGGGATTCCTCGGCATCAAGGCCTTCGCCGCCGCGGTGATCGGGGGCTTCGGCAGCATTCCCGGTTCCTTGGTCGGCGGTGTCATCGTCGGCGTCGTGGAGCAGTTGGCGGGCTATTACCTCCCCGCCGGGTTCCAGGAAGTCACCTCCAACGTCGTCCTTCTCGCGATGCTGATCCTGCGACCGCAGGGCCTGTTCGCCGAGGGCATGGGAAAGCGAGTCTAGCCCATGCGTTATCTGTTCCGCACCGACTATCGCCAGGACACCTCGCTCGCGCGCCATAACGGCGACCGGTTCTGGTACGGCCTGCTGCTGCTGATCATGCTCGCCATCCCGCTTGCGATGGGTGAGTTCTACGTGGGTGAGCTCGGCGGCGTCTTCATCTTCGCCATCGCCGGCGTCGGGCTAATGCTGCTGGTGGGTTATACCGGCCTGATCAGTCTGGGGCACGCGGCGTTCCTGGGCATCGGCGCCTATGTGAACTCGGTCCTGCTGGCGCAGGGCATCCCATTCGTCGTCACGCTGCCGGCCGCCGGCCTGTTTACCGCCATCTGCGGCGCCGCCATCGGCTTGCCGACCTTGCGCATGAGCGGGTTGTATCTGGCCATCGCCACTTTAGCCTTCGGCAGCATCGTCGGCACCGTCTTCCAGAAATGGTCGTCCGTGACCGGCGGGTTCGACGGGTTCGCGGTGCCGACGCCGAGCATCCTGGGCGTCAATCTGGATGGCGCGACGGGGATTTATTACGTGTCGCTGGCCGTGTTGATCTTCTGCCTGTGGATCAGCGCCAACATCCTGCGCAGCCCGATGGGGCGCGCGATGGTGGCGATCCGCGATTCGGAAGTCTCGGCGCAGAGCATGGGCATCCACCTCGCCCGCTACAAAGCCATGGCCTTCGCGATCAGCGCCGGGATGACCGGCCTCGCGGGCGGGCTGTTCGCCCATTACGTGCGGTTCCTGGCGCCGGATGCGTTCGACGTGCTGTTGTCGGTGCAGTTCGTGACGATCGTGTTCGTGGGCGGCCTGGGGTCGATCCATGGCGCGGTGTTCGGCGCGTTGTTCGTGCGCTTGCTGCCGCAGTTCATCGCCATCGTGCGCGACGACCTGCCCTTCGGCATCGGCCGCATGCCAGGGCTGGAGCCGTCCTTGTTCGGCCTGATCCTGGTTCTGGTCATCCTGTTCCAACCCGGCGGCATCAACGGGCTGTGGCTGAAAACCAAGCACTGGTTCACCGCCTACCCGTTCAGGCGCCAGGAAAGCGCCCGCCGGCAGAAATCCTACGCGAAGTCGGAGCGGCTGCGATGAGCCTGTTCGAAGCCCAAGGAATCGCCGTCCGCTTCGGCGGCATCCGCGCCGTGGACGACGTGAGCTTTCACGTCGACAAGGGCGAGGTGTTCTCCATCATCGGCCCGAACGGCGCCGGGAAAACGACGATCTTCAATCTGATCTCGCGGATTTATAATTCGACCGAGGGAAAACTGATCTTCGACGGGCAGGATTTCACCAAAATGCCGCCCTGGCAGGTTGCCGGGATCGGGATCGCCCGCACCTTCCAAAATATCGAGCTGTTTCCCAACGCCACCCTGCTCCAGAATCTGCTGATCGGGCGGCATTGCCACTCACGCGTGGGGCTGCTGTCGCAGCTGGCCTTTCTGCCGTCGGTCCGTCGCGCGGAACTGCACCACCGGGAAAAGGCCGAGGATGTGATCGGCTTCCTGGGTCTGGAACGCTACCGCGACACGCTGATCGCCAATCTGCCCTACGGCGTGCGCAAGGTCGTGGAACTCGGGCGCGCCTTGTGCATTGAGCCGAAGTTGCTGCTGCTGGACGAACCGTCCTCCGGCCTGAACGTCGAAGAGACGGAAGGCATGGGGTTCTGGATCGAGGACATCAAGAAGGACCTCGGCATCACCGTCATCATGGTCGAACACGACATGGCCCTGGTGAATCAGGTATCCGACCGCGTCATGGCGCTGAACTACGGCAAGGTGCTGGCGATGGGCTCGCCGCGGGAAGTGCAGACGCATCCGGAAGTCGTGAAAGCGTATCTGGGCGGCGAGATGGAGGACGCGGCGTGAGCGAACCTCTGCTGAAAGTCACGGGGATCGAGACGTTCTACGGCCCCATTCAGGCGATTCGCGGCGTCTCGATCGAGGTGCAGCCGAAGCAGATGGTTACGGTGCTGGGCGCCAACGGGGCCGGTAAGACGACCGTGCTGCGCACCGTGTCCGGCGTGCTGAACCCCGAACGCGGCCAGATCTTCTTCGAAGGCCGCGACATCGCCAACATGGCGCCCGATCAGGTCATGCGCCTCGGCATCTGCCACGTGCCGGAGGGGCGGGAGACATTTCCGTTCCTGACCGTGCGCGAAAACCTGATGATGGGCGCCTATACCCGCCGCGATGCGGATGGCGTGGCGAAGGACTTGGAACTCTGCTTCGGCTATTTCCCGCGCCTGCTGGAACGCCAGCACCAGCGCGCCGGCCTGTTGTCGGGCGGGGAGCAGCAGATGCTCGCGATCAGCCGAGCACTGATGGGCAAGCCGAAGCTGTTGTTGCTGGATGAGCCGTCGCTGGGTTTGTCGCCGTTGCTGGTGCAGCAGATTTTCGGGATTATCCGGCGCATCAATCAGGAACAGGGCGTCGCCATTCTCCTGGTCGAGCAGAACGCCCATATCGCGCTGAAGACCGCCGATTACGGCTATGTGCTGGAAGTCGGGCGCATCGTGATCGAGGACCAGTGCGCCAATCTGGTGCAGCGCGACGACATCAAGGAATTCTACCTCGGCCAGAAGGAAGCGGGCGCCCGCGGGCAGCGGCGCTGGAAAAAGAAACGCCAATGGAATTGATTTCATCGATCCCCGCCCTGCTCGACCAGCGCGCTGGCGCCGCCGGCAGCCGCGTCGTGCTACGGAAGAAAGAACGCGGGCTGTGGAAGGCCGTGACCTGGGGCGAGCTCGACTCGCGTCGGCGCTCGGTCGCGGCGGCGTTGCGGGCGGCCGAGTTCCGTCAGGGCGATGTCGCGGGGCTGCTGTCGGAAACGACGCCGGACGCGGTTTACGTGGATTTGGGGATTCTGTCGGCCGGCGGTGTCAGTCTGGCCGTGAACCCGGATGCCGAGGCGGAACAGCTACGCTCCCAATTGCGCGATTCCGGCTGCCGCGTGCTGTTCGTGGAGAATGAAGAACAGCTGGATAAAGCGCTGACCGTGCGCGAAAGCTGCCCCGCGCTGACCCGGATCGTGATCCTGAACATGAAGGGCCTGCGCGATTTCGCCGACGCGGGTTGCGAGGATTTTCAGGTTTTCGTCGCTCGCGGCACCGCGGGCGGGGACACGCCAGCCATCCGCGGCGATCACCCGGCCGTGCTGCTTCCGACCGGCGTGCTGACCCATGCCGAAGTGCTGACCAAGGTGACGAAAGCCGCGGAGGCACTGGGCGTGCGTGACGGCGACGAACGTCTGGCGGTGCTGCCGATGTCCGACGCGCTGGAACGCATCCAGGGTCTGTACCTCGCGGTGCATGCCGGCATCGTCAGCAACTATCTGGAAAGCCCGGAAACCGCCCGCGAGAACCTCCAGGAACTGAAGCCGACCCTGTTCGGCGCGGACGCCGAGGCGTGGACGCGCTTGCACGCCCGCATTGCCGCGAGCGCCGCCGCCGCGACTCCGTTCCAGCGGGCGCTGTACAACTGGGCGATCAGGGCAGGCAGCCGCAACGATTTGGCGAATTTCGTAGTGCTGCGGGCCGTACGGCGGGAACTGGGGATGGATCGGCTACGGGTTGCTTATGTCGCCGGGAACAAGCCGCCTGCCGACATCGCTCAATGGGCGGCGTCGCTGGGCATTCGGATCGCGACAGTCGAGGTCTGATTCCTATAGGTCGGCAACGCGAATCCACGTCGCGACACCGACCGAGACCGCCAGCCCCAAGGCCAACACCGGCACGCCGGACCACCCAAGCTCCCGCGTCACCGCGAGCCACAGGACCATGCTCGCGATTCCCACGGCGATACCGCCGATCAGGCTGGCCTTGCCCGTCTTGATGCGTGCCCGAGGCGTGCTCATTCCGCCGCCACGCCACCGATATGGCCGACGCGGACGTCATCGGTGGAATTCCGCACCCGCTTCAAATCTCGCCTGACCGCGCTGGCGTCGTATCCATTGAAAATATGCTTCAACAGCCCGCAGCGCAGATCGGAGGTGCCGAAAAACCAATCGGCGATCGGGTAGGTGAGATTGAAATTCCGCTCCATCATGATCGCGGGATTATGGTGCGCGATGTGGTGGCGGCGGATCGAATTCACCAACGGAATATGCCGCACCAGACTGTCGTTCTTCACATGGCAGCAGAAGTGGAACAGCTCGTAGTTCAGATACAGCCCGACATTGGTGATCAACAGCAACCACCCCGCGTTCGCCAACCCGAGCGCCCCTAGCAAGAACGCCGGGATCAGCGACATCGCCATGAACGCGACCAGCGCGTAGGGCGGGAAGAACACGATGCGGAAGTCGCGGGTGTTGTCCACCGTCGGTTCGATATCCGTGAAGAACTGGTGATGCGCCAGGGTGTGCCGCTTGTAGATGCCCATGAACCCCTTCACCGGGCGATGCATGATGTAACGGTGGATCCACCACTCGAACGTGTTGGACACGCAGAACGCGAACGGAATCACCAGGAACTCGTACCAGGCCGGCACCGCGATCTGCCGAACGCAATACCAAATGGCGGTACCGCCCAGCACATAGATCAGCGCCACATGCGCCCAGCCGACATAGGCCGGCGCGATGCGTTCCCGAAAATCGGCGCGAAACGCGGCCTGACGCCGCGACATGGTGTTCTGGCTCATGGGGTAACGATAGAACCGCATTCCGCCGCGCGGCAAGACCCGGCATACTGACGGCCTCAACGCGGGAGACTTTGGACATGCTCGAAATCGAAACCCCCTCCGGGATGAAGGACTATGTCGGCAAGCTGCTGGGCACCAGCGACTGGGTGACCGTGGATCAGGACCGGATCAACCAGTTCGCCGACGCCACCGGGGACCACCAGTGGATCCACGTGGACGTGGAACGCGCCCGCAAAGAGATGCCGAACGGCAAAACCATCGCGCATGGCTTCCTGACTCTGTCGCTGCTGCCGCATCTCATGGACAGCGTCTACAAGATCGAGAAGACCTCACGCGGGATCAACTACGGGTCCAACAAGGTGCGGTTCACGTCGATGGTGCCCTCCGGCTCCCGCGTGCGGCTGCACCAGACGCTGAAAGCGCTGGAGGAAGTCGAGGGCGGCGTCCGCATGATCTTCGACTGTACCATCGAGCTGGAGGGTTCCACCCGTCCGGCTTTGGTGTCGGAAACCATCATCATGGCGTTCGACTGATGGACAAGGCCGAACTCACGGCCTGGGCGCTGGGCAATGGCTGGCAAATGATCGCCGGCATGCCCAGCCTGACGAAACCGTCGGCACCCAAGGAGGCCATCGTGCGGATGGCCCTCAAGGCGACGGTGGTGAACCTGGAGGTGAAGAAACCCGCCGGCAAATGGGAAAAGGTCGCCGGACAGCCATACGCCGCCGTGGTGGCTGACGAGGAAGGCCTGCCGCTGGGCCTGGGGTTCGAGAATATCCCAGGCTTTCGCATGCTGATGCGCGACAACAAGGACCGGCAGGTGTTCGCGAAAATGACGGGCCGGGTTTAGCCCACCTGGAGCAACTGCCCCGTCACCCCGCTGGCGGCGCCGGACAGCAGGAAGGCCATCGCCTCCCCCACCTCGGTCGGCGTTACCCAGCGGGACGTGTCCGCGTCCGGCATCGCCGCGCGATTTTGCGGCGTGTCGATGGTGGTGGGCAGCACAGCGTTGACGCGGATTTTCTGGCCACGCAACTCCTCGGCGAGGCTCTCCGTCATGCGCATCACGGCGGCTTTTGAGGCAGCGTAAGCCGCGACCTCGGCACCCGCTTTCAACCCGGCAACGCTCCCGATGCCCACCAACGCGCCGCCTTTTCCGATCGCCGGCACCGCGGCCTGATAGATGTTCCAGGTGGTTTTGACGTTCAGCTTGAACATCAACTCCCATTGGTCGAGGCCGGCATCGGCCAGCTTCGCCATCGCGAAACCGCCCACCGTCGTGCCGACGCCATCCAGCCGGCCGGACGTCGCGACGACATGGGCCACCAGCGCCTGTGCCGCCGCCGGATCGGTCAGGTCGTACGACGACAGAGCCATGTGGCCTTTACCGGGGAGCGCGGCGACGACTTCGTCCAGCCGGGGCTTATAGGTATCCACCGCCGCCACGACGGCGCCCCGCGCTGCCATCAGGCCCGCCAACGCCGAGCCGACATTGCCGGCCGCGCCGGTGACGATGATGGTTTTGCCGCTGAACATGATGAGGTCTCCTTTTCCGACCGAGCCTATCAGGTCGGTGCGGTGGTTTGTAGCCTCAGCGCGGCAACCGCCAGCCCACCTCCGCCGCGAAACTGTCGAAGAAGTCCTGCTCATAGGCATGTTCCGGATCGCGCCGCACACGCTCATCGATGGCTTGTGCGTCCGGCCCGACCAGAATGCGCCAGCGGTTAGCTTTCACGCCATCGAGGATAATCGTCGCCGCTTCCGCTGCGCTGGTCGGCGCGTCTTCGACAAACCGTTGCGCCCGCTTGGCGACCACCGCCGCGATATCGGCATCCGACATGGCCGAAACATCGCGACCCATCGAGATCAACCGCGCGCGCGTTTGCGCGATCTGCGTGGCATCGAGCTCGTCGGCGTCGTTCCCGGCCTGCACGCGCAGGGAATTCGCGGGGATGCCGGTGCCTATATGTCCCGGCATCACAACGGACACGCGGATATGCGGCGCGTTCAGGCGCAGATCGGTAATCAATGCCTCCGAGGACCCCTTCACCGCGAATTTCGCGGCGGAATACGCCGTATGCGGCACCGTCGGCCCGACCGAGGCCCAGAAGCCGTTGATGCTGCTGGTGTTGACGATATGACCCTCATCCGCCTTGCGCATCATCGGGAGGAAAGCACGCGTGTTCAGATAAACGCCGCCCCAGCAGATGTTGAAGGTGCGTTCCCATTCGGAACGCTCATGCACGATCATGCTGCCGCCGCCGCCGATGCCGGCGTTGTTGAACAACAGATGAATATGGTCGGTGGCGTGCTGGGCGGCGGCTTCATCGCGAAAGCGCAGCACGTCCGGCTCGTTGGACACGTCCGCGACATGGGTGGTGATGCGCAGGCCCTGCGGCAAGCCGGCTTCGCGGCACAGACGCACCGTTTCGGCCATGCCGCGTTCGGACACATCGCAAGTGGCGACGTGGCAGCCCTCGGCCACCAGTTGCCGGACCAGTTCGCGGCCCATGCCCGATCCACCGCCGGTGACGATGGCTGTCCTGCCGGAGAGTTCTTTCATGGTCGTTTCCTTCTATCTTATGGCCGCGTCGATGTCTTCGCCGGTCAGGCGCCAAGCGTTATCCAGTTCGGCAACGACATCGCACATGAACCGTTCAGTCAGTGCCAGCGCTTTCGCGTTGTCGCCCAGGTGATCTGCCAACAACGCCAGCGCGAGCTGACGGGGACCGTCGCCTTCATAGGTCCACTCGAATCCAGCAGGCGAGTAGCGCTTCAGGTCGAACCGTGGGTTGAGCGGCAGGCCGTCGACGGTGACCACCGCGCCATCCAAGCTTCTGCCGCCTTCGTAAATTTTCATACCCTTCCCCACATGCCGTTGGCGGCAGGATGGCAACGCAACGCACCTTGGTCAAACGTCGACCGTTGGGTTGCATGGACAGCCAAGCAATATCAAATTGTCGCCAACAGACCAACGACCGATGGAACGGGAGCACTGGATTGGCTGCCATGCCGGAATCGGATGGGAGATTCGAACGCACAGGCTTGGATCGTCGCGATAGGCTGGCAGACTACGTTCGCGCCTGCGGCTTCGACGCGCATGCGTATCTACAACAGAACGCCGACCTGCGAGCCGCCCTGTCAGACGCACCGGCTGCTTTGAACCATTTCCTGGAGTTCGGCTGCAACGAGGACCGGACAGTACAGTGCGGCCGTCTTCCGGATGGGCTGGAGGCGTTATCCGCCCTGGAAATTCCCGACCGGCAATACGGCAATACGCTATTTCGCAGCATATGCATCGCGCAACTGAATAACCCCGGGACGGCCGAACGCCTGTGGCAAGGAATCGGTCGCCCCACGCTCGATGCCATCCGACGTCGCGGCGGCATGCCTTACTTCGTGATCGGCGACAGCCATGCCAACCACTATTTTCGTTTGGATCGGATTGGCGAGAAATGGCTGACGCCGCTTGTTCTCGTTTGCCACGGCGCGACCGCGCTGGATTTGGCGAACGCGAACGCCCCTATATCGTTCCGTCAGAATATCCTGCGTTGGTCGGCCCGCGAAGCACCGGACGCCGATATTCCGATTTTCCTGAAATTCGGTGGATTGGACGCCGAGTTTCGTTGGTTTTTACGATGTTTAAAGAACAATGTCCAACATTTTTCGATGGACGAATTCGAACACCATGCTCGACATTCCGTTGTACGATACGGATGCTTCCTGGCCGATCTCACAAAAACCATCGCGACGGCGCGATTGCGGGTTTGTTCGGTCTTTCCATCGGTCTTGCCGGACGCGCGCTGGGCCGAAGGGTTCGTACGGGCACATCGGGTCTCGCCCGAGCGGGATCGCCTATTGCTGCGACAATTGCAAACGCTCGAAGTCCCTCAATTGCAAATCCGTACCGACATGCGCGCTCTGTACAATAGCTATTTACGTACTATGTGCGAAGAAAGCGGGTTTATTTTCGTCGACGATTTCACACCTCTTTTGGGCGCGGGCGGTGTCCTCGACCCTCGATACCTCGGGCAAAACGGCGGCGACGATCACCATGTCGACCACGACGCGACGAAGTCCGCGATCATGGAGATTCTTCGGGCCCATCTCCCCTGAGATCGATCCATCCCCGTTATGCGAACATCACCACACTGCGGACGGTTTCTCCGCGTTTCAGTGCGGCGAAACCGTCGTTGATCTGTTCCAGAGGAATACGCGCCGAAATCATTTCGTCGAGCTTCAGTTTCCCATCCAGATACGCCCGCGCCAGCATGGGGAAATCCTGCGCCGGCTTGCCACCGCCGTAGGAGGACCGGACGATCCGCTTTTCCTGCATCAGGCTGCCCCATCGGAACGACACTTGGTCGTTGACCGCGACCTTGCCGAGCCAAACGATCTGCCCGCCGGGACGGACGGTTTCGGCGGATAGACGGAACGTTTCGGGGCGGCCGGCGGCCTCGATAATGACATCGGCGCCGCGATTATCGGTCAGCGACCGCGCCAGTTCCACCGCCTCGGTCGGGTCGCAGGCATGGGTGGCACCGATGGCCTGCGCCAACTGCCGCCGCGCCGGGTTGGGATCGACCGCGATAATCGACCCGGCACCCGCTAGCACGCAGCCCTGGATCGCCGACAGGCCGACCGCGCCGCAGCCGATCACGACGGCGACATCGCCCCAGCGCAAGGCCGCGACCCGCGTCGCCGCCCCCACACCGGTCATCACGCCGCACCCGATCAGCGCTGCTCGGTCGAACGGCATCGCGTCCGGCACGCGGATCGCAGCCTGTGCCGGCACCACAGCGTATTCCGCGAACCCGCCGAGATACATCAACTGATGCATCGGCACCGCGTCGCACGACAAGCGCGGCTTGCCGTCGAAATGGAAGCCCTTCGGGCCGTTCGCGAGGAACTGCCGGCAGAGGATCGGTTGCGCCCGTTCGCAATAGAAGCACGACCCGCAATGCGGGTTCCACGACAACACGACGCGGTCGCCCACCGCCAGATCGGTCACGCCGGCGCCGACTTCGGCGATTTCCCCGGCTGCCTCATGCCCGAGCACGGCGGGGAGGTTGATGGCGATGGCACCCTCGATGGCTTCCAGGTCGGTGTGGCACAGGCTGGCGGCCTTGATGCGCACCAGGACGTCCCCGGCGGCGACGGGGCCGACGTCGATGGTTTCGATGGTCATGGGCGCATTGGTTCGGCGGAGGACGGCGGCTTTGGCTTGCAGCATGGGATCTTACTCGGTTTCGTCGTTCGCCGGCGGCGGCTCCGCCAGACCGGCGTCTTCGTCGTAATTCGTCGTTATCATTTCCTCGACGATGGCGACACCTTCCCCGGTCAGGCGCTGCGAATCCCACTGGGTGATCCAGGATTTGATATACTGCCGCATCGTCCGGGTCGCGGTCCGCTCCCCCTGCAACAATGCCGGCGCCGGCCAGTCGTACGCGGCTTCGTAGATATCGCGGAGTTTCAGGCAGGTACGCGCCAAATCGTCGTTACCGGGGCTGCGCAGACGGTGCCGGCCGGTGGCGGCGGCGATATGACGCATCGCTTCGCGGGCGGCCTGCGCTTCCTGAAGGCGGCCTTTCAATTGCAGACGGTCGGGCAGTTTCTCCTCGTCCTGGCGTTGATCGATCACCGCGCTGACGAAATCGTCGGTGATCGCATAGACGGCGGCGATACCTGGAAAGACCCCTGCCCCCGGCAGGCCTAGCCAAGTGCTCAACCATGCGTAGGCCAGTGCGCGTTGCAGCGGGGTGTAGCGCCCGATCAGCTCCATTTCGTCCAGCAGCACGCACCATCCGGCAAAACCGGCAGCATGGAACAGGCGGGACACGAAACGGATGCGCTGTTCCGCCAGTT
>Ga0214182_1000224_pt1 | contig 26366 bp, 22 predicted proteins | sample TroBogEpilimnion_8_FD_153020 | JGI IMG/M metagenome (GOLD analysis project Ga0214182, IMG submission 153020) | Freshwater microbial communities from Trout Bog Lake, WI - 14NOV2007 epilimnion | ecosystem: Environmental > Aquatic > Freshwater > Lake > Epilimnion/Euphotic zone | place: Trout Bog... | reverse complement strand
AACCCGACCACCTCAGGCCAATGGGATAAAGATGGTCGGGTCAAGCCCGACCATGACGGTATGAAAATGGTCTACGTGGCAAACCCCCGGAACGTCCCCGGTATCTTCTGCACCGCCTCGATCACCCCGCGCCGCGTCGAAGCATTCGTGCCCGGCGCGAAGTCGATCGAGACCGTATCCACGATCCCGCCGTAGCGCTTGGCAATCGCCTCCGGCAGCCCGTCGTAGGTCGCCCGAGCCATGAACAGGTCCAGCACGTCGTCCGGCACCTCGGCGGCGAGTTTGTTCCACGCGCCCTGCCGCACCATGTCGGTCAGCTTCAGCCCGAGGTCGCCAACGCCGTGCAGATCGAACACCGGCCGATACGCGGGCGTAGACCCGTAAAACGCCACCCGATACCGGATTTTCTCCGCCGCTTCCTTCACCGACGCCTCATCCGGCCCGGTCGCGATGAACCCGCCGCCGGTAATCTCGAAATTCTCCAGCGACTTTCCCGCCGCCGCCAGCTCCGTCGCCAACAACGGCCGCACCACCTCTTCCAGGTACCGCCGCGTCGCGAAGCTGTGCAGCCGCACGCTGTCGGACACGCGCGCGGCCGTCTTCAACATCAACGGCCCCACGGCCGCCATCGCCACGGGCGGCAACGGCAAACCCTGAGCCGGCGGGGAGAACTCTGGCGTCATCAGCGTGAAGTTATAGTATTTCCCTTTGTAGTTCAGCTTCTCCCCATGCTCCCAGCACCGGAAAATCGCCCGCAGCGATTCCACATATTCCCCCAGCCGAGCCGCCGGGGCGATCCAAGGGGTGCTGAACCGGCGTTCGTTGTGCGCCTTCACCTGACTGCCCAACCCGATCACGAACCGCCCCTTGGAATGCTTGTGCAAATCCCATGTCTGGTTCGCCACGATCATCGGGCTGCGCGGAAACGCGATCGCCACCGACGTGACCAACTGCACCCGCTCCGTCGCCAGCGCCGCGAAGGCCAAAGGCGCGAAGGGATCGTATTTCAGCTCATTGCTTTGGACGGAATCGAACCCATCGTCCTCCGCCTGTCGCGCGGCCGGCCCGCACAGGGTCCAATCGTGGCTCGGCAGGCTCATGGATACGCGCATCGGTTTCCTCCTCGGTGTCGCGGGCAATTTGCCCCGGCCGCGCCGGTCCCGTAAAGCGGTTGCCAAAGAGGAGTCCCATCCATGAGCAACCTGACCGGTAAAGTCGTCATCGTCACTGGCGCCAGCCGCGGGATCGGCGCCGCCGCCGCCGTCGCTTTGGCCAAGCAAGGCGCGACCGTGATGTTGACCGCGCGCGACGGCAAACTGGCCGGCGATGTCGCCCAATCCATCGTCGCCGCCGGTGGCATCGCCTCGGCCCGCGCCTGCGACGTGTCCGACTACAAGGCCGTCGAGGGTCTGGTCGCCGAGACGATCGGCCGCTTCGGCCGGCTGGACGTGCTGGTGAACAATGCCGGCGTGATCGACCCGATCGCCCGCGTCGCCGACAGCGACCCGGCAGCCTGGGTGCGCAACATCGATATCAACCTCAACGGCGCCTACTACGCGATCCGCGCGGTGCTGCCGCGGATGATCGCGGCCGGGGGAGGAACGATCATCAACGTGTCCTCCGGCGCCGCGATCCGCCCGTTGGAGGGATGGAGCGCCTATTGCACCGGCAAAGCCGGTCTGCACATGCTGACCCGCGCGGTCGCTTTGGAAAACCAGAACGACGGCATCCGCATTTTCGGTTTCCAGCCCGGCACGACCGATACGGACATGCAGGTGATCATTCGCGCCTCAGGCGTGAACCCGGTCAGCCAAATCCCCCGCGAAAACCTGACCCCGGTCGCCCATCCCGCCGCCGCCATCGTTTACCTTTGCACGTCCGCCGCCGACGATCTGAACGGTCAGGAACTGAACCTGCGAGAGGACACGTTCAAGGCGCGCCTCAACCTGGACGCCGCGTGATGCCAGGGCCGCTGGACGGAGTCCGCGTCGTCGAGATCGGTCAGGCACTGGCCGGCCCCCTCGCGGGCGTGATCCTGTCGGACATGGGGGCCGACGTGATCAAGGTGGAAAAACCGGACGGCGGCGACGATGCGCGCCTCTGGGGGCCTCCGTTTGTGGATGGCGATTCCGTCAGCTTCCACACCAACAATCGCGGCAAGCGGTCGGTGACGCTGGACATTAAAAACCCAGTGGATGTGGAGAAGTTGAAGGCTCTGACGGCACACGCGGATATTCTGATCCAAAATTTGCGGCCGGGCATCGTGGACGATTTCGGGATCGGGCCGGACGCGATGATGGCTGTGAACCCGCGGCTGATTTATTGTTCCATTTGGGCGTTCGGGTTTGCCGGGCCGTTGAAAATGGCGCCGGGGTTCGATCCGCTGTTGCAGTGTTACGGCGCCGTGGTGTCGCTGACCGGCCGCCCCGACGATCCGCCGACCTTCTGCGCCCCCGCGATCAACGATACCGCGACCGGCATGTGGTGCGTGATCGGGGCCTTAGCCGCATTGAAACAGCGCGAAACGACCGGTCTGGGCTGCGTGGTCGATGCGTCGTTGTTCGAAAGCGCCGTGGCTTGGGTGCAGGGGCCGCTGAACGCCTATAATTTCACAGGGAAATTGCCGCAACGGCACGGCGCGGCGAGCGCCACCTTGGCCCCCTACCAAATCTTCGAAACCGCCGACCGGCCGTTGTGCATCGCCGCCGGCAACGACCGGCTGTTCGTGAAGCTGGCCCGCGCCATGGGGCACCCGGAATGGTCCGCCGATCCGCTGTTCTCCGACGGCCGCAAACGCTCCGCCAACCGCGAAGCCCTGGTCGCCGTCATGCAGCCCGTCCTGTCCACCAAAACCCGCGTCGAATGGCTCGGTTTGATCGGCGAGGCCGGCGTGCCGGTCGCACCGGTCAACAACATCGCCGAACTCGCGGAAACCGAACAGTTGCAGGCGATGGACATGATGCGCGTTCTGCCGGGGAGCGATCTGAAGATCGTCGGCCTGCCGATCACGTTCGACCGGCACCGGCCGCATCCGCAGGGGGATTCGCCCAAATTGGGTGAGCATAATGCGGAGATTTTCGGGGAGTAACGCCGCCGTGACCGAAGACATCCTTGACCTCGCACGCGGGTTTCAGGCCGAACTAACGGCGATCCGGCGCGATATTCATGCCCATCCCGAACTCGGGTTGGAGGAACACCGCACCGCGGACATCGTGGCGCGCAAGCTGGAGGAATGGGGGATCGAGGTCCATCGCGGCGTCGGCGTCACCGGCGTTGTGGGCGTATTACGGAACGGCAACGAGCAGGCCTCGGTCGGGTTACGCGCCGACATGGACGCACTGCCGATGCAGGAGGTTACGGGCCTGCCGCACGCCAGCACCGTCCCCAACCGCATGCATGCCTGCGGCCACGACGGGCATACCGCCATGTTGCTGGGCGCGGCGAAATTGCTGTCCCAAACACGGAATTTCAACGGCACCGTCAATTTTATTTTCCAGCCGGCCGAGGAAGGCTTGGGTGGCGCCCTGGCGATGATCGAGGACGGGCTGTTCCAGCGTTTCCCCTGCGACGCCGTTTTCGGGATGCACAACAATCCCGGCATGGCCGTCGGCGAATTCTCGGTCTGCCCCGGCGCGGCGATGGCAGGCTGCGCGTTCTTCGATATCGTCATTACCGGCAAGGGCGCGCATGGTGCGCATCCGAACCAGAGCATCGATCCGGTCCTGGTCGGATTCCACGTCGTGACGGCCCTGCAATCCGTGGTCGCGCGCAACGTGTCGCCGAACGATACCGCCGTGCTCAGTGTTACCCGCATCGTCAGCGGCGACGCCTATAACGTTATTCCGCAGACCGCGAAGCTCGCCGGCACAGCCCGAGCGTTTAAGCCCGAGGTGATGGAGACGCTGCGCGCGAATCTGACGCGGATCGCAACCAACGTGGCCGCCGGTTTCGGTGCCGAAGCGTCGGTGGATTTCCGGGTTTTGTTCCCGCCGCTGGTCAATAATGCCGACGAATTGCAAATCGTCGCCGATGCCGCCGCCGCTGTCGTGGGGGAGGAGCGGATCGACCGGAACAAAGCCCCGGTGATGGGATCGGAGGATTTCGCGTATATGATGAACCTCGTGCCCGGCGGGCATATCCGCATCGGCAATGGCGAGGCCAGCGCGGCGGTGCATAATCAAGCCTACGATTTCAACGACGAAGCCATTCCATACGGGGTGGCGGTGTATGCTACCATCGCCGAACGCAAGCTGCCCCGGGATACGGAGTTTTCACGATGACCGACGAAACCCTCGACCGCATCGCCGCCTTCCATGCCGAACTGACCGACATCCGCCGCGACATCCACGCCCACCCGGAACTCGGGTTGGAAGAACACCGCACGGCCGACATCGTCGCGCGCAAGCTGGAAGAATGGGGCATCGAGGTGCATCGCGGCGTCGGCGTCACCGGCGTCGTCGGCGTGCTGCGCAACGGCAACGGCCAAGCCTCGATCGGGTTGCGCGCCGACATGGACGCGCTGCCGGTCACGGAAATCACCGACGTGCCCTATGCCAGCCAGAACCCCGGCCGCATGCATGCCTGCGGTCATGACGGCCACACCACCATGCTGTTGGGCGCGGCGAAATACCTGGCGGAAACCCGCAACTTCAACGGCACCGTCAATTTCATCTTCCAGCCGGCCGAGGAAGGCACGGGCGGCGCGTTGGCGATGCTGAAAGACAAGCTGTTCGAACGTTTCCCCTGCGATGCCATCTACGGCATGCACAATCGCCCCGGTATGCCGGTCGGCAGCTTCAACCTGGGCAGCGGCGTCCGTTCCGCCGGCGGCGCCTTCTTCGATATTTCGATCACCGGCAAAGGCGCGCACGGTGCCCGCCCGGAACAAAGCATCGACCCTGTGCTGGTTGCCTGCCATATCGGCACCGCGCTGCAATCCATCGTGTCGCGCAACATCTCCCCCAACGATACAGGCGTGATCAGCGTCACCCGCATCCTGACCGGGGACGCCTATAACGTCATTCCGCAGCACGCCACCATGTCCGGCACCGTCCGCACCATGAAGCGGGAAACCATGACGCTGATCGAAACCAATATGCGCCGCATGATCGAAAGCGTCGCGGCCGGTTTCGGGGCCGAAGCATCGCTGGATTTTCGGTTGATCTTCGCCCCCATGGTCGCGGCCGACGACGAAGCCCGTCTGTTGGGCGATGCCGCCGCGGAACTGGTGGGTGAGGACAAAGTGCGCCGCGATGCCCCCGCCGGCATGGGATCGGAAGATTTCAGCTTCATGCTGGAACAGGTGCCCGGCGCGCATATCGGAATCGGCAACGGCCCCAGCGCGGCGCTGCACAATCATTTGTACAATTTCAACGACGAGGCCATTCCCTACGGCGTCGCGCTGTGGGCGAAAATCGCGGAGAAGAAGCTGCCGAAAGGCGCCGTCGACTGATGCTGCGCCGTGCCACCGCCGGCGACCTGACAATCCGCTTCGCCGGCAAGCCGGTTCCGGCGCGAACCGGCGACAGCGTGGCGGCGGCATTGTTGGCGGCGGGGATCGTCGCGACCGGCGACAAACCGCGCGGCCCGTATTGCATGATGGGCGCCTGCTTCGCGTGCATCGTCTCGGTCGATGGCCGCACCGAACGGGCCTGCATGACGGAAGTGCACGACGGCATGAGCATCGAACCGGTATGACAACCGATCTGGTCATCGTCGGCGCCGGCCCCGCCGGTATCGCCGCTGCCATCGAGGCGCTTTCCCTCGGTCTGTCGGTCACGGTGCTGGACGAAAATACCTCGGCGGGCGGCCGAATTTGGCAGGGGGACGACACGGTTGACCAAGTGCGCGCATTCCTCCGATGCGGTGCCGATACGCGCTACCGAGCGGCTGTTTGGGCGATCGAAGCGGATGGGACTGTGTTTTACAGTCAGAATGGAACGGCGCACCGCATCCAGGGGCGCACGATCCTGCTGGCGACCGGAACGACCGAACGGCCTGTGCCCATTCCCGGGTGGACGCTGCCGGGTGTCATGACCGTGGGCGGCGCTCAGATCGCGTTGAAAACGGCTGGGCTTGTTCCCGACAAACGCACCTGGATAGCGGGGCAGGGGCCGCTGCTGCTGTTGTATACCGTGCAGGCGCTGCGGGCCGGCGGGCGACCGGCGGGCGTGTTGGATATGTCCGATCCGGCGCAGCGCTGGCCGGCTTTACCCAAGATCGCCGGCCTGACGGATATCGCCAAAGGCCTGCTCTGGCGCTGGGAGATCGCCCGCGCCGGCATTCCCTGGATCCGAACTCGCGATCTGCGCGCCGAGGGCGACGGCAAACTGGAACGGATCGTTTTCGGCGGCCGCACCGAACCGGCGGACACGTTGCTGCTGCATGACGGCGTTATCCCGTCGGTGCAATTGACGCGCGCTTTGGGATGCGCGCACCGCTGGAACGATGTGCAACAATGCTGGGAACCCGAAACCGACGCTTGGGGCCGAACGTCGCTGCCGCACATCTACGTGGCCGGCGACGGCGCGGGCATCGCAGGTGCCGAGGCCGCGACGGAGGCCGGCCGCACCGCTGCCCGCGCCATCGCGGGAAAACCGGGAACGCCGCCACGCAAACCGGCGATCCGTCCGTTCCTGGATACGCTGTATCGCCACCGCCCATTGGCGGTATCCGACGAAACCATTGTCTGCCGTTGCGAGGATGTTAGCGCCGGCGCGATCCGTGACGCAGCGACAATGGGCTGCCTTGGTTTGAACCAGTTGAAGGCCTACACCCGCTGCGGCATGGGCCCCTGCCAGGGCCGCATGTGCGCCCCGACCGCCGCCGAGGTTCTCGCGGCGGCGCGCGACGTTCCGGTTCAAGACATCGAACCGTTACGCACGCGGTTTCCTACGAAACCTCTGACGGTCGGGGAACTCGCGACTTTGGACTGATCGCCGCCCTACCACCCCGTCATGGTCGGGCCTGACCCGACCATCCCAGGCCAACGGGATAAAGGTGGTCGGGTCAAGCCCGACCATGACGGGGTGGAGGGATCAATCGTTCCGGTTCGCCCGCAAAAACCGCCGCACCCGTTCGATGGTCCGCGCCTTCAGCTCCGGCGGATCGCGCCAGGGAAACACGGTGATTTCCGCATTCGGACACAGCGACGCCACATCGACCGAGGTCACATAAGGATGCGCCGGCGTTTCGTCCGGCAGCACCAGGATCGGCGTCTGGCAGGAACGCGCGAATTCTTCCGTGACGCTGTAGACGAATTTCGGGTAGTCGCGGTACAGCTGGTGCAGATACGGCGGAACCTGTTCCATGCTCAGATCGGGCCGCTTGGGCAGCAATTCCGGTGCCCACACGGTCATGCCGGAATTATACATATAATCCGGATGTTCCGGATGGTGCCCGACGGTTTGCACCAGCACGCCGCCCATGACTCGATCCGGCGCCCGTTCCATCAGTTTCATCGCGAAGCAGCCGCCGATGCAGTTCCCCATGAACAGAAATTTGTCGATGCCGAGATGGTCCATCAACCCCAGCTGATCGTCGGCGAAGGCGTCCCACGGGTTGGACGAAGGAATAGGTCCGCGCGACTCGCCGCCGTTGGCGTTGCGCTGGTCCATGGTGATGCAGCGAAATTCATCGCTGAAGACCTCCATGGAATTGAACACCGCGGTTTTCCAGTTGCTGATGCGGGAGTTCAGCCCGCCCCCAGGCACCAGCAGCAGCGGAAAGCCGCTCCCGGCTTCCTCGTAACGGATCCGCACATCGCCTTTTTCGTAGAACGGCATGGTCTCTCAGGCTCCTGACAGAATAGCGTCGGCCATTTTTTCGGCCGTCATCAACACGGGGAAATTGGTATTGGCGCAGGGCACGACAGGGAAGACCGAGGCATCCACCACGCGCAGCCCGTCCACGCCCCGCACACGGCCGGCATTGTTCGTCACCGCCATCGGGTCGTCGTCGGCCCCCATCCGGCACGTGCAGGAGGCATGCCATACCCCGACCGAGGCTTTGCGCACGAACGCCTCCAGCGCGTCGTCGTCGGTCAGCATGTCGTGCAGCGTCACGCCTTCCATCACCAAAGTTTTGATCAGATACGACCGCAACGCCGCCGGCCCGTCCAGGAATCGTCCCAGAATATCGGTGATGAATTTGTTCTTTTTGCTGTGCAGCCCGACCTGCCGGACCTTGTCGCTGTAGCTGGCGGGGAACGGGTCGGTGGTGACCGTCTGCATGATCGGCGTCAGGTGCATGGCGCTGAATCGGCGGATACCGTCCATCATCCGTTCCAGATCGCGTTGATCCGACAGCAGATTGAAATCGACCGACGGTTCGTCGTTCGGGCTGGCCGATTGCAGCTTGACCTCGCCGTTTTCCGAATAGGTTTTGTAGACGGTGACGATGAACGATCCGATCTGCTCGCCCACACGATGCCAGGACGTTTTGTTCGTCACGACCGTCATCATGTCGCCGGCCGGAATGCCCGGTAAATTCGACGAGTACCGCAGCGCGGTATAGATATGCCGCCGCGAGTAATCGTGAATAATACGCGCATGCGGTTTCAGGAACGCCGCGACCGCCGCCGCCGGATGATCCTGCAACCGCTGCCCGACGCCCGGCAGCGCCATCCGCACGTCGATCCCCAGATCGCGCAAATGCCCGGCCGGACCGATCCCGGCCCGCATCAGATGCGCCGGGGAATGGATCGCGCCGGACGACAGGATCACTTCGCGCCCCTGAAACTCCTGAGGCCGCCCACCGACCGTCGCTTTCACGCCCTTGCAGACCAGCCCGTCGAAAATCAGCCCGGTCGCCACGGTATCGGTGGAAATCGTCAGATTCTCCCGCAGCCGTGTGCCGGGATCCAAATACCCGATCGCTGCCGAAACCCGCCGCTCGAACGCATTGGAAATGGTAATGGGAAAATACCCGTCCTTCCATTCCGCATTCTGATCCAGAATATACTCCCACCCCGCTTCCTTGAAGGCCTGAGCAGTCGCTTTGGCATGTTCCGGCCACAGATCGGGGAAAATCCGCCGCACCGGGATTCGGCCCTCGCGACCGTGATACGGTCCCTCGAAGTCCATATCCCGTTCCACCTTCTTAAAGTAAGGCAGCACATTGTCCCAATTCCAGCCGGTTGCCCCCCGCGCATGCCATTCGTCGTAGTCCGAGGGCGCGCCGCGATTGGCCAACTGCCCGTTGATCGAAGAACCGCCGCCCAGGATGCGCGCCTGCTCGTAGGTGCGCAGCGGCGGGCGTTTTTCCTCCGGGTTATTGTGGGAAATAACCTCGGTCGTGACCTTCAGCTTATTCCACGTAAACGCGGGATTCAGATACGCGGTCCCCGGATAGGAATCCAAAACCGCCGCCGGCACTTTCCCATGCGGCGTATCCTGCCCGGCTTCCAGCAGCAGCACCTTATTCGTGGACCGCGCCGACAGCCGGTTGGCGAGCACCGACCCAGCCGAACCGCCACCGACGATAATGTAATCGTAGATCATGGCCGTTTTCTCCGATTCAATCGATCCAGGCGCCGCCGTTCACGTCCAGGATTTCGCCGGTCGTGAAGCTGGCCTGTTCGCCCGCGAGATATGTCACCGCATCGGCGACTTCGTCGCCGCGCCCCAGCCGCCCGACCGGCAGCAAGGTCTTGATGCTGTCCGGCAAATTCACCGTCATGGCCGAGGCGATCGGTCCCGGCGCGACGCAATTCACAGTAATCCCGTCGGCGGCCAATTCCTTCGCGAGATACAATGTCAGCGCATGCACCCCCGCCTTCGCGGACCCATATGCCACGTTCCCCGCCCGGTCCTGGTCCGCCCGATTGATCCAGGGCCGTGGATTGCCGCCATTCTTCGCCAAGAGGGAGCCGATATTCACGATCCGCCCATACCCCGCCTTGCGCATCGCCGGAATGACCGCCTGGCAGGAGAAAAACACGCCCTTCAGGTTGATCCCCATCACGCGGTCCCACTCGGCCTCCGCCAGGGTCTCGGCATTCCCGACCGACACCACGCCCGCGACCGTCACCAAAATGTCGATCTTTCCGAAGTGTTCCAGCGTCCGCTCGGCCATGTCGCGCAAGGCCGCGGTGTCGGTGACATCGACGGTCAAATCCAGGACATCGCCGCCGATCTCCTGCGCCACGGCCGCGCAACCGTTCCGGCCCGCCAGTGCCAGCGTCGCCCCCTCCGCCGCGAACCGCCGAGCGATGGCGCTGCCGATGCCGCCCGCCGCCCCCGTGATCAGCGCGACCCTGCCTGACAGACGCATGTTTTCCCCCACCCGTTTGTAACGCGGCGGCAGGATGCGCGATTGGCACCAACCGGTCCAGACCGGCGCTGGCCCATATGGCGATCTGGCGCCTTCCCCCGCGATCCGGCAACATCGCCGGACGAAGGGGAGACACCGTCATGCACCGTTTATACGCCGCGCTCGGCGCCATCTGGATCGGCCTGTGCGCCACCGCCGAGGCGCGTATCGTCCGGATCGAAATCGCCAAAACCGAACCGGCGTTCGGCGGCACGCCCTTCGGCCCCACCGGCGCCTACCAACTGGTGACCGGCACGGCGTTCGGGGAACTCGATCCCGCCGATCCCGCCAACGCCCTTATACAGGACCTGACACTGGCGCCCCGCGACGAGCGCGGCATGGTCGCGTACAGTACGCCGATCCAAATCCTGAAACCGACGGATCAAGCCCACGGCAACCGAGTCCTCCTCTTCGAAACCGTAAACCGCGGCAACAAGCTCGCGCTCGGCGCCTTCAACGCCGGGGTGACCGGCGGGCCGGAAGAACGCAACGGGCTGAGCGGACCCGGCGACGGGTTTCTGTTCGCCCAGGGCTACACACTGATCTGGTTCGGCTGGCAGCAGGATGTGCAGCCCGGCGCCAACCGCATCGGCATGCCCCCCATCGTCGCGCATAACCGCGACGGGTCCGCCATCACGGGCGTCGTGCGGAATGAAATCGTGACGCCGGTCGCCGCGCCCAGCCTGCCGATCTCGATCAGCTGGCAAACCCAGACGGCCCCGCCGGCGGCGTATCCCGCGGCCTCCCTCGATAACCGCGACGCCACCCTGACCGTCCGGGCGCGGGAGCAGGACCCCCGTGTGCCCGTCCCGAACGACGCCTGGTCCTTCGCCCGATGCGGGGCGGACGGCGCGGCGCAGCCGGACCCGACCTGGATCTGCCTGAAATCCGGCTTCCAGCCGGGGCGCCTTTACGAGCTGATCTATCGCGCCAAGGACCCTCTGGTCATGGGCATCGGCTTCGCCGCCACCCGCGACGTCGGCGCCTTCTTCCGCGATGCCAAAACGGACACGAAAGGCACCCCCAACCCGGTCTACCGCCCCAAACAGGTCGCGGTGCTCGAGGGCACCTCGCAAAGCGGCCGCATGGTCCGCACCTTCCTGCACCTCGGCTTCAACCAGGCAGAGAACGGTAAGCGCGTGTTCGACGGCGCCTACCCCCATATCGGCGGCGGCCTGCTGCCCCTGAACATCCGCTTCGCCCAACCCGGCCGCGCCTGGGGGGAGCAGGTGGACCACACCTACCCCGCCTACGATTTCCCCTTCACCTATGCCCGCCAGCACGATCCTCTGACCGGCCGCACGCAAGGCATTCTGGACCGCTGCGCCGCCACCGACACCTGCCCCCGCATCTTCCATGTCGCCTCGGCGCTGGAGATGTGGGAGGGCCGGCAATCCCTCGGCCTGACCGATCCGCTGGGGATGAAGGACGTGCCGGACCCGGCGAATGTCCGCACCTTCATCATGACCAGCACGCAGCATGGCCCGGCCGGCCTGCCGCTGCCGAAAGGACCGGTGTTCGGCAACTGCCAGCAACAGTCCAACCCCAATCCGCAGCTCTGGACGATGCGCGCGCTGCTGACGGCGCTGACCGGCTGGGTGCGGGATAATGCCGCACCACCGGCCTCCGCCGTGCCGGGTATCGCCGACGGGACGATGGTGGCGCCCGATCAGGTGCTGTTTCCACCGGTTCCGGCCAACAACTACGGCGGCGTCACCCGCCCGGCCATCCTGCCCGGCCCCCGCGTGTACGACACGCTGCACGTGCTGAATCGTGGACCGGCGTATCGCGCCGGCGACACCAGCGGCACGATCGGGCGGGAACCGCCTTCCGTGGGCGCGGCCAGCTACGGGGTGCTGGTGCCGCAAGTGAACGCCGACGGCAACGACCTGGGCGGGGTACGGTCGGTGTTCGTGCAGGTGCCGATCGGGACCTACACCGGCTGGAACACCGGCCGGAAAGACCGGTTCGAAAACGGGTTCTGCAATCTGCAAGGCAGTTTCATCCCGTTCGCCGCGACCAAGGCGGAGCGCGATGCGGCCAGCGACCCGCGTCCGTCGTTGGAGGAGCGGTACCCGTCCAAGGACACCTATGTCGCCGCGATCCGCACCGCCGCCGATGGTCTGGTGAAAGCGCGGATGTTGCTGTCGGACGATGCCGCGCGCCTGATCGCGGACGCGCAGCGCGACGGGGTTCGGGCGGGGCCGTAGCGCGCCGCCTCGGATTTCGCTTAAATACCGCCAACCCGGAAAACCGGACACGCCTGGGACCGAAGGAAACACCGATGACCGCACGCCTGATCCTGCCGCGCCGTAAACTACTGGCCACTGCCGCCGCGACCGGCCTCGCCGCCCCCTTCGTCGCCCGAGCACAGGGGAAAGAGCCGATCAAGCTGGGATCGGCGCTGCCGCTGACGGGATCGCAAGCCGGTTACGGCAACGACTTCGCCGCCAGTTGGCGCATGGGCGTGAAGGACGTGAACGATGCCGGGGGCGTCAACGGCCGCCCGTTCGAGCTGATTACGCTGGATACGCAGGCCGATCCGCAATTGGGCATCAACGCCGCCAACCGCTACATCCAGGTGGAAAAACTGCCGATGTTCTTCACCGCGTGGTCCGCGGTGGTGAAGGCCCAAGCCCCCATCGCCAACCGGGAAAAAGTGCTGGAAATCAACGCTGGCGCGAACTCCCCCGAAATCGCGACGCTGGGCGATTTCGTCTACACCACCTTCCCGCTGGCCGATGTCGATATCACCAAGCTGGCGAAATACGTTTTCACCACGCTGGGCAAGAAAACCGCGGCCGTCCTGTACATCAACAACGACACCGGCATCGACGCCGCGAAAATCTACCGCGATACCTTCACCGAAGCCGGCGGCAAGGTCGTCGCGTTCGAGGCTTACGACCCGAAAGCCACCGAATTCACCGGCATGCTGCTGAAAGCCCGAGCGGCGAACCCTGAGATTGTGCACATCCACGGCCTGACCGCCGACACACCGCAGGTCATCGCCCAGATGCGCCAGCTTGGCATGACCCAGCGCGTGACCAGCTACTCTGCCGCCTATAACCCGAAGCTGTTGCAACAGCTCGGCGCGGCGGCCGAGGGTCTGATCGTTACGTCCTTGGCGCCGGGGGTGAACGACAACCCGAACGTCGGCAAATTCCTGGAGCGGTGGAAGACCGAACAGAACCGGGTGCCGAACGGACTGCCGTACTGCCAGTATCAGTACGACATGGTCGTCTTCACCAAGATGCTGTACGAATACGTGGAGAAAAAAGGCCAGCCAGCGACAGGCGAGACCCTGCGCGACGCGCTGTTGGCGATCAAGGAATTCGAACTGCCGATGACCGGCAAGATGATCATCGACGGGCATCGGGTGAACAAGCCGGTCTACCTGCTGACGGTGGAAAAGGGCGCTTTCGTGCCGCTCGCCACGCTGTAATCCGCCGTGTTCGAACCGGTCATCCTGTTGCAGATCCTCTGGACGGGGATCGCGACGTCCGCTCCGTTCGTGTTGCTGACCGTCGGGTTTTCCCTGACGCTGAAGGTCACGGGCCTGTGGAATTTCGCGCAATCCGGCCAGATGGCGATTGCTTTCTATGCCATGTTCTTCGCCCTGCACGGGCTGGGACTGCCCCTGGTCGCGGCCTTGGCGCTGGGGGGCGTGCTGACCTGCGGCGCCGCGTGGCTGATCGAGGTCTACGGGCTGCAGGTCTTCCGCGACCGCGGCTCCGACAACCTGATGTTCTTCATCTTCACGCTGATCCTGTCGGAATTCATCATCTACGTGATCACGCTGATCTTCGGGACAGAGCCGGAAACGCTTTACGAAAGCATTCTGTCTCCGGTGGATATCGTCGGCGGGATCGCGATCAGCGACTGGGACAAGACCGGCGTGGCACTGGCGGCGTTCGCGCTGGCGGCGCTTTACGGGTTCATGCGCTACACCAAGGAAGGCCAGTTCCTGGCCGCCGTGTCGGATAACGCGAAACTGGCCGAGCTGTATGGGATCAGCGCGCAACGGGCGTATCGGGTGACGGCGGTCATTTCCGGCCTGTTCATCGTGGCGGCGATGTATCTGATCGGCTCCCACGGCGGGGTCGTGCCGAATTCGCCGTTGGAGTTGGTGCTGTCGGCGGTGATCGGCACCTTGCTGGGCGGCATCGGGCGCGTGTTCGCCGCTGCTTGGGCGTCGATCTTCCTGGCACTGATCCAGAGCTTTTCCATTCTGTTCATCGGATCCCGCTGGCAGAACCTGCTGCTGTACGGGTTCCTGTTCGCGACGATCCTGCTGTTCCCACGCGGCGTGCGGCTGTCCTGGGGGCGGCGGTAAATGGATTACCTCGTTACCATTGCCGTGCTGATCGCGATCTACACGATCCTGGCCAGCAGCTATAATCTGGTGATCGGCTACGGCGGCCTGTCCACCGTCGCGCATCCGATTTTCTTCGCCATCGGGGCTTATACGACCGGGTTGCTGGCGGTGCATGTGCCTTTCATTCCACCGGTGGGTAACGTGGTGCTGGGCATGGCCGCGGCGGTTGTCGCGTCGGTGCTGCTGGCCGGATCGGCGCTGCGCGTGTCCGGCGATTATCTGCTCATTGCCAGCCTCGGGTTTCAGTTGGGCTTGCTGCAACTGCTGAAGAACCTGGAATTCACCGGCGGACCCGGCGGGCTGTCGGCGATCCCGAGCACGATTGTCGGACCGATGCGGGGGCCGCTGTTTCTGGCGATTTGCGGCGCGGCAGCCTTGGCCTGCGTGTTCGCGGTCCGCACCATCGTCAACGGCCCCTACGGCCGCGCCATCTCTGCCATGCGCGATGAGGAACTGGCATTTACCGCCTTGGGCCGTAACGCGATGAGCATGAAGATCGCCATCTTCGCCATTGGCTGCGGCATGGCCGGCGGCGCGGGCGGATTGTACGCCTATTATTTCCAGTATCTCAGCCCGGATCAGTTCGATGTGCTGGCCTCGGCCGCCATTCTGACGATGGTGGTGCTGGGCGGCATGGGCACGGCCTTCGGACCGGTCGTGGGCGCAATCCTGCTGCTGGCCATTCCGCAGGCGATCACGTTCCTGCAACTGCCCCCGGCGATCATGGCGCCGACGCAGGGGATTATCTTCACGGTGCTGGTGCTGTTGTTCCTGTATCTGCGCCCCTCCGGCATTTTGGGGGGCAAGGCATGAACCCGGTTTTGCGCACCGAGGGGCTGCGAAAAGCTTTCGGCGGCATCGTCGTATCCGATAACGTGAATTTGTCGATTGCATCCGGCGAAATCCTGGGCCTGATCGGGCCGAACGGGGCGGGGAAAACGTCGCTGTTCAACTTGATTTCCGGCGTACTGCGGCCCGATGGCGGATCGATTTTCCTGAACGGCGAGCGGATCGACTCGACGCCTTTATACAAACGCGCCCGCATGGGGATCGCGCGAACGTGGCAGAACATGCTGCTGTTTCGGACCATGACGGTGCTGGATAATTTGCTGGTCGGCCCACGCGATTATCCCGGCGAATCCGTGATGCGGCTGGCCTTCGGGCGCGGCGCGTTGCGGGCCGCCGAGGCCGCGATGCGGAATCGGGCCATGGGTATTCTCGGCCGCATGGGACTGGAACAGACCGCCAACAGTCTGGTCGTCGATCTCCCGTTCGGGCAACAAAAGCTGATCGGTCTGGCGCGCACGCTGATGAACGACGGCCCGCTGCTGCTGCTGGACGAACCGATGGCCGGAGTCGAGGGCGCCGCTTACGAAACCATGCAGCGCGTGGTGCGCCAGGAAGCCGAATCCGGGCGGGCGGTGTGCGTTGTCGAGCACAACGTTTCGTTCATTCGCGATTTGTGCTCGCGCGCGGTATTCATGGCCAACGGTAAGATTTTGCAGGATGGGTCGGTCGAGGAATTGATCGCCAGCGACATCCTGACCGAACTCTATTTCGGGGTGTAAGCGGCGATGTTGTCCTATACCTCCATATCCGCGGGCTACGGCGGCGTGCCGGTGCTGAAGGACATTTCCTTCACTGTCGCGGACGGCGAAGCGGTGGCGATTTTCGGCCATAACGGCGCCGGCAAAACCACGCTGATGCGCTGCGCGGTGGGCGACGTGGCGGAAGTGTCCGGCACCGTCGCCTATCGCGGCGAAACGATCGTGCCGGGCGCGGTGTTCCGCAACACCCGCCGCGGCATCGGCTTCGTGCCGCAGGGACACAACGTGTTCCGCGAATTGTCGGTGCGGCAGAACCTGACGATCTCCGGCCTGCATCACCCGGACTCCAAAGTCGATGATATCTACAAGCTGTTCCCGATCCTGCTGGAACGCGGCGGGCAGGCGGCGGGGTCGCTCAGTGGCGGACAACAGCAGATTCTGGCGCTGGGCATGGCGCTGATGACGAAACCCAGTATCCTGCTGCTGGACGAGCCGTCCACCGGCCTGGCGCCGATCATCGTGCGCGACGTGATGGCGAGCCTGACGAAAATCAACCGCGAAACCGGCACCACGGTCGTCATCGTCGAACAGAACATTCCGGCCACTTTGGCGATCGTGTCGCGCGCCATCGTGATCAAGTCCGGCCGGGTGGTATTCGACGGACCCAGCAAGGAGCTGGAGCGGAAAGAAGACCTTTGGGGTCTGTTCTAAATCGGAGAGTCTGACATGAGCATGCGCATCTGGCATCAAAGCTTCACCGTCCTGGAGGACCTGCCGGGCTACGGCGATGCCATCGCGGCGCACGCGAAGAAAGTGTTGCGACCGGATACCGAGATCGTACTGCACGGGCAGGCGCCCGGCACGTATCCAACCAATTACCCCGGCGACGATATCGGCTACGGCTACACCTATTGGATTCACGGCAACCAGTGGATCGCCGCCGGACGGGCAGCCGAGGCCAAAGGTTTCGACGCCTACGCCATGTGCACTCTGCCCAACCCGATGCTCCGCGAGGCTCGGTCCATCATCGATATCCCCGTCATCGGCATGGGCGAAACCTGCTGCCATCTGGCGACGATGTTCGGCCAGCGTTTCGCGATCATGCTGTTCATCGACCGCATGATTCCGCTGTATCGGGAACAGGTGCGCAATTACGGCCTGACCGACCGTTGCGCCGGCGTAGTCGCCTCGGGCCTGAAATTCGACGGCGTGCTGGAAGCCTATCGGAACCCCGCGAAAGCCATCGAACAATTCCAGGAAGCCGCACGCCGCGTCATCAAGGAAACTGGCGCCGACGTGATCATTCCCGGCGAAGTGCCGCTGAACCTTCTGATGGCGCGCAACGGCGTGACTCGCGTGGACGACGTGCCGATCATCGACGGCCTGGGCAGCACGCTGAAAATGGCGGAAATGATGGTCGATCTGTACCGCGCCACCGGCATCAAGCACAGCCGCCACGGCTGGTTCAACTCGGTGCCGAGCCAGGAACGGGTGGATCAGGTTGGGCAGTTCTATGGGGTGGATAAGGTGAAATTCTGACATGACCGACATCGTTGTTATCGGCGCCGGGGCCGCTGGGCTGGCCGCCGCGCTGACCGCCGCCAGCTACGGCGCCAAGGTGCTGCTGCTGGAGAAAACCGCCGAACCCGGCGGATCCTCGCGCATTTGCGGCGGTCTGCTGGCCTTCGCCGGCACGGATATTCAGCGCCGCAACGGCATCGGCGATTACAACGATTTGCTGTATCGCGATCTGATGGAAGTCGGGCAGAACCAGAACGATCCAAAGCTGGTCCGGGCTTACGTCGATTACCAACTGGAAGTGTATCACTGGCTCTGCAAGCTCGGCGTCCAGTTCGGGCCGAAGCCGGACGCCTCAGCCGGCCAGACGATGCCGCGCTGCCATGTGATCGATCCCGACGCGATGATTAACGTTTTGGCGGACCATGCCGCCGCCAATCCGAACATCACGGTGGTGACGAACACGCAGGCGAAACGGCTCCTGCGGTCCGACGGGCGTGTTACTTCCGTCGTGGCGACCAGCGACGGCAAGGACTGGGAAATTCCGGCGGAGAAAGGCGTGATCGTGACCGCCGGCGGCTTCACCCGCAACGCCGAACTGATCCGCAATTTCGTGCCGAAAGCCGCGAAAGCCTGGGTATCCGGCGGAGAAGCCAATACCGGCGACGGGCTGCTGATGGCGTGGCAATTAGGCGCGGGCGTGAAGGACGTGGCCTACATCCAAGGCACCTACGGCAAACACCCGACGAACCACACCTGCCGACACAGCCTGCTGGCCGTCTACAAGGGCGCCATCGCGGTCAATCTGTCGGCCAAACGGTTCGTCGACGAATCCCTGTCCTACAAGCTGCTCGGCACGGCATCCTTGGCGCAGGACGGCGACCACACCTGGCAGATTTTCGACCAACCGATCTACGATTCGCATGAGGAAGAAGTTTCCATCTTCGACGTTCGCCACCGTCACAAGGACGGCATGCTGGTCGAGGCGGCAACCCTGGACGAACTCGCCGAAAAAACCGGTTTGGACGCTGCGTCGCTGAAAAACACCGTCGCACGCTACAACACTTACGTCGCGAACGGATCCGACCCGGAATTCGGCCGCAAGCATCTGGTGCATAACCACGGCGCGCTGGTGTCGATCGGAACGGGACCGTTCTACGCCCACGCCTCCACCGCCGCGCTCTACGGCACTTATTGCGGCGTGACCGTCCAACCCTCGATGCAGGTGCTGGACGTGTTCCAGGAACCGATCGAAGGCCTGTGGGCAGCCGGCGAAGTCATCTCCGGCCTACACGGCGCCGCCTACATGACCGGCTCCGCGCTCGGCAAAGCCCTGATATTCGGCCGCGTCGCCGGACGAGCGGCGGCACGCAAATGAGCTACGAAATCGGCATCGATATCGGCGGCACATTCACCGATATCGTGTGCCGAGGCAACGACGGTTCGGTGCGGATCGCCAAGGTCCCAACCACGCGCGGCGATCCCTCGCGCGCCGTATTGGCCGGCCTGGATATGGCGCGGGACGTTTGGGGGGTGCCGGCGGCGGCGATTGCCCGGTTTACCCATGGCACCACGGTCGCGACCAATGCCGTCTTGGAACGGAAAGGCGCCCGCATCGGGCTGATAACAACCGAGGGGTTCAAAGACGTTCTGGAGATCGGCCGCCAAATGCGGCACCAGATGTACGATCTGGTGCTGAAGCCGGAAACCCCGGTTTTTCTCGCGCCCGGCCGCTACCGAAAGGAAGTGCGGGAACGGCTGGACGCCTCCGGCAACGTTCTCACCCCGCTGGACGAAACGACCGTCCGACAGGCGGTGGCGGAGCTGGTCGCACTCGATGTCCAAGCCATCGCCGTCAGTCTGGTTTTCTCGTTCCTGAACCCGACGCATGAACGCCGCATTCGCGATATAATCGAAGCCGAACATCCAGGCTTGCCGGTGTCGCTGTCGTCCGACGTGGACCCGGCCTTCCGAGAATACGAGCGAACCTGCGTCACCGCGTTCGATGCCTATATCAAACCGGTGGTCGCGGATTATCTCGCGAACCTCGAAGCCGGACTGCAACGAGCCGGCGTAACGGTCCCGCTTCAGGTCATGCAATCCCGAGGCGGCTTGGCATCCTCGTCCATCGCGCGGCAACGCCCCGTGCGCTTGTTCCTGTCCGGCCCCGCCGGCGGCGTCGTCGGCGGGTTGGAAGCCGGCACGCAGGCGGGCTTCGAAAACCTGATTACCGTCGACATCGGCGGCACCTCCTGCGACATCGCGTTGATCACCGATGGCGAACCGCTGATCCGTTCCGAAGGCATCATCGACGGCTACACCGTCCGCGTCCCCATGGTGGACGTCACCGCCATCGGCGCCGGCGGCGGATCGATCGCGTGGCGCGACGGCGCCGGATCGTTGCGCGTCGGTCCGCACTCCGCCGGATCGGAACCCGGCCCCGCCTGCTACGGACGCGGCGGCACGCAACCAACCGTAACGGATGCCTCGGTCGTGCTGGGCTACATCGACCCCGCGAATTTCGCCGGACGCACGCTGACGTTGCAACCCGACCTCTCCCACGCCGCCATAAAATCCGTCATCGCCGATCCGCTCGGCCTGACCGTCGAGGAAGCCGCCCTCGGCATCCATCGCGTCCTGAACGCGCAAATGGCGGAAGCCATCCGTCTGGTTTCCATCGGCAGAGGCATCGATCCTCGCGCCTACGCCTTGCTTCCGCTGGGTGGCGGCGGCCCGATGCACGCTTGCGCGCTGGCGGAAGAACTGGGGATTTCGTCCATCGTCATCCCGCCCCGTCCCGGCGTCCTGGCCGCCGCCGGCCTGCTCGGCGCACCCGTGGAACACGAAATCGCCGCCGCATTCCCGGTGAAACTGGCCGAACTGAACCCGGCCGAAATGGATGCCGCGCTACACGATCTGGATGAACGCTGCGGCGCGCTGATGGCGGCGGAGGGTGCCGAAAATCCGGACATCCGCCACTTCGCCGACGTCTGCTACATCGGCCAATCGTACCATCTGGAAGTGCCCCTGATCGGCGACCTTTACGAAAATTTCCTTGCCGCGCATGCCCGCGTCTACGGTCATTCCACCCGCATTCCCGCGAAAATCGTCAATTTACGCACCGTGCATCGTTCCCATTCCGGCTCCGTCGCCGCCGGCGCAACGACACTCGGTTCGGCGAAACCGCCCGGCACCCGCCGAATCCGCGTCGCATCCGGAACGGTCCAAGCCGCGATCTGGGACCGCGATTCCATCGCGCCTGGACAAAAAATCCCTGGTCCCGCGATTATCGAGCAATCCGACACGACCACCCTGGTGGAACCGAACTGGACCGCGCGCCTGACCGACAGCGGCGCGCTGCTGCTGGAGCGAACCCCATGATCCCCGATCCCATCACGATCGAAGTCACTCGCCACAAGCTGGAAGGCATCGCCAATGAGATGCAATCCACCCTGCTGCGCAGTTCGTTCTCGCCGATCGTGAAGGAAGGCTTGGACGCCTCGGCCGGCCTGTTCACCGCCGACGGACAAACCCTCGCGCAGGCCTGTGCGATCCCGATCCATCTGGCGACGCTGATCCCGGTGTTACAGAAAATCATCGAAATCTTTCCGCCCGCGACGATGCACCCGGAAGATACCTACCTCCTCAACGATCCCTACACTGGGGGCACGCATCTGCCGGATATCGCGCTGGTGCAGCCGATCATCGTGGATGGAAAATTGATCGCGTTCAGCGCCGCGATGACGCATCACCAGGACATGGGCGGGATGTCCGCCGGCTCCGTCCCCACCAACGCCACGGAAATCTATCAGGAAGGCCTGCGCCTGCCTCCGCTGAAATTCCGCGACGCCGGCAAGCTGAACGAAACACTGGTCGCGATTATCCGGCAAAACGTGCGCATTCCCGATACGGTGATGGGCGATATTCACGCGCAGCTCGCGGCCTGTTCCATCGGCGTGCGGCGGATGACGGAACTGCACGCGAAATTCGGGCCTGAGACGTTGCAAAATATATTCAACGAACTCCTGGACCGATCCGAAACAATGACCCGCCAGGCGCTGGGCCGCATCCCGCAAGGCACCTATCGCTACGTGGATTTCCTCGACAATGACGGGATCGAACTGGATAAGCCGATCAGGATCGAAGTCGCGGTAACCGTCGGGCAATCCGGCATTCATATCGATTTCACTGGCACGTCCCCGCAGGTGCGTGGCCCGATGAATTGCGTGCCGTCCGGTTCGCTCGCCGCCGCTTGTTTCGCGATACGCGCGCTGACCGACCCGGCAATCCCCACCAATGCCGGTTGCTTCCGGCCGATCAGCCTGCATCTGCCCGAAGGCAGTTTGGTCAACCCCGTCGAACCCGCGCCGGTCAACGCCCGCACCTCCACCATCAAGCGGATCACGGGCTGCATTATCTCCGCGCTCGCGGAAATCATGCCGGATCGCGTGCCCGCCCCAGCCGCCGGCGAAATGGCGCTGGTCGCGTTCGGCGGACGGCATCCGGCGGGTGGGAATTTCGTGACCGGCGATCTGATCGCCAGCGGCAGCGGCGCATCCGGGACAAGCGACGGCGTGGACGTCATCGAAACCGATGCTACCAACTGCATGAATCTCCCGGCCGAGGCGATGGAAATGGAAACCCCCATCCGCCTGCACCGCGTCGCCTTGCGCGCCGGCTCCGGCGGGGCGGGCGAATTCCGCGGCGGCCTCGGTGTCGAACGGGAATACGAAGTGCTGACCGACAACGTTACGTTCACCCATCGCGGCGAACGCCATTTCTCCGCCGCGCGCGGGATATTCGGCGGCGGCGACGGTGCGCATGGGGAATCCACGATCCACCGCATCGACGGCAGCAGCGAAACCATCCCATCGAAAATCGTGACCCGCCTGATGAAAGGCGACCGCGTCATTCTGCGCACGGCCGGCGGCGCCGGCTATGGCGACCCAGCGCTTCGAACCGCCGCCGCGACCGCGGCGGACCAAGCGGATGGAAAGATAGCGCCATGATTCCGCGCACGCTGTTCACCCCCGAACACGACCTGTTCCGCGAGCAAGTGCAACGCTTCATCGCCAGCGAAATAACCCCGCATCACGCCGATTGGGAAAAGGCCGGCATCGTCCCGCGTTCCCTCTGGCTGGAAGCGGGCCGGCGGGGATTATTATGCACCGGCGTGCCGGAGGCATACGGCGGCGCGGGCGGCGACTTCCTGTTCGGTGCCATCATGATCGAGGAAATGGCCCGCGCCGGCGCCACCGGCCCGACCTTCTACCTCCATTCCGACATCGTCGCGCCCTATCTGGTCCGCTACGGCACCGAAGCCCAAAAGCGCCGCTGGCTCCCTCCGATGGCGACCGGGGAGGTCATCGTCGCCCTCGGCATGTCCGAACCGTCCGGCGGCAGCGACGTCGCGGCGATGCGCACCACCGCGCTGCGCGATGGAAACGACTACGTTATCAACGGCCAAAAGGTCTTCATCACCGCCGGTTTCAACGCCGATCTTTTGCTGCTCGCCTGCAAAACGGACCCGAAAGCCGGCGGACGCGGAGTCAGTCTTATCCTTGTCGAAACCGACCGTCCCGGCTTCACGCGCGGCCGCATGCTCGACAAGCTCGGGTGTCGCGCCCAGGACACCGCCGAATTGTTTTTCACCGATCTTCGCGTCCCCGTATCGAATCTGCTGGGCCAGGAAGGCCGCGGCTTTTCGATGCTGATGAAGGAACTATCGCAGGAACGCTTGGTGCAGTCTATACGAGCGATTGCATCGTCCGAAGCGGCGCTGGAATGGACCATAAGCTACACAACCGAACGGAAAATGTTCGGGCAGACATTGGCCGAATTCCAGAACACGCAGTTCAAGCTCGCGGAAATGAAGGCGGAACTGACGATGCAGCGCGTGTTCGTGGACCGCTGCCTGGAACTGCACCTGCGCGGCGAACTCGATTCCGTCGATGCCGCGATGGCGAAACTCGTCAGCTCCGAACTACAAGGCAAGGTCATGGACCAATGCCTGCAATTCTTCGGCGGCTGGGGCTATATGTGGGAATATCCGATCGCCCGCGCCTTCGCCGATGCCCGCATGGGCCGGATCGGTGGCGGCAGCGTGGAGACGATGAAGTCGATCATTGCCAAGGCGATGCTACCCGTTACCCGCGGCCGCCCAACGTAAACCGTACCGACCTCGGCAAACTCCGATCATGGCGGCACGTTCGCGATCGCGGCGCGATGGCCCTGCTGATCGGGCACCGTAATCCGTAACGGGGCCAGTGTGCCGCGCGGTGTTCGCGGGCGAGGCAAGGAAAAACGACCTGCGTTGTCGGTCCGAAGGTCCGCCACCGATGCAAAATCTGGACGAAGGATGAGATTGTCGCGCCCGAAGCCCTGCCCATCGGCATCCAGCCAGATGATCGTCATGGTGCCGTACATGGCGCTGCCGAGCAGGTCCTGTGCCGCTACCGTTAGCCTGTATGTGGCGTCTGGCGTCACCGCGAAGGGTTTCAGACCCGACATGAACGCCTGGCCGGCGGTCGTTGTCACGCGCGCGAATTCTCCGGACGGCCCGGTCAGCATCTGGATCTTGGGGACACCGGGTCCCCCGACCGCGGCGAAATGACGGAGGTCGTGGAGAAAATTTACCGTTTCGTGACGGTCGCCGCCTCGCGCCTCACGGTAATCGAAATCGCCGATCAACACATCGTTCAGCCCGACGCAAAAGCATTCGAGGTTGATGCGCAGGCCAAGCAGCGCCGATCGGGCCCGTGACGGCACGGTCCCGTCAAGCGTCGCCTCCGGCAAACGGCCGTCCGGTCTGGCCAGTCCGACAGCGCCGACCGATACGGTATAGCCCGAGAGGGGGTGGCCAGCGTCGTCCAGCACCCGCCCTGTCACCGAATCGCCCGTGCGGTCCAGCGCGATGCGGGTGCGCGGCCGCGCGTAGTCGATCATCAGCGAAGCGAGCGTCCCGTCGAGCGGCGTCGCGATTTTGTTGGCTGGATGAGCATTCCACGAGGAAATGCTGATATGGTCCGGAATCAGCCCGAGACCGCCCTCCATCTCCGCGATGTTCCGCCGAGCATGATCGAGCCATTCGGGGTCGGACCGATCTTGATCGTCGCCATTGTAGATGTAGCCGACGTGCATCCCAAGGCTGCGTGCGAAGGCCGTTTCTTCTCCGACCGCCTGGGGCCAGCCCGGATTGCTCCAGGCAATGTCGAGTTCGAGAAAATCCAACTTCGTGCCGGTCGCGGCATCCAATCCTTGCTTGTAGGCGCGCAAAGCATCGCGCCAATCCGGCTTCATGGTCAGCGGCGCCGAGGGTTCGATGTCGCCGATGACGATATCGGGATACAACCCGACGAACGCCCGCATCGTCACCGCGACCCGCTGGATGGTTTCTTCGATACTCAGACTGCACTGCTGCGGACCCGTCGTGTAGTGGCCGAACCACAACCCCCCATCCATCACCACGTAGCGCAGCGGGATGGCCAGTCGCTTCAGCTTGTCGATGACCTCGGCGAGGGTCCGGCTGTCGTCGTACCCCTCGGAACCGCCGCAGGTCGGGGAATCCACGATCACCGGCTGGGCGCCGAACGCAAGCTGCACGTGACGTTCGGTGAGCAACGCGAATTTCGCCTTCAGCTCCTCGTCGGGCATGCTGAGCAGCGAACCCTGCGTGAACGCATACACCTGCATGGGTGGAATGAGGCGATCCAGCATCGCTGGCGCGAACATGGGACCCCAGGCGGCCATCTCATGATCGAGCCCGGCGACAAATTCGGCGTCGCCGGGATTGTGGCGTAGGCGGTCCGCGATGTCCGGCCGTGGTTGCGGTCCTTCGAACCGGATCTCTTGGCCGATGGCCGGATGCGGCGGCGACATCGCCAAAAAGGAAACAAAGCTGGCGAGCAACACCGCTACGGATGTGCGGACGCATGAACCTGTTCGGGCAATCGCCCCAAAAAGGCTCGCGCCATTTTTGCAAAAGCGGTACCACGCCATTGTACAACCTTTTCCATTGTGTGCGTGGCGTGCTCGGCCGACAATGTCCGGCTGACGCGGGACGGGGCGCTCGCCACCCGCGCTATCGATAGGCTTAAGCCGGCAGCAGCCGCAAGGCTGGAAAGGCAGGCGTTGAATGGGTGCACTGAACCGTTGACATCGTGACGGGCCTCCGCTTGTACTCCCGCATGGCGGCTCAAGCGCCGGAGCACCGCCCTCGCGGCGGTTATGAATCTTGTTCAGGAGTGGGTTTTCGATGCTCGTAGTCAGGAACAGGCGTCGGCCGCGCCCGTGGCGCGCGCCATGTCCCGGGTCTGCGCATGTCCGATGATCCGCGCGACGCGATCGCGTCGGCCCAGCAGGCTGAGGAACAACGCGATTGGGCACTGGCTGGGCAACGGTGGGCGGTCGTGCGGGACAGATTTCCCGCTGAATTGATAGGTTACCTTGGTGGAGCGCGGGCGCTGCGGGAAACCGGCGACCTGGACGAAGCCGCTGCGCTTTTGCGCGGAAGCGACCGGTTCGCGGGGCACGCCGCCGTGTTGCACGACCTCGGGCGTGTGGCGGAAGCGCGTGAGGATTGGCTGGAAGCGGAAACATGCTGGCGGCAGTCTATC
>Ga0214182_1000221_pt1 | contig 26718 bp, 26 predicted proteins | sample TroBogEpilimnion_8_FD_153020 | JGI IMG/M metagenome (GOLD analysis project Ga0214182, IMG submission 153020) | Freshwater microbial communities from Trout Bog Lake, WI - 14NOV2007 epilimnion | ecosystem: Environmental > Aquatic > Freshwater > Lake > Epilimnion/Euphotic zone | place: Trout Bog... | reverse complement strand
TGGTGTTTCTAGTCGTGAGACAGCTACAGATCTTTCGGGGCGAGGAGTCGGTATGGCTGCTGTGCGTTCAGAGGTGCTGCGTTTAGGTGGCGTTATTAGTGTTGATACGGCCCCAGACTTAGGTACCCAATTTATTTTTCGTATCCCCCTTCTAAAGGACATTGCAGCATGAGTGAGCAATTAGATGATTCCGTTGTAAGAGTCTGTGATGCTGTTATATCGGCCACCACGTCTCATTTTCTAATTTCTTTAAAGATAAAGTTTTTATCGACAAGTACAAATTTCGGTGAAATTGATGAGCTTAAACTTAGGAATTTGACAGCCGTTATTGGTGTGTCTGGGCCGGTTAGAGCTTTGGTAGCCTTTAGTTTTGATATGGATTTGGCTAATCATCTTCTGGCGATAGAGACAGAAGGCTTAGATATTCCAAGCGATGAACAAGTTTTTTATCGCTTAGATATGATTGCCGAAACTGTCAATATAGTTTTAGGTCATTGCACAAAAAACTTGGCGGTAACTGGGCAACCTATTGGTTTGACTCCGCCAATAGTGCTTGAGGATGCCGGTAGTTTACGCAGACCAAAAGGCGCAATTTTTTCTAGTATCAGTCATAATACTAGTTACGGTGTGTTGGATGTTGTTTTTATTACGCCTCCGGAATTGTATGGCGATAATTTATCTTTGAATAAATAATTAATGGAGGTTAAGGGTGGTAAGGTTAAATGTAATGGTAGTGGATGATTCATTATTAGCCATAAAAAAAATGGAGACTATGCTACTGAAAATGGGACATTACGTCCGTAAAACAGCCTCAAGTGGTGCTGAAGCGATAACTAATTACCGTATGGAAATGCCTGATTTGGTGACTATGGATATTACTATGCCAGAAATGGACGGTATAGAGGCTACTCGCAGAATCATTAATGACTTTCCTGACGCTAATATTATTATGGTCACTTCGCACGGCCAAGAAGATATGGTGCGTCAGGCCATTAAGGCAGGCGCCAAAGGTTATGTTATGAAACCGGTAGACCCTGATACTCTAGCTGTGCATATTGAGAGATTGCTTAAGAACTAATTGAGTTTTGTTTTATTTGCTAAATTCACAATAAATACTTGTATAGGATGCGCTGAACGATAGTGAAGCGCATCTTTTTGTCAAGAATGAAGTGTTGCAGGTCGGGTTAGCGATAGCGTAACCCGACAGGATGCGCAGGAAAAGTTTGGCTTAAGCTATCGCTACGCCAAGCAACAAAACTCGTGAGTTTTGACTCCATTACAAAGGTTTGTAGGCCGGAATAAGGCTTTAAGAGCGTAGCGAGTAAAGCGTTTCCGGCCTACAAAAAACTGCCCACAGTTAGATATTTGTAGGGTGTGCAAACAATTTTATCGTTTGCACACCACTTGCCGACAAAAAGGTGGGCAGAAAAGAGACTGTGAAAGTATTATGACTTTAGCTTCCCCCTTTGTAAAAGGGGGATCGCGGGGGAATTTATTAAGTCATAGGCTATTGATATTTAATAATAATTTTTTAATAGATCAAATCTCCCCTAACCCCTCTTTGCTAAAGAGGGGAATAAAAAGAATACTTTCACAGTCTCAAAAGCGTTGCCCACCCTAGCTAGAGTTTCTAAATCGTTGAGTCACTTCAAATACAGATGAATAATGAGTTGCAACCAATTGATCTTGAGTTAACTCATGGATATATTCTTGTTGTCGCTAGTTCTGCTCGTATGCTTGCCCAGTCAGCAAGAGCATCAGGTTTTAAGCCCTTAGTTATTGATTTGTTTGCGGACTTAGATACCCAGCGCTATGCAGAAGATTTTAAGCAAATAATATCCCTAGCTGAGCAGCATCTAAAATTCGCTGTCGATTATTTTATTGAAAACTATCAAGTTGATCAGCTAGTTTATGGGAGTGGTTTTGAACATCATCCTGATAGCTTGAGTTATTTGGATAGCCGTCTAACTTTGTTAGGTAATGAGCCTGAGGTTTTTATGGGCTTACATAACAAGGAGGCATTTTTTACTGAGTTTAAGCGTTTAAATATTCCTTTTCCAAGCGTCCAATTTACTAAGCCTGACTTATTTGAAGGATGGTTACTAAAACCTATGCAAGGGCAAGGTGGTGTAGGCATAAGGCATTATTTAGGTGAACAAGTTGATTCAGAATGTTATTGGCAACGTTATCAAGCAGGGCAGCAATACTCGGTGTTGTTTTTAGCTGATGGTTTGCAGTTTCAGTTGGTAGGGTTTAATAGTCAATGGTCTACACAGGTAAATAAGTCTTCTCAATTTTTATTTTCAGGGATTATTAATGCTTGCGATTTAAAAGCTGTGCAACAGGCCGAAATTCTTGATTGCTTAGAAAAACTAGTGCCTTTGTTTAAGCTTAAAGGTTTAAATTCGTTAGATTTTATCAATGATGGTAATAGCAGTTTCTTGTTAGAAATTAATCCTAGACCCTCCGCTAGTATGCAATTATATGAGGCAGATCTTTTTAAGCGACATATTAAAGCCTGTCAGGGTGGGTTATCTGATGCTCATTATCCAATTAAAGGTGTTACTGGCTGTCAGATTGTTTATGCTCAGAGCGATATTATCATACCCGAGGGCTTTGTTTGGCATGAGAACTGCTCGGATTTTCCAGAAACTGGCGTTATTTGTCGCACAGGACAGCCTATTTGCAGTATTATGTCACACAAAAATCAGGTTCATTCGGTTATGATAGATCTGCAAACCCAACAACTTAACTTACAAAAAAGGTTCTTAGCTCATGGAATATAAAGCTAGCGTCAATAAATTGACCCAGCCACTCGTAAAACATCTCATTGAAAATGCCGACAAACTACGCTTAGGTGTAGAGGTTTTAGAAAATGGCTGTACGATCGTTGATGCGGGTATTAAAGTGCCTGGCGGCTTAGAAGCAGGACGTATTATTGCTGAAATTTGCTTGGGCGGTTTGGGTACCGTTTCTCTAGTTCATAGTGCTTATACTGCTAATTGGCCCTTATCGGTTAATGTATATAGCAGTAATCCAGTATTAGCCTGTTTAGGTAGTCAATATGCCGGTTGGAGTTTGTCGCATGAGAAATATTATGCCTTAGGTTCTGGACCTGCAAGGACGATGGCTACCAAATTAAAAGATGGACAGCAAGAGCCTGTTGAAGCGCTTTATAAAGAGCTGAATTACGCAGATAGCTTTGATAGCACTGCTTTAGTGATAGAGAATGATGCCATTCCACCTTTAGCGATCATCGAAAAAGTGGCGGCAGCTTGTAATGTAGAGCCTGCAAAATTGACCATCATTGTGACTCCTACCAGTAGTTTGGCAGGAGGCATACAAGTGGTTTCGCGAGTGCTAGAAGTGGCTTTGCATAAAGCCCATGCTTTACATTTCCCACTGGAAGATATTATTGATGGCAGCGGTATTGCTCCAGTTTGCCCTCCACATCCTAATTTTGTTAAGGCGATGGGGCGCACCAATGATGCTATTTTATTTGCAGGTCAAGTACATTTATTTGTTAAAGGCACTGATGAAGCAGCAGAAAAATTAGCTAATGAATTGCCTAGTTCTACCTCTAAAGATTATGGAAAGCCTTTTGCAGAAATCTTTAAGCAATGTGATTATGATTTTTTCAAAATCGACGGCATGTTATTTAGTCCTGCGAGTGTCATCGTAACAGCAGTGGAGTCGGGTAAAACTTTTCGTGCAGGTCAACTCGATAATGCTCTGTTAGATCAATCATTCGGAGCATAACGTAAAGCAGTGGGTCGTATCGCAATATTTACAGATGATCCCGGTTGGCACGGTAGACAATTACGACTTGCTTTTGAAAGCTTAGGTTATCGCAGTGATTTTGTTTCATTAACTCAATGTGGTTTTGCCATTGAATCTGGATGCTCACCTTTGGTGATTCCTGGTTTTGAAAAAGCATTACCCGATGCGGCTTTTGTGCGTGGTGTGCCGGGTGGCTCATTAGAAGAGGTTGTCATCTATTTAGATATTCTTCATGCTTTAAAATTACTGGGCATTCCTGTTTATAACGATGGTTATGCCATCGAGCGCAGTGTTGATAAAGGCATGACTAGCTTTTTATTACATAATGCAGGTTTGCCTACGCCCCTAACTTGGGTGTTACGTAATCGAGAAGAGGCTTTAGCGATTGCTGAAAATGAGCTCAAACAAGGTCATTTACTCATTAGCAAGCCCTTATTTGGCTCGCAAGGTGAGGGCATACGACGACTTGAGAAAATGACGGATTTGTTCTGGTTAACAAGCAGTCACGGTATTTATTATCTGCAGCGTTTTGTGCATTGTGCAGGCATAGGTTTTTCAGATAATCGAGTCTTTGTGGTTAATGGCAAAGCGGTTGCTGCTATGCGTAGACGAGGTAAATCTTGGTTAAATAATGTGGCCAGAGGCGCAAGTTGTGAGCGCATAGATTTAGATGATAACTTAGCCAGTTTAGCCATTAAAGCCACAGCAGCCCTAGCTATGGATTATGCAGGTGTAGATATCATTCAAGATAAAGAAGGCCGTTATACGGTGATTGAAGTCAACAGTATTCCTGCTTGGAAAGGCTTAGAAAGTGTTTGTGATATGAACGTAGCGCAAATCTTAGCGGATGATTTAATTAATCGATATTTGAATTGTCATGAATCTGCAACAACAGCTTAGTAAAATTTATCAAGAAGCTTGTGTAATTGAGCTGCTGGCTTTTAAGCCGGGCAATGTCAGTGTTTATGCTGACGGACATGATATGACAGTGGCTGACTTTAGAGTCAGCGCGATAGTCAGTGCTGAAGCGCTTTGTAATAGTGATTATTCTCTGGGAGAGAAAATCTATTACGCGGTTAAAGCAACTAGGGAAGCGGTGGCTTGTAATACTAACTTAGGTATTATTTTGCTGTGTGCACCTTTGATTCAGGCCATGGCTGAGATTAAGCAAGGTATAACACTTAGGCAAGCGTTGCAGCAGGTCTTATCAACGACAACGATTGAAGACGCTGATTGGGTTTTTAAAGCGATTACCTTGGCATCACCTGGTGGTTTAGGTCGTGCTGATGATCAGGATGTTTCTGAAAAGCCATCGATAACATTAACTGAGGCTATGGGTCTTGCTAGCTATAAAGATCGTATTGCCCTGCAATACATCAGTGTTTATCAAGATATTTTTGATTTTGCAGTGCCGATACATTACAATGCGCGCTGCAAATGGACGGACCCAGAGTGGGCTGCACTTTCAGTTTATGCAGCCTTATTAAGTCGTTTTCCTGATAGTCATATCGAAAGGAAATACGGTAATCAGTACTCTGAAATGATTGCAGAAAGGATGTCTGAAGTATCAAGCGAGTTATCCAAGGCTAATAAGCCTGAGCAGATGCTCCCATTGTTATATAGTTTAGATCAAGAATTTAAAGTTAAAGGCTTGAATCCTGGGACTATGGCAGATATGACCGTTGCGACGGTTTTTACAGTATTTTTAGAAGAGGTTATTAACGTAACGGCTTCATAATAAAAATCTTCCGATTGAATGATCGGTAGTGAATCAAAAATCGATATTAGTTCGACTTTTTCAATTTTTCTTTTTAAGGAATATTAAACATGGCAAAAATCAATAAAGTATTAATCGGTGAGTCTTTAGTTGGCGAAGGCAATGAAATTGCACATATCGATTTGATGGTAGGACCACGTGGTTCAGCTGCTGAATCTGCATTTGCAAATGCATTAACAAACAACAAAGACGGTTTTTCTACTTTGTTAGCTGTTGTTGCTCCTAACCTAATGGTTAAGCCTGCTACTATCTTATTCAACAAAGTAACAATCAAAGGTTCTAAGCAAGCTGTTCAAATGTTTGGTCCAGCTCAACGCGCTGTTGCTATGGCTGTTGCTGATTGTGTTGAAGATGGTACTATCCCAGCTGATGAAGCTGATGATTTATTCATCTCTGTTGGTGTTTTCATTCACTGGCAAGCTGAAGATGATGCGTTAATTGAAAAATTCAACTACGAAGCTACTAAAGAAGCTTTGAAACGCGCTGTAGCTGGTTCACCAACTGCTGCTGAAGTTGTTGCTGCAAAATCAACTGCAAAACATCCGTTTGCTGTTAACAACGAAGGTTAATTAACTAGCGAGGTGCTTAATGCGCCTTGCTTAGTTTGTTAGAAAAATACCCCGGCTTGCTGGGGTATTTTTTTGCCTAAAATTTTAGCTTGTATGTGAATTCTTGGTATTGTAGTTTTGTAGTAGCAGTAGGCCGGAATAAAACTTTTCGCGCGTAAGCGGGGTAGTGTTTCCGGCATAAGCAGCCACGAGTTGAAGGAAACGCCAGCATACGCTGTGCTAGTCTGGTCTTATTCCGGCCTACAAAAGCGTCAACGCCCACGGTTATGGATAAGAAAAAAGCGCTTCACCTGTAGGCCGGAATAAGGCTTTTTGAGCGGAAGCGAAGAAAGCGTTTCCGGCATAGGCAGGGCTCGAACCGCCGGAAACGCCAGCACGCGCTACGCTAGTCTGGTCTTATTCCGGCCTACAAAAGCTGCCCATCCTACACAACTAAACTACTTCAGGATAACGCGTGTATTTAAAGCCTAAGGCTTCTTCCCAATCCTTCAGTATAGCTAATGAAACTTTGTGAGCTGCTTCTGCAACAGTCACACCGTCATTTAAGAGCTTATATTCTTCTTCAGTAATTATTTTTGCAGGGATTAAATCATTGTCTGCCCTATGAGCTTCGATAATTAAGCGATGACCTTGATGAATATAAATAAACTCTTTATAAATAAAAACATTTAGTTCCTGATGGTCATCGCCAATGACATCTAAAGCGAGGCTAGGCAATAACTTCTTTGGCGTAATCCATAAAGATGAAAAGCTTTGTTGCTTTAACCAAGCATTAAAGCAGTCGTTTATTTTTTTGGCAATGGCTAGGGGTGTTGCATAAGAGGTGTCTATGATTAAATCATAATTGCCATATTTTCTAAAATGGATGTTATAGAGTTGATTGAAGCGTTGGTCTTCGATTGTTTGGCGTTTAAGGTTGTTTTTTAATGTAATCTCTAAGCTTTCGTTCTTTTCATCATTGCGCGAGGCATTAAATACACGTTCAGCGCCCACGACGACATCTACTGCTAAAAATACTTTAAAGGCGGTGGGAATAAAGTGCCAGGCTAGCCTAGAATCCATAATCAAGCGATCTTGGGTTTTTCCGGTTTCTATGACATAAGCATCTATTTCATCATCAACGCTGCGATCGGTTTGCGATATTTCATTGAGTTCTAAAGTGGTGAGGCCGCGTCGAGTTGCAATGGCGCGTTGTATGGTGCCGGTGCCTATGATGTCAAAACCGGTTAGTTGCTTAAGTTCTGTAGCAACCGAAGATTTACCACTGCCGATGTCACCTGACATCACAATTATATTTTTCATAGAGTTAACCTGTAAAACTGAATAGGGAGTAGTTATTTATTTGGGCTATTTTAGCATTGCTAGAGTGAAGAGTTTTTCTAATGCCTTATTCTGCAACCAAGGTTTCTATTCGATAGCTACCTGCGCCATCAACACCCAGAGTATTACTAAGCCAAGATAGAGTTTGTTGCATATCCGTAGACAAAGTCCAAGGTGGATTAATGACTATCATGCCGCTAGCCGTCATGCCGTGTTCTAGGCTATCTTCCTTAATGCCTAATTCAAATAATTGGATGTTTTGTATACCTGAGGTCTTGAGTGCTTTTTCTAGTTTTTGGTTGCGTTTGCGATCAATAACGGGATACCAAAGTGCATAAATGCCTGTGGCAAAGCGTTTGTGCATTTGTGTCAGACTATTAATAACAGATTCATAGTCGCTTTTTATTTCATACGAGGGGTCGATAAATACTAAGCCTCGATGTTGTTTAGGCGGTAATAAAGCTATGGCACTGCTTAAACCATCCGCATGATGGGCATGAATGCGCTTATCTTTATTTGTTGCTGTTTTTAAAAGCTCAATTTCAGTGCTATGCAGTTCAAATAACGCTAAATGATCTTTGTTGCGTAAAAATTGCTGAGTTATAAGGGGTGAGCCAGGATAGCGCAGTAATGAATCAGTGCTGTTGAATTTTTTGATGAGATTAACATAGGTGTTAAGGTCTTCAGGCAGTTTAGTGCGTTGCCATAGTTGTGTAATACCCGTTTCAAATTCTTTATTTTTTAAAGCATAATCTCCGTTAAGCACGTACTCGCCAGGTCCTGAGTGAGTATCGATACAAAAAAATGCCTTATCTTTCTTGCACAAGTGCTCTAGGATTTTTATCAAAACCAAATGCTTTAATACATCCGCAAAATTTCCTGCGTGAAAAGAGTGACGATAACTGAGCATTACAAGAAACCTAGATATTTTAAAGTGAGTGTAAACAAGAGAATTCTATCAATTTAACAAGGGACAAAGTGCTTGCTTAGGTCGGGTTAGGCTATCGCTAACCCGATACCTAATAATATTGTTCACACGGCCCCGTCTTAATTTGATAGTTGAAACACAGGGACTTATTTATTTTCCGATGAGCAATAGCCAGCCAGCTTCTGCTTCACAATGAGGTGATTTTGCAGCCACTTTAATGTTAATTCTAGCGGCTGTATCAACGAGTGAGGCCGGTAGTTTACCTTTGATGACATAGAATGGATCTTTAAATTCTGCGCTGACTTCAACGGGGATATTTTTCACAGTGACTGATATGTTTTCTGGTTTATCTATGTTGAATGCAACAAAAGAAAAAGAGGCTTCAGGTGAGACGTTTGCTAAATGAGCCGGTAGAAATTTTGCTAGTTGAGGTTTACCACAAGCACCAGCCGAGCCACCACTACTTTTGGGGCCACCACCATGACCGCTGTGATGTTCTGATGCTATTGCTAGATGAGTACTTAGGAAAGCAGTCGTAATTATTGTTATAAGTAATTGTTTAATATTCATTGAGTTATCCTCCTTTTTATTATGTGGCATGCTCGTTGATAGGATTTTGTTATTGATTATGTAGGCAACGAGTTGCAGGTATAGCTTGGAAGTTTAGGTTGATTAATGAGCCCAATAAAATCGAATGGTTAGTTTATTGGTGCTTAATTATAGTCATAACTCATCATTTGGGTATAAAAACATAGTGATATGAGTATTTGTAAGCCATAATTGATTTGAAGTTAGCTTTTCAGGGTTGACGTAATGCTTTAATTGTCATAAGGTTATCATCGTTTTTAAAGACTCTTAAGACGTCATTGACTATTTATCTTCTTAAATCAACCCCAAGGCCTAGGCAGTAATGCTTGTAGGTACATTCTCGAAATTTTGAATAAAAACACCATGAATCAACCTTTGAATAAATCTGTTGTTACTAATGCAATTGCTTTTGCGATTATTGTTTTGGGTTTTATTAGTCCCGTTTTATCAGGGCTTATTAAGTCTATTGGTTTTTTTGCGCTGTCAGGTGCGATTACTAATTGGTTAGCAATACATATGTTGTTTGAAAAAGTACCGTATTGTTATGGTTCAGGTGTAATACCTGAACGTTTTGAAGAGTTTAAGCACTCTATTAAGAAACTAATGATGGAGCAGTTTTTTACAGCCAATAATATTCAACAGTTTATTGAAACTGAAGAGCAACAAGGTAGTAAAGTTTTAAATTTAGAGCCTTTCTTAAATGCGGTTGATTATGACAAGATTTATGAAAGTTTAGTGTTTTCAATCATGAATTCTTCCTTTGGTGGCATGTTGATGATGATGGGTGGTGAAGAAGCGCTAGTGCCATTAAAAGAACCTTTTACCGAAAAGATGAAAGTCACTTTAGTGGATATGATTGAGTCTGATCGTTTTAAGTCGGCGCTTAAAGAAGGCTTAAATGCCAATAAAATTGGTTTAGATATTGTTGATAAAATTGAAACAGTCATCGATAAACGCTTGAGTGAGTTAACACCGCAGTTGGTTAAAGAAATGGTGCAAGCCATCATTCATGAACATTTAGGCTGGTTAGTTGTTTGGGGTGGCGTTTTGGGTGGCATCATGGGGCTATTGTTTGCTGTCTTTTTATAATGGAAACAGTTGCTTTAGCCTTTGAAGAGTTGGGTGATCCGAATCACCCAGCCTTGCTTATCTTGCATGGCTTTTTTGCTTCTTCGCGAAATTGGCGGCAAGTAGCAGAAAAGCTGGCTGTTGATTATCATGTTTATGTCTTAGATATGAGAAATCATGGCAGTTCGCCACAGAACCCTCAGATGGATTATGCCAGCATGTCGGCAGATTTGTTGCGATTCATGGATGATAAAAGCTTGAATACGGCGAGTTTATTGGGGCATAGCATGGGCGGTAAAGTGGCAATGTGGTTTTCGCTGAATCATCCTGTGCGGGTCGATAAGTTGATAGTGGCTGACATTGCTCCTGTTACGTATAGTCATTGTTTTAATAAATTGATTGCCGCGTTAAAGGCCTTGCCGTTAGCTGAAATCAATAATCGGAAACAAGCCGAGTTATTGTTAGCTGAAGATATTCCAGAATTAAGTTATCGGCAATTCTTGTTACAAAACATTCTACTTAAAGAGGGTTGTTATCGTTGGCGGATTGATTTGGATATCTTTCAACAAAGTGCGCCCGCTATTATTGGCTTTCCTGACACTCAGTCAGTAAAGCCCTACTCAAAAGCCTGCTTGTTTCTGGCGGGTTCAGATTCTAGTTTCGTAAAAGCCGAAGATATCAAGTCCTTATTTCCAGAAGCTAAGCTAAGTGTGATAGATGATGCTGGACATTGGCTACATGTACAGCAGCCTCAGACTTTTATCGAACAAGTGCAAGAGTTTTTAAGCTATTAGTCGTATTAATTTGTTGATGATATTAATGCTCTAATAAGTTCTTGCGGAGTTAGTTGACAATTCATGCTCATAGATTGATACCCCCATCCCAGCCTCCTTACTTGTCAGGCATAGGTATCTACACAAATAATTGTTAGCATTCCCACGCAAGAACGATAAGGTTGTGGTGAAGATCGTAGGGGCGTATTACATACACCCTTATAAAATAAGCCCTATAACATATAGACTTTCAATGTTGGGCGTATGCAATACGCCCCTACGGTGGTTTTTTATCATTTCCTCGCCGATAAGAAATTTGTGTAGATACCTTTGCATTCAAAGTTGGGGTGGAGTTTTAATAAAGGCAATCATTAATAAGTTTGCCTGACTGTTTGTTGACTAATTCATAATACTACCCCTGGTAAATAGTATGTTTAAGAAATTGTCTGTGATCTTGTTATTAATCGCTATTTCTAGTGGATCGCGGCTTTATGCGGACTCCCATTCAGCCGCGATAGCCAGCGCACATCCTTTAGCGACTGCTGCGGGCTTTGAAGTCTTAGCCAAAGGCGGTAATGTCTACGATGCAGCGGTAGCAGTGAGCGCTGCTTTGGCCGTGCTAGAACCTAATGGCTCTGGTTTAGGTGGTGGCGGTTATTGGTTATTGCATCGGCAAAAAGATGGTTTTGAAACTATGATAGATGGTCGTGAAAAAGCCCCATTAGCTGCTCATAAGGACATGTTTTTAGATAAAGATCGTCATGTCATAGCTAAATTATCAATCGATGGCGCATTGGCTGCGGCTATACCTGGTTTACCTGCTGCTTTAGTTCATATTGCTGAACATTATGGCCAATTACCTTTAGCGGAAACTTTAGCACCGGCCATTCGTTATGCAAAAACGGGCTTTGCTATTAGTGAGCGCTATTTGAAATTGTTAACAGCTAGAGCAGAAGTACTTAATACTTACCCAGATAGTGCGGCGATATTTTTAACAAAGGGTCAACCTCCAGAGCTATATTCGATATTAAGACAAGCTGATCTAGCGCAAACCTTAGAGCGCTTAGCAGAGTCTGGTAGAGATGGCTTTTATAGTGGTGTAACCGCAGATAAATTAGTCAGCAGTGTGCAACAAGCAGGAGGGATTTGGACTAAAGAAGATCTTGCTGCTTATCAAGTGATAGAAAGAGAGCCTATTAAAGGTGTTTTCCACGGTATAAAAATCACAAGTTCCTCGCCGTCTTCTTCAGGTGGTATCGTCTTGATAGAAGCTTTAAATATATTGTCAGGCTATGATTTGGAGGATAGTGATGAGCTGACTCGCAAGCATTTAATTACTGAGGCATTACGTCGAGCTTATCACGATCGATCCTTGTATTTAGGGGATGCTGACTTTATCAATATTCCTGTAAATCGTTTATTGAATGAAGACTATGCCGCAGGTTTACGAAGTAGTCTGCGTATCGATAAGGCTATGCCGAGTGAGTTATTGTCAGGTGAAATAAAGCCACAACCTGAAGGTACTAACACCACGCATTTTTCAATTATTGATGAACAAGGAAATAGAGTGGCAGCGACACTCAGTGTCAATATGTCGTTTGGTTCTGCGTTTGTCGCAAAAGGCACGGGTGTGTTATTGAATGATGAGATGGATGATTTTGTTAGCCTGCCAGGTGCGATGAATGGTTATGGTTTGATCGGTGGTAGTGCTAATGCTATTCAACCCGGTAAACGTATGTTGTCGAGCATGACGCCAACCTTTCTTGAAGATGAAAATCGTGTCGCTGTATTAGGTACGCCAGGAGGCAGTCGTATTATTTCGATGGTGTTGCTTGGGCTTTTGGATTTTGCAAAAGGTAATGGACCTGAATCATGGGTGCAAGTGCCTCGCTTTCATCATCAGTTTATGCCGGATGTTATTGAATATGAGCAATCTGCCTTGTCTGATGCTGAAATAAATGGACTGGCTGCAATAGGGCATCAATTAAAGCCAGTACCCAATATTTATGGGGATATGCAAGCAGTCCAGCTAACTAAGGCAACGAAGGTATTGTCTGCGGCTAGTGATAAACGCGGCGAGGGTAGGGCGATTGTTGGACACTATTGAAGTCAGTGTTTGGCAGGCTAAAATTAGCTCAGACTCGCAACATGATCAACTCTACTGGCGTGTGCTTGATAAGCATGAATTAGCTCAGGCATCACGACTCAAACAGCCGTTGTTGAAGCATCGTTATGTGGAAATACATGGGCGCTTAAGAATCTTGCTAGGGCAGTGGCTTAATGAGTCGCCAGAGCAGATTGTTATCAGCAGGACTGAGCAAGGCAAGCCTTATTTAGAGCATTATCCCGAGCTAAGTTTTAATTTGTCGCATGCGGCAGATCATGTACTTTTTGCTATAGCTAATCAGGTTCAATTAGGCGTTGATATTGAAGTGATTAAGCAGCGAGTTAATATAGCCGGCTTAGTGAATAAATGCTTTGCTAAAGAAGAGCAGGGTTATTGGAATCAATTGCCTGAGTCTCATCAAACACGGGCTTTTTATGATTTTTGGACCAAAAAGGAAGCTTTTGTAAAAGCCACAGGTGATGGAATATCTTTAGGACTTAATGCTTGTGTCATTAACCCTCGGCACCCCTCAACTTTTTTATCAGTACCAGAGGCTTGTGGCAGGGTAACAGATTGGCATAGTCTTTTGTTAGATTTTGATGTCGACCTATCTGCAGCGATAGTGGCAGATAGGTCTTTTACTTTAGTTAAGGCTACGGGTTTTTAAGCTATTTGATAGCTTAGTCATTAGGGCTAATAACTTAAGGCTAAAGGCTAAAGGCAAAGAGTTAAGTTTAGCTTTGTCGTAGCTTAATTTGCTAACCTCATAGGCTTAGTCTTTTGCCCTGAGCCTTTCGTCTGTGCTAAAACTATCCCTCTTTAAGTTCGTAGCCACTAGCCCCAGTTGTCATCATCTCCGCCATTACTGTCATCATCCCAAGATGACGAATCTTGTACACCAAAATCATTGCCACCCATATCATAATTGTTGCTGTTGTCGTTACTTGGGGTGTTGTCTGGCGAGCTCCATGGTGAGTGCTCTGGTTGTTGATTTTGGGGAGCAGGATTGTTGTGATCACCGTCTATAAAGTGATGCATTAAGGCTTCGCCGGCGACCACGCCAGCTCCTAGTGCGGCCCCAGTGGCTAAATTACCCATCAAGCCAGAGCCCATGCCACCAGCAGTGGGTTGTCCCATGGCTGATCCCATACCTGCAGAGCCCATGCCTGGATTGCCAGCAGGTCCATAGTTTGGAGTAGGTGTTCGGCCAGCATAATTGTTAGAAGGTAGTGATTGTGTATTGCGACGAAACAATGCCATGACAAATAAGATTAAAACGCCTAAGCCTACGAATAAAAGTACCGGCATTAACCAGTTATTAGGCATAGTTATAGAGGGTGCTGATTGCTGAACGATAGTGGGTTGTGATGCAAGAGGTGCAGTACCTGCGATACGACTTCTAAGGCTTTGTAGTGCTTCTGGTTTAGCAAACGTTAATGCAGGCTCTAGTTGTTCTGCTTTGCTAAGTTCAGCTCTGGCATCGTGATTTAAGCCTTGTTTAGCCAGTAGTTCGGCTTCGACAAAGTGCGCCTTAGCGCTATTGGGGTGGTTTTTAAGCACATTATCCATCATAGACTGGGCTTCTTTAAAGTTACCTGCTTCAGCGGCTTGAAATACTTGATGTAAACTAGCATCGTCAGCAGCAAAAATGGGTGCACTTAGGCAGCAGGTGAAAATAAGTAGGACAATGCTAGGAAAGCTAAGTTTTAACATGTGAGCAACTCCGTTATTTCTGTTGATTGTATACGCAAGATGGATATGATTATGGCGAGTTTTTTAAGAGCTAGTGTTTATGCACTCGTTCAAATTGAAAGATAGTTTATGCTATTTATTGTTATTTTGCATTGCAGAATAATAGCTGATGTTAAGCAGTTGTTCAGCAGATTATAAAAACAAGGCTCCATGTGAATTATAATGCTAATTCTTGTGTACTCTTATACAGCATAGGTATCTACGCAAATAATTGTTAGCATTCCCACGCGAGAACGATAACATTGTGGTGAAGATCGTAGGGGCGTATTGCAATACGCCCCTACGGTGATTTTTATCGTTTCCACGCCGATAAGAAACTTGTGTAGATAGCGATGCTTTTAATGACTAGCTCTAATCAAGCAGCTAACTTTAATTTATTACAATGGTCATTTGTTGTGTTTAAAGCTCTATCAATTTTTGTATTCAAATAAGAAACAATCTATAAATCTATAGTACTATTGTCAACAATAAGAGACTTCGATATAGTTTGCTCGCAGTAAAGTAAAACATTAACGTAAATTAAATGAGGATTTTCTTATGACCGACATCAGCAAAGATATTGCAATAGCAATATTAGTTATTATCGCCTTGGTAGGCTTTATATCAGGGGAATTTATTATCTCATCAACGCTGTTTGCAGCTACTACCATAGTCAGCAATCTTAAAGCTAACCGTAAACGCACTCGCGACGGTCAGCTTTTATGGGATTAAGACGTAAAGCATCATAAAGTCTTCCTTGGCAACAGCCTTGGAAGGCTTTTTGTTGTTAGTTTAGTTAAGAGACTATTAAAACTTTTTATAATTATTCGCGTGATTCCAGCTTTACAAAGACCTTTTTATACATGCCGCATGGCAGTTACCCAGTCATATTCTCTCTTTAATCCGGAAAACGTTGGGCGATTTCTCGAAAGCATTCGTTTATTTCCAAAAAGGCATCGGTTATGTCTGGATCAAAATGCGTTCCTCGACCTTCAGTGATGATTTGAATCGCTTGTTCGTGGGTCATTCCTATCTTATAAACACGTCGAGAGATGAGTGCATCATAAACATCAGCTAGAGCCATGAGTCTGGCAGAGATGGGAATATTGTCTCCCGATAAGCCTTGTGGATAACCCGAACCATCCCACTTTTCTTGATGGCTATAAGCAATTTCTTTAGCAAATTTCAAAAAATCAACTTCCATACCAAGATGTGATTCAGCTTGGGTAATAGCATCACGTCCAAGCATGGTATGCGTTTTCATCACTTCAAATTCTTCTGGAGTCAAGCGTCCAGGTTTTAACAGTATGCTGTCTGGTATTCCAACTTTGCCAATATCATGTAATGGTGCGGATTTATACAATATATTAATAGCGTGATCGGTAAGAGCATCTTTAAAGCGTGGATGAGTTTTTAAATATTCAGCCAACTCTTTGACATAAAACTTGGTGCGTAAAATATGATTGCCAGTTTCGTTATCACGCGTTTCTGCAAGTGAAGCCATTGCAAGAATGGTTACATCCTGAATAGCAGCTAGTTCTTTGGAGCGTTTGGTAACTTCTGATTCAAGAAAAGAACTCTTGTCTTTTAAAAAGTCATTGGCTGCTTTGATCTTTAGATGATTTTCGATTCGTGCCAATAAAACAGGGGGGCTGATGGGTTTGGTAACATAATCCACCGCACCTAGTTTTAAGCCGCGCAACTCATCATCTAAATTAGTCATAGAAGTTAAAAAAATGACTGGGATGTTGGCTGTACTGGGATCAGCTTTTAATTGCTCACAAACATCGAAGCCAGAAATGCCTGGCATCATAATGTCAAGTAATATGAGATCTATGGAATTGTCACTCTGTGCAACTTGAATGCCCTTCTCACCATTATTGGCTGCTTTGACTTTATAATTTTTTTTAAGCAGACCTGATATTAGATTAATAACGTCAGGACTGTCGTCTATGATCAAAATTACAGGTTTTAAGTTAAAGTTCATTGGTAAAGTAAGCTTAGTGTTATTTTGATGCTGATTATCAGTCAAAACTTACATTTAGAAAATGTATTTTTAATGTCTTAGCTAAATATATACTTGTTTGATTAGCTAAATAGCGAAAAACATAAAAAGAACTTGGTGTAGTTCTTTTTGTAAGCAGTCAATCTTTAGGTTAATGCCTATATTAGTATTCATTAGCTTGTGGTGTTTAGCTATTGATAAGATAGATTTCGATGCAATGATAAAAAAGTTTAGTAACTAATTGTTTAATATCATAAAAGATTGAGCGCTTCGGTAAGCGGCAATAGCAGCTAATATTAAAAAAAATGATCCGCTGATTTTATGTAGCAATACTAAAGGTATCTTTTTTAAAAGACTGCGACCAGCGATGATGCCTAAGGCTGAGGTTCCTGCTAGTGCTATTGTTGAGCCTAACCATACAGCTATTGGAGCAGCTGTGCTACTTAAGGCTACTACGGCTAATTGAGTTTTATCGCCGAACTCAGCGACAGTAATGAGAAAAAAAGTGGTAAAAATTAAATGGCTACCGTTTTTTTCAGGGATAGGTTCATCCTCATCCTCAGCTTTAATTCTTAAAGACTGTATTCCAAAAATAGCAAACAATAATGCTACGATACCAGAGATAATGGGCTCAGGTAGCTGATTTGCTAATAGTGCGCCAAAGATGACAGCTAGTGTATTGAGTAAAGCAAATGCAGTTGTCGCACCTAAAAACACAGGCCAAGCTCGATATCGAGAGGCTAATATCATGCACATCAACTGACTTTTATCGCCAAACTCGGCTGCAAAAATTAATATAAAGCTGGTTGCTGTAGTCGCTGATAATTCTGAGAGTGAAGCGAAGTTCTGTAAAACTTGAAGTTTCTGTAGAGTCATTTGATAGGCGTTAGCCAAATCAATGGTACTGAACGAGTTGAGTAATTCGGGCAGGTTCATCATGATGTTAGAGCAAGGCTAAAGCTTGAGTATAGTATCGTTTTCTTCAGTCTCTTAAAAACGCAAACTTTCGTCATTTGCCCTTAGCCTTTTGCTATGTTAATAGTAATATCAATAGCCGAAGCTATCGCACTCTTTAAGTGACTTAATCTAAAACTACCCCAACATATTATCTAAGATCATCATGATGATAAAGCCACCTAATAAAGCAAAAGTGGCATAGCGTGAGCGGCCATTGGCATGGGTTTCTGGGATAATTTCTTCACTGATGACAAACAGCATTGCTCCTGCGGCAAAGCCCATCGCTAAAGGTAGTATGGATTGAAACAAGCTCACCATAGTGACGCCCAATAAACCACCAATGGGTTCAACCAAGCCTGTTAAGGTGGCAATACCAACAGCTTTCCATTTGTTATAGCCTAAGCCAACTAAGGGTAGGGCAACGGCTAAACCTTCTGGAATATTTTGTAAGGCGATTGCAATAGCCAGTACCAAGCCATTATTTAGATCACCTGCTCCAAAACTAACACCGACTGAAAGGCCTTCAGGAAAATTGTGAATAGTGATGGCGATAATAAATAACCATACTTTTTTTAATGAGGTGAGTTGTTCGTCAGCTAAAGCATCAAAATGCACATGAGGCAATTGGCGGTCGGCAAAGTGTAAGAAAGCTGCGCCTATTAACATACCAACGGCAACAATATAAATACCATGACTAGGCCAGATTATATTGCCGTAAGAAATACCAGGCACTAGTAATGAAAAGGCAGTTGCGGCCAACATCACACCCGCAGCTGCACCTAAGAGGCTGTTAAATAAATTCTTCGATATATCTTTAAAAAATAGCGCGGGTAGAGCGCCAATGCCGGTAGCTAAGCCGGCAATAATGCTCGCAAAAAAACCAACCACTACGACTTTGCCAAACAGGGTATATAACAAACCAAAGATGATAAGTTGCGATGCTAAAAAATACAGTCCTAGTGTCGTCCAGCGTTTAGTAGGAGTCATGTTCTGTAATGCTTGATAGCTTTGGCTAGAGCTTATTTTTTCTAAGAATTGTTCAATCGAATATTGTATTTTAGATAGTGCTTGAGTGGTAATAGTCATGAGTGTTTACATTCCTGTGGGTAGTGTTAGCCGTCGTATTATCTCAAAGAGAGTTCGTTATGAAAGTTAGTTTGAGGCTAACCCTAGCCATTAAGGGTAAATAACTCTGGGTTTGAAGTTGGCTGCGGGATATTTTGGATCAAATGCTTCTTCGCTTTGATTGGAGGCTTGTTTGTCAATAAATATCACGCTTGGTGTGAAGTTTGAGGCAGGATATTTAGGATCATTGGCCTCTGAGATATTTTCTTTAGTGGCACTGTTGGGAGCTGAATAAATGACGGAAGGTTGAAAATCAGCAGCGGGATAGTGAGTATCAGTTGCGGCTGATGTAGTTAGTGGATTTAAGGTAAAGCCGATCAATGCTAGTCCTAATAAAAAAGATTTTCTCATCGCGTGTTAACCTCTATTAAATTGTAGTTGTATTGAATAAGTCTAGTGTTGTAAAAAAAAGACTGGCCAAAGTATCGAATATTTTAAATGATTCTGCAACTAACTTAGTTTAGGCAAAAGATAAAAGACCAGTATCTGTTCGCCTGAAGTACTAACCGTCATGATTTAGCCTTGAGCCTTTGGTCTTCTCTTAAACTTTCCCTCTGTAAGTTGGTAGTCGATATGCTTGACTACCAAAAAAATTATCAAGCTTTGTCTCAATAAACAATATTTTGTTCTTTCAATGCACTGTAAATATCATCAATTGATTGCTGGTCGGTATTAAAACTAATATCAACTTGATCAGCACTGACATTAACGCATAAACATAGTAAACCAGCATTCTTAATCGCTAAAATTAATGCGTTGTTGGGTGTTTCTAATACCGTTGTAGCATGACCATTATCAAATAATTTTCTTTCTAATAAATAGGCGTTGTCTTTACTTGCTAATCCAATTAAGGCGATGGATGTTGGCTTTTGGCTATAACGAGCGGCACGTTCTTCACTGCTGACTGGATTGCGGCTTTGTTCATCACAGACACCTGTAATCATGCCAGCACCCACCGTGCTATTGCTTAAACGATCAATGATAATGAACGCGCCCGTGCCTTTATTGGTTTTATAGGCATCAAATACCACCGGAGCATTGACATTAACCGTGCATGAACCGATTTCGTTCAATTGCAACGCCTGCGCATCATGATGTTCTAGGGTGTTGACATCAATGCGATGATGAATCAAAGCCACAGAACCGGATACGCTGCGAGTTGCTAGTTTAATGATGTATTGACGCCCTGGCGTTAGGGCTTTTTCGGTCATCCAAACTATAGTCGCTTTAAACTGATCGGCAACGATAGGTGCTTGCTGTTCTGTGCCGATGAGCATATCGCCACGGCTAATATCAATCTCGTCTTCTAAGGTTAAGGTGACCGCCATTGGAGGAAAAGCTTGATCTAAGTCGCCATCATAAGTCACGATAGATTTAATTTTGCTGCTTTTGCCAGAAGGCAGTGCGGTAATGAGGTCGCCTTTACGAAAAATACCTGAGGCTACCGTTCCGCAAAAACCACGAAAATCAAGGTTAGGGCGGTTAACATATTGCACAGGGAAACGAGCATCATTAAAGTTGTGATCATTAGCAATCTCAACGCTATTAAGCGCCTCCATTAATGGTACACCGGTATACCATGGCATGTTTTCACTGGCATTAACGACGTTATCACCATCTAAAGCTGACATGGGGATAAAGCAAATATCATGTAAATCTAGCGTGCTAGTGAAGTCTAAATAAGTTTGCTTAATCTCATTGAAAGTCGCTTCGCTATAATCCTTTAAATCCATTTTATTGATAGCAACAATGATGTGTTGTATGCCCAATAACGAGGCGATAAAGCTATGGCGTTTAGTTTGAGTTTGAACACCGTAACGCGCATCAATTAAAATGATAGCTAAATCACAAGTCGAAGCACCGGTAGCCATGTTGCGGGTGTATTGTTCGTGTCCGGGTGTGTCGGCAATAATAAATTTTCGCGTAGCCGTAGAAAAATAACGATAGGCAACATCAATGGTAATGCCTTGCTCGCGCTCTGCTTGCAAGCCATCAACTAATAAGGCCAAATCTATTTTGCCTGCGCCCGTAGTGCCAGATTTAACACTGTCAGCTTGCACAGCAGCGAGTTGATCTTCATAAATCATTTTAGAGTCATGCAGCAAGCGACCTATTAAGGTACTTTTACCATCATCAACATTGCCACAAGTTAAGAAACGTAGTAGTTCTTTGTTTTCATGTTGCGCTAAATACGCATCTATATCGGTACTAATTAAATCGGATTGGTGGGACATAAGTTCGGTTTAAGATAATGGTGAAGGTCGTAAGGCTAAAGGCTAAAGGCTAAAGGCTCAATTCTATTTTTCTGGGTTCTTATTTGTTTCTCATTGGCTAGAACTTCATAAAGAACATAAAGGCTTTTGGATAAATTTGATTGTTGTATGTGCATCGCCTGAGTCTCGTCCATATATAGTGCTTAGGTCAGTTAAAATTAAAAGCTTAGGTGTAGGTAGAAGGCTAAATTGATCGCGATTTTATAAATGCGAACAGCATTTGTGAAAGTTGTTCAACTTCATTTTTCCACAGCATGCCTGTTTCCTTTGTAACGTATCCAATTTCGATGCCAATCTAAATTTGAGTACGTAACTCACCAGCGGAACCTTTTGCGTAATAAAAGAATTTGTTGGAATCTTTGTCGCTACCTCTTTCATAACCTTCCGCTATATTACTAGGTATGGATAAGCTGGAGCGAGTAATTTGGTCTTTAAATCCGTAATCTTTACAACTAGCAAGGCCTTTATAAACTTCAACACAAAGTCTGGATGACCGCCTCCAAACATCTAAATCCTCAAAGCGCGCCATTTTTGGTCCTTAATTATTTGTCTTTTGTCTGTATAAAAGATGTCGATAAGTTTCTCTAAACAACTAAGGTTTCAAAGCCAGTCAAATTTAGCCTTTAGCCCTTAATCTTTCGTCTGCTTTAAAAATACCCTTCTCGCTTTTTCTGTTCCATAGAACCTGATTGATCGTGGTCTATGAGTCGTCCTTGACGTTCAGAGGTGGTGGTTAATAACATTTCCTGAATAATTTCGGGAAGGGTGGTGGCATTAGATTCCACCGCACCTGTTAAGGGGTAACAACCCAAGGTACGAAAACGCACTTTTTTCATTTCAACTTTTTCATGTTCACCAATAGGCATACGATCATCGTCTACCATGATTAACATGCCGTCACGATTTACAACAGGACGTTCTTTAGCAAAGTATAAAGGTACGATAGGAATGTTTTCTAAATGAATGTACTGCCAAATATCCAACTCAGTCCAATTAGATAGAGGAAAGACACGGATGCTTTCGCCTTTGTCTATTTTGCCGTTGTAAATATTCCATAATTCAGGGCGTTGGTTTTTAGGATCCCAGCGATGATTCTTATCTCTAAATGAATATACGCGTTCTTTAGCGCGAGATTTTTCTTCATCACGACGAGCGCCACCAAAAGCTGCATCAAATTGATATTTATCTAAGGCTTGTTTAAGGCCTTCAGTTTTCATGACATCCGTGTGCTTTTTACTCCCATGAGTAAATGGCCCTATACCTTGATCAACACCGTCTTGATTAATATGAATTAGTAGGTCTAAGCCTAGTTTTTCAACCATCTGATCACGAAACTCGATCATTTCCTTGAATTTCCAGGTGGTATCGACGTGCATCATGGGAAAAGGAGGTTTACCAGGAAAAAAGGCTTTCATGGTCAGATGCAACATGACGGCAGAATCTTTACCGACAGAATATAACATGACTGGGCGTTCAAATTCAGCCGCGACTTCACGAATGATATGGATGCTTTCGGCTTCTAGTTCTTTAAGGTGCGTTAGTTTGTAATCAGTCATTAAAAGTCCGTTGGAATGGGATATCGCAGTACGGTTATCGAGTGTTATCAACAACAAATTGGATATTTTAATTTGAACGGGCTGTTATTGCCAGTTATAGCCATAATTTATTCATGTTTGTGCGTTTAATGGTGCTGCTACTAACTAAAAATGTAGCATATTGTTGTCAAGCACAGTACTTATTACCCATCGTTAAGATTTTATGTAGGTCGAGTTAGCGATAGCATAAACCAACATTTCATATGCTATTTTGTCGGGTTACGCTATCGCTAACTCGACCTACGTCATTACACAGTTGTAACTAAAAGCACTATTACCCTTATTAATTGACTAGTTTTTGAGTGAATTTAAAACTGTGCTATATTATTTGTTAATGAGAACCATTCCTTATTAGCGACTTGTCTTTTGGGCGGTCACTAATACCTATCGGAGCTGGATAGTTATGTTGAGCTTGAAAAATCTTAAAGTTGGCGACTTAGGTAAAATTATAGGTTTTGAGCCTGAAGGTAAAGCCTATCGTAAGCGATTGCTGGCGATGGGCTTAACGCCAGGCACCACTTTTAGTGTGATTCGCTTTGCGCCACTAGGTGATCCAGTAGAAATTAAATTACGTGGCTTTTCGCTCACTTTACGTAAAGATGAAGCGGCTGTGGTATTGATAGAGAAACAATAATGAATGTTGATTTTACCGTAGGCGTGGTTGGTAATCCTAATTGTGGAAAAACCACATTATTTAATGCTTTTACTGGCTCTAAGCAGCATGTCGGTAATTGGCCTGGCGTTACCGTTGAAAAGAAAACCGGTGAATACACTCACGCAGGTAAGTTAATTGAATTAGTTGATTTACCAGGGACTTATTCTTTAGAAGCTGCCGATGATCAAGTGTCTTTAGATGAGAAAGTTGCTAGAGATTATATCGCTTCTAAGCAAGCTGATTTAATTATCAATATTATTGATGCCTCAAATATAGAACGTAACCTTTATTTAACCTCGCAACTCATAGAAATGCGCGTACCGATGATTTTGGTACTGAATATGATGGATCAGGTTAAAAGCCGAGGTATTAAGATTGATTGTGACTATTTAGCGCAGCAGTTAGGTTGTCCAGTCATTCCTATTATTGCCTCTACTAAAGAAGGTCTTGCAGTATTAAAGGCACAGATTAATAGCGCTGCAATGACAATGCCGATTCCTAAGGTAACTATAAATTATGCTCCTGCTTTAGAGCAGGCTATTGAACAGCTATCATTGTCGCTAATTGAGATTGCCCGTGATCATGGTTGTGATTTACGTTGGTTAGCGCTACGTGCTCTTGAAGATGATACGCTGGCTAAACAGATTGTAGGACATGATCTTAAAGCATTGACTCATCAACTACAGCAGCAAGTAGAAACAGCAACTGATGATGAAATAGATATTTTAGCTGCAGATGCACGTTATGGCTTTGTTAATGACCTTACTCAGGGTGCAGTCTGTAAAGTCAATGAAGTGAGTCGGCATGTTACAGAAAAAATAGATCACATCGTATTGAATCGATTTTTAGGTATCCCTATTTTCTTGTTAGTAATGTACACCATGTTTATGTTCACTATTAATATAGGTAGTGCCTTTGTAGATTTCTTTGAGCAAAGCGTTGGCGCCTTATTGATAGATGGTTTGGGTGCTGTCTTAGTCGATTATCAAGTACCCCAGTGGTTAGTCGTCTTGATAACCAAGGGTTTAGGGGGAGGTATACAAGTGGTTGCTACCTTTATCCCTATTATTGGTTTCTTATTCTTGTTTTTATCAGCACTTGAAGATTCTGGCTATATGTCCAGAGCGGCTTTTGTCATGGATAGATTCATGCGCATGATAGGTTTACCGGGCAAATCTTTTGTGCCCATGATTGTCGGTTTTGGTTGTAATGTGCCTGCAATTATGGCGACAAGAACCCTAGAAAATCAGCGTGATCGAATTCTGACTAATCTCATGAATCCTTTTATGTCCTGCGGAGCGAGATTGCCAGTTTATGCTCTATTTGCGGCTGCATTTTTCCCTGTCGGTGGACAGAATATCGTATTTGGTTTGTATTTGTTAGGCATAGCCGTGGCTGTTTTGACGGGTTTGATTATGCGACACACTTTGTTTAAAGGCGAGACTTCCCCGTTTATTATGGAGTTGCCCGCATATCACATGCCGACTTTGCGTGGTGTCTTGATTAGAACGTGGGACAGGCTTAAATCTTTTTTGATTAACGCAGGGCGAGTTATTGTGCCGATGGTCTTGGTGTTAAATTTTCTGAATGCTTGGGGTACAGATGGTAGCTTTGGTCAAGAAAACACTAATCAATCGGTATTGAGTGAAATAGGCAAATCTATGACGCCACTATTTAAGCCTATGGGTATAGAAAAAGATAACTGGCCGGCAACGGTGGGCGTTTTTACGGGTGTATTAGCTAAAGAGGCCGTTGTAGGCACGCTCGATGCCTTATATAGCCAATTAGCCACGACAGAAGGTGTTACTAATCAAATGCCTTTTGAGCTTAGAGCGGCTTTACTGGCTGCTTTACAGACTATCCCAACTAATTTGAACGCTGTTGCTGATAATCTCTTAGATCCACTAGGACTTAATATTGGTACAGTTGATGATATAGCGGTTGCCGCAGATGAGCAAAAAGTTAAGACTCATACTTTTGCCGCTATGCAGCGAAGCTATGATGGTAAAGCTGGCGCTTTTGCTTATTTGTTATTCATTTTATTGTATGCGCCTTGTGTTGCCGCGACAGCTGCAATACATAGAGAAACCAACACCGGCTGGACAGTATTTGTTGTGTGCTGGACGACCGGTATCGCTTATATGACCGCTACGGTGTTTTATCAGATTATGACTTTTGAGCGTCATCCTGAGTATTCTCTGTTGTGGATAACTGGGTTAATCAGTGCTTTTATAATGGTGATAGTCGCGTTATGGCTAACAGGAAAGCAGGCAATTGCAAAACAAGTGCAGGAGGCAGTCAATGATACTCTCTGATTTACGGTGTTATTTAAAAGAACAGCGCAGGATCGCTTTAGCTGATTTAGTGATTCATTTTAATATGGATGCCGATGCACTGCGCGGCATGTTAGATAAATGGGTTAAAAAAGGTAATGTGCGAAAACTACCTTTGGAGTCTTCGTGTGGTACGAGTTGTTGTAAATGTGATGCGACCTTAACTGAGCTTTATGAGTGGGTAGATAAATAGTCTTAGGAATGGCATCAAACAAAAACCTAATAAAAAATCTCAGTGCCCCTATGCCGGTCGGGGTTTTCAACCACGACCTACGCAAGCTTTTTATGCCTTGTTAAGCAGTTGGCGCCTATGGAATATAAACCCGGTTCTAAGGCTATCTACACAAGTAAAAATCGCATATCGGTATATTTCACACCGTAGGGACAGGTCGCGACCTGTCTCTACATTACGATTGATACTCTATGTCGGTCGGGGTTTACAACTCCGATCGAACCGTTTGGATGTTCTATAATTTTCAAAATGCTAAACATTAGGAATGAGGTTATAAACCCGGTTTAGCATGAAGGAATTTCTATTGATTGTAGCGCTGTGAAATATCTGTTAATCACTAAGCTGTTCTATTTTATCTAGCTCATCGTCATCAGTCTTATCTTTATGCACGAATAATCTAGAACACAACAAGCCCACTTCAAATAACATCCACATCGGTACGGCTAGCATCGTTTGTGAAATGGCATCAGGTGGTGTTAAAAACATGCCGATAACAAAGGCACCGACTATGACATAAGGGCGTTTTTCTGATAAATCCGTTGGTGTGACCATGCCTGTCCACACTAAAACGATGGTAAATATAGGCACTTCAAAACAAATGCCAAAGGCAAAGAATAAGGCCAGTACAAAATCTAGGTATTTGCTGATGTCAGTCATCACAGCCACACCTTCAGGAGCTGCAGCAGTTAAAAAACTAAACATCAGAGGAAAAACGACATAATAAGCGAAAGCTACACCCAGAAAGAATAAGAAGGTGCTTGCAATCAAAAGCGGAAAAATCATCCGGCGTTCGCGCTTATAAAGACCAGGGGCTACAAACGCCCAGAACTGATAGAGAATAACAGGAACTGAAATAAAGATAGCCGCAACTAGCGCTAACTTAAAGGGTGTAAAAAAAGGTG
>Ga0214182_1000220_pt1 | contig 26817 bp, 28 predicted proteins | sample TroBogEpilimnion_8_FD_153020 | JGI IMG/M metagenome (GOLD analysis project Ga0214182, IMG submission 153020) | Freshwater microbial communities from Trout Bog Lake, WI - 14NOV2007 epilimnion | ecosystem: Environmental > Aquatic > Freshwater > Lake > Epilimnion/Euphotic zone | place: Trout Bog... | reverse complement strand
CGGTGGCGTCAGATGGTGGTTTGTCTGCCCCCTCTCCGGCAACCGGGCGCGGGTGCTGTATCTGCCTGGGAGCGGCTGCAACACGTTCGCCAGCCGGGGAGCGCTAGGGTTGACCTACCATTCTCAGCGGACGACGGCGGACAACAGGGCTGTGGAGCGATCCTTAAAGGCTAGGAAGAAGCTCGGGGTAACGGACACCAACATGTTGGAAATGCCATATTGCCCAAAACCTAAGTGGATGCGGTGGCGGACCTATGGCCGCTGGGTTGGCGTGATCCAAGAATGCCACGACTATCAGGTCCAGTATGCTCTACAGCGTTGGGGAATGCGGCTGTGATGTTGATCGTCAGCCCGGTGATGGCGCTTGTGGCCTTGATGATCCGGGTTGGAGCCGGCCAATTTCACGGGCCACAGTGTCCCGGTGGCCTTGCTCGCCACCGCTGCCTAGCACCGGCCCTTGTTCAACCGAGAGGCTGAAACGCATGCGGCGCGCCAAGACCCGGCACGGCATCTACACCGAGGAACACCGTCAGATGATGCGCATGATCCGGGGCCTTGATGCCTTGGCACGGCAGACCTTGACCGAACTGTAGTGGGGTTACCGGCGGCGGACTTGGGGGTAGGATTGGGGGTGGAAAACCATCGCCACCTTAAATTATACGCAATATCAGGATATTAGCGGCTACAACTGGCGGAGAGACAGGGATTCGAACCCTGGGTACCCATAGGGTACAACGGTTTTCGAGACCGTCCCAATCGACCGCTCTGGCATCTCTCCCGACCGGCAGCCGCGCGCCTTATAGGGGGGAGCGCCGGCCGCTGCAACCGAACGTTCACGGGTCTTGACCCCGGCATGTGCTTTGGGTCAGGTCGGACGAAACGGGGGTGTGGATATGGACGCGGATTACATCGTTGTGGGCGCCGGGTCGGCAGGGTGCGTCGTGGCGTCGCGGCTGTCGGAGACGGGCGCCAACGTCGTGCTGCTGGAAGCTGGGCCGCCGGACACCAATCCGTGGATCCACATCCCGGCCGGGGTGCTGAAGCTGCTGTATCACCCGGTGGTGAACTGGAACTACAGCTCCGAACCGACCGAGGGCAGCGGCGGCCGCCGCATCCACTGGCCGCGCGGCAAGACGTTGGGCGGATCGTCCTCGATCAACGGCATGTTGTATGTACGCGGCAACCCCGCCGACTTCGACGGCTGGGCGCAAATGGGCTGCCGCGGCTGGAGTTTCGACGATGTTTTACCCCTGTTCCGCAAGTCCGAAAGCTACAAGCAGGCGGCGGACACGGATTATCGCGGCACCGATGGGCCGCTGAAGGTCGAGGATTACCGCACCATCCTGCCGCTGACTCACCGCTTCATCGAAGCCGCGCAGCAGGCCGGTTTTCCATTCAGCAAGGACCTGAACGGGCGGCAGCAGGAAGGCGTCGGCTATTCGCAAATGACCCGCAAGGGGAAATGGCGCGGCTCGACGGCGCAGACGTTCCTGAAGGAAGCCCGCAACCGGCCCAATCTACGCGTCGAAACCGAGGCGGTCGCCACTAAGCTGCTGTTCGAGGGCAAACGCTGCGTCGGCGTCGCCTACCGTCAACGTGGGCAGGACAAGGAACTGCGCGCGGGTCGGGAGGTTATTTTGAGCGGCGGCGCCATCAACTCCCCGCATCTGCTGCAGATTTCAGGGATCGGGCCCGCGGCGCATTTGCAGTCGATCGGCGTGCCGGTGGTGCACGATTTGCGCGGGGTCGGGGCGAATTTGCAGGATCATTACGTCGCCCGCGTGTCGCACCGGGTGAAGGATTCAATCTCGATCAACAAACTCGCCCGAGGCGCGCGCCTGGTCCGCGAAATCGCTCGGTTTTTCACCGCCGGCAATGGCGCGCTGACCTTCGGGGTCACAACGGCGCAGGTGTTCTGCCGGTCCCGCCCGGAACTCGCCAGCCCCGATCTGCAACTGCTGTTCACGCCCGCGAGCTACGACAACGCCAAATTCGGGGAATTGGAGCGCGAGGACGGCATGACCGTCGCCATCTGCCCCGTCCGCCCCGACAGCCGCGGCACCATCATGGCGCGCTCCGCCGACCCGTTCGAGAAAGCGGCAATCGTGCCGAATTACCTGTCCGATCCCGCGGATATTCAGGTGCTGCTGGCCGGTACGCGGTTCACGCGGGAGATTTTCGCGTCTCCGGCGATCGCCAAGCACAGCGTGGTGGAGACATTGCCGGGGCCGGATGTGACGTCCGATGCGGCGCTGACACAGTTCTTCAAGGATTACGGCACGACGATCTATCACCCGGTGGGGACATGCCGGATGGGCGACGGACCGGCGGCGGTGGTGGACTCGCGGCTGCGGGTGCACGGGATCGCCGGACTGCGAGTGGCGGATGCCTCCATCATGCCAACGCTCACGACGGGGAACACGAATGCGCCGACGATCATGATCGGGGAGAAGGCGGCGGTTATGATCAAGGAGGATGCGGCGGGGTAAACGTGCAGGCCTGTCATCGTCGGGACGAGGAAGCGGTTGGGCCGATCCGTGCGCGGACCGGCCCGACCTCAGCCGAGGCCTACATTTGCGCGTAGGCGCCGTTCTTCCAGATATACAGAACGTAGCCGGCGCCTTTCGGGTCGCCTTTCTTGTCGAAGCTCATCGGGCCGAGCACCGACGGCCAGTTGCCGTTGGCTTTCAGCGCGGCGGCGACTTTCTTGGGGTCGGCGCTGCCGATCTTCTTCGCGGCATCGGCCCAGATCTGCACGGCGGCATACGTGTAGAGGACGTAGCCCTCGGGGTCGATGTTCTTGGCCTTGAAGCTCTTTACCACGTCGGCCGCGGCCTTGTTCAGGCGCGGATCGGGGGAGAAGGTCATCAGCGTGCCGGTGCCGGATTCACCCGCGATCTGCCAGAATTCGTTGGTCACCAGCGCATCGCCGCCGACCAGGGTCGCTTTCATGCCCTGTTCCTTGGCCTGACGGATGATCAAGCCGGCTTCGGTGTGGTAGCCGCCGACATAGATCACCGACACGCCCGCCTGCTTCAGGCGGCTGACGAGGGCGGAGTAGTCTTTCTCCTTCGGCGTGTAAGCGGTGTACAGCGCTTCCTTGCCGCCGGCCTTGTGCAGCGCGGCCATGGTCTCGTCCGCCAGGCCTTTGCCGTAGGTGGTGTTGTCGTGCAGGATCGCGATCTTGTCGTTCTTGAAGTTCTTCGCGAGGTATTGGCCGGCCACTTGGCCCTGCTCGTCATCGCGGCCGCAGACGCGGAACGTGTTCCAGCCGCCCTTTTCCGTGTAGTCGGGGTTGGTGGAGGCGGGGGAAATCTGCAGAATTCCTTCTTCGCCATAAACCTTCGACGCCGGGATGGAGCTGCCGGAGCAGTAATGGCCAGCGACGAGCGCGACCTTCTTGGCGGCCATCTGGTTGGCGACGGACACGGCTTGCTTCGGATCGCAGGCATCGTCGCCCACTTCCAGGATCAGTTGCTTGCCCAGCAACCCGCCGGCCTTGTTGATGTCGGCCACGGCCTGTTCGGCACCGACCTTCATCTGTTGCCCGAAGGACGCGTATTCCCCGGTCATCGGCCCAACGGCGGCGATGCGGATTTGCGCCAGCGCGGGTGTGGCGGCGATGGTCAGCAGGGCGGCGGCACTCAGTAACGTGCGTCTCAGCATGATGGTTCTCCCGATGGCAGCAGAGTCGGTTGCGACGCCGCGAACCTAGCGCCGAACCGCGAAACGCGCCAGAAACGCGTATAGCGACCACCCCATAGGAGTTTCCGCCGTGAAGGCTTCCTTGTTCTACCTCCCCAGCAGCGGCAGCCGCGCCGAGATCGAGGCCGGTATGGCCGGCACCAAGCCGGAGCTTTACCAGCGCATGCTGCGGGAGCTGACCGAACAGATTAAGCTGGCCGACGACCTCGGCTACGATTCCGTCAGCTTCACCGAACACCATTTCCATATCGAGGGGTTCGAGGTCTCCAACAACCCGGTGCTGCTGGACCTGTATTTCGCGATGCAGACCAAGCGCATCCGCGTGGGCCAGTTGGGCATCGTGCTGCCGGCGGCGAATCCGCTACGGGTGGCCGAGGATATCGCGATGCTGGATCACATGACCGGCGGGCGTGCGAACGCGGGCTTCGCGCGTGGCTATCAGCGCCGCTGGGTGGACATCATGGCGCAGCAGACGCACGGGGTCAGCGGCGCACTGCCGCATCAGCACGATGCCATCGACGCGACAAACCGAGCGGCGTTCGAGGAAAACTGGGAAATCATCAAGAAGGCCTGGACGCAGGAGATGATCACCCATGATGGGCAGTTCTGGAAAATCCCGGCCGGCGAGACTCCCTGGACGCTGCCGACCACCGAGAAATACGGCAAGGGCGTCGAGAACGGTATTTTGAAGTCTGTCGGCGTGGTGCCGAAGCCGCTGCAAAAACCGCATCCGCCGGTGTTCCTGCCGTTCGCCTCGTCGGAGTCATCGATCCGTTGGGCTGCGCGCGAGGGTGTCACCGCCATCCTGCCGGCGATGCTGCCGGAATACGAGGAACCGCTGTACGACGTGTACGCGGAAGTCTCCGGCAAACCGCGCACGCATGGCACCGCCCTGCTGCGCGATGTGATCATCGCCGACACCGATGAGGAAGCGCTGGCGCTGTGGGCCGATTCCGGCCAGTTCACGGGACGCGCGTGGTTCGAGCCGTTCGGCTTCCGCCGCGGCATGCTGGACACGAAATCCGGCCAGTATCTGACGCCGGAGCAGGCGGTCGCTCAGGGTTATGTCCTGGCCGGGACGGTGGACACCGTGATCCGCGGCCTGGAAGCGAACATGCGGCGCCAGAACGTGGAGTGGGTGTTCTGCTACACCTACAACAGCCTGATTCCGCACGCGAAGCTGATGAACTCGATTGAAAAATTCTGGACCCAGGTAATGCCGAAATTCGCGTAGGAGCGTCCCATCATGTCAGCCAAACGTCCTGCTTACGTCATCGCCGAGGTCGAAGTGACCGACCCGGCGGTGTTCCAGGAATACGTCGCGCAGGCGATCCCGACCCTGGCGCAGTACAACGCCCGCATCGTCGTGCGGGCGAAACCGGACACCAAGGAAGGCGCCCATGCCGTCGGCGACATCGTGATCGCGGTGTTCGACAGCATGGAGGATGCGCAAAGCTGGTACCACGCGGCGGAATACACCGCCGCGATTCCGGTGCGTCAGCGCGCCGCGAATACGCGGCTGATGATCGTGGAGGGGGAGCCGGTTTAGGAGGCGGGCTTACGGGTACAACGAGCGGGCGCGGGTCGCGTCACGGCGTCCTCTCCTGTGGTCATGGTCCGCCCGAGGACAGGCTCCGGCGGACCACTCACGACATTCATTGCTGCCCGTTCTGCTGGCGGCTCATGGGCACGGTGGGCGGATGCGTCGGCAGTGCCCTCGGCATCCGCGATCGCCTCAAGCAGGCCGCGCCGAATATCGTCGGCGATCTGGGTCATTGTGTCAGCGTTCGAATATCGTTCGCAACCGGCGACGCCCATGATACCTTGAAGTCAGAAATCGGGCATCCCCCGATGTCCCACTTAGCTGGCAGAGTTCCATGGAACGGACCTTCGTCATCGACACCTTGCGCGCGCACGAAGCAGATCTCCATGGGATCGGTGTCGCGCATCTGTTTCTGTTCGGTTCGGTGGCCCGAGATGAGGCGCGGCCGGATAGCGATGTCGATCTGTTCTTCGACACCGATAATCCTCGGTTCAGCCTGATCGAACTGGTCGACGTCCAGGATCGTGTCGCCGGCATTCTGGGAACGGAATGCGACGTGATGACCCGCGCCAGCCTTCATCCCATGCTCCGGGCCCGGATCGAGGCCGAAGCGCGGCGCGTTTTCTGATCGTGCCGCCGCGTACTGTCCTGCTGCGCCTGACAGACATACGCGACGCCATCGACGGCATCGCGACGATCACCGCCGGGGCGACATTCGATATGTTCGAGTCGACCTGGGGCATGCAGCGGGCCGTGGAGCGCGGATTGGAAATCGTCTCCGAAGCCAGTCGTCATGTTCCGGCTGAACTCAAAGCGCTGACCCCGGACATTCCCTGGCGGCAGATCGCGGCGATCGGCAACCTGCTTCGCCACGAGTATCAGCGCGTGGACCCCATGGCGACATGGAACATCGTGGCCGAGCATTTGCCGGCGCTGGCGATTGCGATCGAGCAGTTGATCGCGGAAGCGGAGCGGGCGGAGTCCGATACTGCCTGCTAGACCCCCCTCAGCCCCGCCCATACCCCAAGGCCCGCAATGCCGCCGCCGGCTCCCGCGCCAAAATCGTCATCAACGAACGAGCGCTCGGGTCCATCAAAGTCCGCCCCTGCTCCCAGTTCTGTAGCGTCGCCACCGGAATATGGATCGCGTCCGCGAACCGCCGCTGCGACATGCCCAGTCGCTTGCGGATCGCGGCGGGGGAGATGATATCGCCTTCGTCGATATCTTCGTCGGGGTCGTAGCCGTCCTCCCGCATATGCCGCGCAATGTCGGCTTCTGTGGTCGCGTCGATCCGCGCGAGATCGACGTCCGGCTTCATGGCCATGATCTCCGCCAGTGTCATGCCCGATTTTGCCATAGCCGTAAGTCCTTTCCGCTCGCTTTCCACGCACTGATAATCCAGAGGACACTGCCCCGGATCGTGAACACCACGACGAAGGCGCGCCCATCGATCTCTCCGATGGCTCGTATCCGCTCCTCGCCGTAGTCCCGCCGCTTATCGGCGACCAGGACAACCCGGCCGGCGAACACCCGAGCGGCGTAATCGAAGCCGAACCCACGTTCCCGGCGGTTCTTATCGCTTTTCGGTGGGTCCCAATCGAAGCTCTCCCCGACTGCATAGCCGATCCCGATATCCGCTACAAGCGTAGAATAGCCCAGCGGCCGCGGTGCCCGGCCTCTCAAAACACCCACCCTTTGGTCCGGTCCTTCTCCTGCGCCGGGGTCAGCACGGACGGCCCGTCCGCCACGCCGCGCGGATGTCCGGGCAGGGTGGCCGGATCCTCCCAGCAATCGACGTGACCGAGGCTGCGGGTGCAGAACACCGGCGGGTCCGGGGGAGGCTCCTCCGGTTTGCAGTAGCTTTTGCCCTTGTCCCAATGGACGACGGAGCAATCGCGGCCGGTGACGACCGACACCACGGCATCGGCGGGCGTGCGGCCCAGGACCGCGATGCTGCCGATTCCCACAAGTGCGCCGCCGGCCACCCACTGATCGGGGGTCGCGCCGCAGCCGCCAAGGAGCAAAAGCCCGAGATAAATGCGTTTCATGCGGGCAGTGTGACAGCAAAAGATGAACAAAAGGTTTACGCCGTTTGCCCATATTGACCGTCGCCGCTATGGTCCGCCCGCCCAGAACCGGATGAGAGTGCGCGTTGGTCGATATCTTCGACGAGGTTGATGAAGAGCTGCGGGCCGAAAAGACCCAGCAGTTGCTGAAACGCTACAGCGGCCTGATCGGCGGCGTGGCCTTTGCCATCGTCGGCGTCGCGGCCGGGTGGCAAGGCTGGCAGTGGTGGCAAGCTCGGCAGGACACCGCCGCGGCCTCCGCTTTTGTGTCCGCGATGTCGTCCGCCGAAACGGCCTCGACGCTGGACGCAGCGGCTCGTGGCGCGTTGGGTGGGGCGTTCGACGCTTTGGCGGCCGGCGCGCCCGAGGGTTACAAAACCCTGGCCCGTCTGCGCGCGGCGGCTTTGAAGGCCGATGCCGGGGACGTTGGAGGTGCCGCCGCCCTTTGGGATCTGGTTGCCGCCGATGGCGCGGCGGACCCGCTGTTGCGCGACCTCGCCACCTTGTTGTGGGCGCAGCGACAACTCGACCAAGGCGACCCGGCCCGTCTGGAAGCCCGCCTGAAACCGCTGACCGACCCCGATAATGCGTGGCGCGCCTTCGCGAACGAACAGTTGGCACTGCTCGCCCTGCGCCAGGGCCATACGGATGAAGCGCAGGCCGCGTTCCGCCGTTTGGCGCGGGATGTCACCGCCCCCACTGGCGTGCGCAACCGGGCAACCGCCGTACTGAGCCGGCTTGGCGCGTGACTCTGAAACGGGATATGCCGAAGCACGACCCTCTGAAGGAATTTTCCCATGTCGCCTAACGCGGGGCCTGCCTCCGATCGACCGAAGTCGCCTTTGGCCACGCTGTCTCGCCGTGCCGCGCTTTTCGCGCCCTTGGCTTTGGCTGGTTGCGAGACCATCGAGGGCTGGTTTTCCACCAAGAAAGTTCCGCTGAAGGGCAAGCGGGAGGTTGTGGAGGAGCTCCGCCGCGGTCTGCGGCCGGACGAAGGCGTGCCCAAAATCGTCCTGCCGCCGCCGGTTCGCAACAGTGGCTGGCCGCAGGAGGGGGGCAACCCCTCGCACGCGATGGGACATTTGGCGGTGAACGAAGCGCTCGCGGAGGCGTGGACCGCCGACATCGGCAGCGGCGGCGGCTATCGGGCGAAGATTCTGGCGCAACCGTTGGTATCCGGCGGTTTGGTGTTCACCATGGACTCCGACGGTCGGGTCTCGGCTTTCACCCTTTCCACCGGCTCCCGCCAGTGGCGGACCGACACCAAGAACGACGACGCCGACGCATACAATGTCGGCGGCGGATTGGCCGTCGATAGGGGGACGGTCTACGCGGTGAATGGGCTGGGCGATCTGGTGGCGCTGGACGCCGCCAAGGGCACCGTCAATTGGCGGAAAACGCTGCCGGTACTGGCGCGGTCCTCGCCCATGGTCGTCGAGGGCCGGTTGTTCCTGACCACGATCGACGATCAACTGCTGGCATTGTCGGCCGCCGACGGGCATCAGTTATGGAGCCATCAGGCCATCGGCGGCGGCACCTCCATGCTCGGGCAGCCGGCTCCTGCCTTTGCCGCGGGCTTGGTGGTGGCGGGCTTCGGCTCCGGCGAATTGGCGGCGATGCGCGCCGACAGCGGGACGGTCGTCTGGTCGGATGGACTGGGCTCGAACCGCCTGCGCTCCGTCCTGACGGATTTCACCGCGATCCGCGGTGCACCGGTGATCTCCAACAATCTCGTTTATGCCATCGGTATGGGCGGGTTGGCGGTGGCGGTCGATCTGCCGACGGGCCGCCGGGTCTGGGAACGTCAAAGCTCCGGCGAGAATACCCCTTGCGTCGCCGGCGATTGGGTCTTCCTGGTCTCGGTCGAGCAGGAAATGGTCGCCATCAATGCACGCGATGGGCGCATCGCCTGGGTGACGCCGCTGCCGCGCTGGGGCAATGAGGAAAAGCGCAAGGATCCGCTGACATGGTACGGGCCGGTACTGGCGGGCGACCGTCTGGTGGTCACGGGCACGAGCCAGGAAGCGCTGTCCATCAGCCCCTATACAGGCGCGTTGCTCGGGCGGCTGCCGTTGTCGGATGTTGCGTCGCCCGTCGCACCAGTTGTCGCGGATGGCACCCTGCTTGTGGTATCGGACAATGCGCGGCTGATAGCGCTGCGTTGAACCGGTAAAAAATCTGATGTCTCTCCCCGTTGTCGTCATCGCGGGGCGGCCCAACGTGGGCAAGTCCACGCTGTTCAACCGTCTCGCCGGACGGCGTATCGCGATTGTCGCCGATACGCCGGGAGTCACGCGCGACCGCAAGGAAGCGGAAGCGCAGATGCGCGGGCGGATGGTGCAGATCATCGATACCGCCGGGCTGGAGGAAGCCGCGCCGGAAACCCTGGCAGGCCGCATGCGCGACAGCTCCGCCGCCGCGGTGCACTTGGCCGATCTGGTGCTGTTCGTGATCGACGCCCGCGCGGGCGTGTCGCCGGCCGACGAGCATTTCGCGCAATGGCTCCGCCGCCAGGGACGGCAGGTGCTGCTGGTCGCCAACAAGGCCGAGGGCCGCAGCGCCGGATCGTCTGTCCTGGACGCGTGGTCGCTGGGTTTGGGCGAACCCTGCGCGGTGTCGGCCGAACACGGGGAGGGGATTTCCGACCTGATGTCGGAGATCGTCGATCGTCTGCCGCCGGAGCCTGAGGAGGACGAAGAGGAATCGGGCACCGACGACCGGCCGTTGAAACTCGCCATCGTCGGTCGCCCCAACGCCGGGAAATCGACCTTGCTGAACCGGCTGCTGGGGCAGGAACGGCAATTGGTGGGACCCGAACCGGGCCTGACCCGCGATTCCATCGCTGTCGTCATCACCGATACCGATGGCTACAAGATCGAACTGGTCGATACCGCCGGACTGCGCAAGCGCGCCCGCATCGAGGCCGATCTGGAGAAGATGTCCGTCAGTTCGGCGATCAACGCCTTGAAGATGGCCGAGGTCGTGGTGCTGACGCTGGATGCCGTCGAGGGCGTCAACGATCAGGACCTGCAAATAGCCCGCTTGGTCGAACGCGAAGGCCGAGCCTGCGTCATCGCGCTGAACAAGTGGGACGCGGTGCCGGATCGCAATGCCGCGCGGAAGGCGGCGACCGACCGGTTGGAGGAAAGCCTGGCACAGATGAAAGGCATTCCGGTCGTTACGTTCTCGGCCCTGACCGGTGCCGGCATCGACCGGCTGCTGCCGGCGGTGCGCGCGGCGCATGCGGTGTGGAACACACGTGTTCCCACCGGGGAGCTGAACCGCTGGTTCGAACGGGTGCTGGCGCGCCATCCGCCGCCGATGGTCAGCGGCCGGCGGCTGAAGCTGCGCTATCTGACCCAGGCAAAGGCACGCCCGCCGACCTTCATCGTGTTCGGCACGCGGGCGGAGAAGATACCGGAGGATTACCAGCGGTACCTGGTGAACAACCTGCGGGAGACGTTCGAACTGCCGGGCACGCCGATCCGGATGGAGCTGCGGGGGACGAAGAACCCGTTCGCGGACGATTAAATCTGCTCGCTCTGGAAGAACTCGATCACCTCGCCCTCCGGTCCGGTGACGAAGGCAATTTTGACTTCCACGCGCGGATCTTCCCGCAACACGCTGGTGCGGGGCGCGACGCGGGATTCGGCACCGGCGGCCAAAGCCCGAGCATAGGCGGCTTCGGTATCGGCGACGCGGAGGCAGAAGTGCAGTAACGCGCCTTCGGTGCGGTCCTCCCCTGGCTTCCGGCGGCGGCCTTCGGATTGAACGGCGGAGTCCGGCCCGAAAATTTCCAAGTACCGTCCGTCGCCGGCGTCGAGGAATGCGGCGCGGTCGATCCTGCCTGGGACCGAGAAGCCGAAATGGTGCTTGAAGCCAAGGCCTTCGGTATAGAACTTCAAGGTACGATCGAAGTCCGTAGCGCGCAGGGCGACATGGTGGAAGGCGGGCGGCGTACTGGACGGTTGCATGATGGAACCTCCTTGGTTGTTCCCCGCGAGTGTATCAGGCCGACAAAACCTTACCAACACAGACGGTTTTTCGTGACCTGGGTCCCCGCGATGGTTTAGCCTCCCCCCATCACCCGCACCGGCCAAGAGCGCGGGACATAAACCAGGAGGACGATCATGAACGCGCCCGTGAACTTCGATCCCCGTACCCATGCCTGGTCGATCCCGATCGACAAGTTCGACCTGTCCGACCCCCATCTGTTCCACGACGACATCTGGCACCCGTATTTCGAGCGGCACCGCAAGGAAGCGCCGGTCAATTACATCCAGGACAGCCCCTACGGTCCTTACTGGTCCGTCGCGAAATACAAGGACATCGTGCAGGTGGAGGTGAACCACAAGGTGTTCTCCTCCTCCGACGAGGTCGGCGGGATCATGATCAACGACGCGCCCAAGGGGATGGAGCGTACCAGTTTCATCCGCATGGACCCGCCGGATCACGACAATCAGCGCCGCGAGGTCAGCTCCACCGTCAACCCGATCACCTTGGCGAAAATGGAAAGCCTGATCCGGGATCGTACCAACATGGTGCTGGACGCGCTGCCGCGGAATGAGACGTTCAACTGGGTGGAGAAAGTGTCGATCGAGTTGACCTCGATGATGCTCGCCACCCTGTTCGACTACCCGATCGAGGACAAGGCTCGGCTCATCCGTTGGTCCGACACGTTCATTTGCGACCTGAAAGCACCCGATGCCCCGGTGAAGACGGAAGAAGAACGGTTTGCCGTGCAGATGGCGTTCGCCGAACATATGAACGCTTATTGGGAGGATCGGGCGAAGAAACCGAAAAGCTTCGACGTGATATCGATCCTGGCGCACGGAGAAGCGACCAGCAAGATGACGTTACGGGAACGGATGGGGATTCTGATCCTGTTCCTGGTGGGCGGCAACGATACGACCCGCAATTCCATGACCGGCGGCATGGTGGCGCTGAGCCAGTTCCCGGCCGAATTCGCCAAACTGCGGGCGAACCCCGATCTGGTGAACTCCATGATCCCCGAGATCGTGCGCTTCCAGACGCCTGTGATCCATATGCGCCGCACCGCGGTCGCGGATGCCGAGATCGGCGGCAAGCCGATCAAGGCGGGGGATAAGGTCGTGCTCTGGTATATCTCCGGCAACCGCGATGAGGATCAGATCGAGGACGCCAACCGCTTCATCATCGATCGCCGCCGCCCGCGCGAACATATGTCGTTCGGGTTCGGCATTCACCGCTGCCTGGGCAACCGGCTGGCGGAAATGCAGTTGAAGATTTTGTGGGAAGAGGTGCTGCGGAAGGACCTGAAGATCGAGGTCATGGATAAGCCGGTTTACGCTTATTCGAACTTTCTGCACGCGATCCGGTCTTTGCCGGTGCGCATCGCGGGGTAGGTTCGCTAAGGGGGAGGGGCGATGTGTCCTCTCCCACCGGCAAGTTGAACGATTTTCAGGCTGTCGATTAGCGATTGGAGATCGCCGAGCATTCTGTGGAATATCGTCTATCTCGCGTCGTAATACCGTTGCGGTGCCTCGCCTTGCCGCGAGTTTCGATAAAAATGCCACCGCCGTCGAGGCTGGGATCGGATCGACATGCAAAGTCGGCGACGGGTGCGAACCGAAGTTGTGCGCTGGACATCGGCCGACCGGAATTTTGGGGGCGGGCCATATTTTTTGCGTCATGGTTCGCGCAGGCGGACCACCCACGCCTTTACCCCCACTAATCCAATGGGCTATATACCTGCCATGTTGCGAGAACCGCCAACCAGTGTCATCGAAACTCCCAGCTTCCTTTCGGCGACGGGCAAGCTGCTGAGCGCGGGGGAACGAGCCTTATTGGTCGATTTTCTGGCCTACAACCCCACATCGGGCGATCTCATCCCGGGAACCGGTGGGGTGCGGAAACTGCGCTGGGGCTTGGAAGGCCGAGGCAAGCGCGGCGGGGCACGCGTTATCTACTTCTATCACAACGCCGGCATGCCGTTGTTCGTATTGACCGCCTACGCGAAGAACGAGCGGGACGATCTCTCGCAGCAGGATTTGAACGACTTCCGTCAGCTCACCTCGCGTCTTGTGGCCGCATTCAAAAGGACGAAACCATGAGCAAAATCGCCGACGACATCCGCCGCGGCCTGCTGGAAGCGGTTGCCTACGCCGAGGGAACGGCCGACACCGCCGCCTACCGCGTCCATGTTCCCGCGCGGATCGACGTGAAAGCCATTCGTACGCGTCTGGCGATGACCCAACAGGAATTCGCCGCGCGCTTCGGCTTCAGTGTCAACACGCTGCGTCACTGGGAACAGGGGTCTCGCCAACCGGAGGGGCCGACACGTGCCTATCTGCGGGTGATCGAACGTGCGCCCGAAACGGTGCAGGAAGCGTTGCGCGCGGCTTGAGCCGTCATTCACCCCACCAGCACCCACCCCCGAGGCAGCGGCGCCAAATGCCGCTCCTTATCGCCCGCCCAAAGCACCGTTCCATCCTCCGCCGCCCCCCAGGCCGCGCCGACTCCCAGCACCCGAAGCCCGTCCGGTGCCACGGCCTGGTATCCCGTATGGTAGTGTCCATGGATGACCAGCCGCGCCCCCATTGCGCGGGCCAGTTGGTCCAAGGCCGGATTGCCGGTCGGGTAACTGCCGGGGGCCTCATGCGTGACCAGGACGTCCGCCTGCTGCGCGGCCAGGGCGTCGTAATCCTCCGGCCAGATTGCCAGCGTGCCGAGCGAATGCGTCAAGGCCGCGATATGCTCGGCGCGCCAGCCCTGCCCGAGCGCGGCGACATCGGCGGGAAGTTCCGTTCGGCTGTGCAGGCGGGCGGCGGCCGGCGGCTCCCAGACCCGGGGACGGAAGGTGCCGCCGAGACCGGCGATGCGCACGCCCTCGATCTCCGTCACGCGGCCATGCAGCGCGCCCGCGGCGGTGCGCGGATTGCGGGACGGATCGGTGAGAAACGCCCACATCTCAGGCCCGCCGTCGTTGTCGTGATTGCCGAAAATCCAGTGCACGGCGATGCCGCGGTCCAGCAGCGGCGCGGCCAACTCATCCAACGGCCGGTCGCACTGCACGTCGCCCAGGATCACGGCGGCCGAGGGCAGCCGGTCCAGTGCCGCGAGGCCACGTTCCACCATATGCCACTGCTGGTGGATGTCGCCGATATACACGATCGTCATACGCGCTCCGGAAATCGGTTTCGTCCGGCGTGGACCGGATAACATCTTCGCCTTGTTTGCCGTCTTTTCAGGACGCCGGGCGCTTATGCGTCACGGGCAGAACGGTGCATAGTCGGTCCGCCCGCCACAGGAGCACCGTCGTGACCCAACCGCTGTTCGATCCCGCCGATTTCCGTCTGCCGCCGGGCATCGCCCATATCTGCGCTGGCGGCGAAACGCCGTTCCTGCGCCGCCACGACGCTGCGCTGCTGCGTTACGCCGAGGACAAAAGCAACGGCATGGCCGGCCGCGTCGGGCAGGAGGCCCAAATCGAGGCCGCTCGGGCGGGGGTGGCTCGGCTGTGGAACGTGGAACACGGCGATATCGGCTTCGTGTCGAACGTGGCCGAAGGCGTGTCGATCGTCGCCGAAAGCCTGGCATGGCGGGCAGGGGACAACATCGTGATCGACGGGGACGAGTATCCCTCGGTCGTCGCGCCCTTCGCGATGCGCCGGCCGGCGCCGGAATTGCGGATCGCGCATGGCGGCGAACCGGACCGGCTGGCGGCGATGGTGAACGAACGCACGCGGCTGATCGGCGTCAGCGCGGTGTCCTATCTGACCGGGGAGCGGTTCGATCTGTCCGGCCTGCGCGCGGCGGCGGACTGGGTGGGGGCGCTGTTGATCGTCGATTACACCCAGGCCTCCGGCTATTTGCCGATTCAGGCTTCCGTCGCCGATTTCGCGTTTTCCGCCTGCTACAAGTGGCTTCTGGGCACGACGGGCGTCGCGATTGCCTACTGGAACCGGCGGCGGCAGCCGGATTGGTCGCCGGCCTCGGCCGGGTGGCATTCGATCGCGGCCGGCGGGCGTGGCTATGAGACGGTGCCGGCGCTCCGCCCCGACGCGATGCGCTTCACCCGCGGCAATCCGGCGCATGCGTCGATCTACGTGCTGAACAGCGCGCTGGACTATCTCGCGGGGTTCGCGATGCCGGACGTGTTCGCGCACATCCAGAGACTGACGGCGGCGTTTCTGGACCGTTTGGAGGCGTGCCAAATTCCGTCCACCACGCCCCGCGATCCGGCTCGCCATGGTGCCAGTGTGTGCGTGGCCAGTCCTCGGGCAAAGGAGATGCAGGAGGCTTTGGCCGAGCGTGGGGTGTGGGCGTGGAACGGACATGGGCGTATCAGGTTCAGCTTCCACGGCTACAACGGGATGGCGGATGTGGAGCGTGCCGTAGAAGCGTTGCGGGCAGTCGCCGATCCGGGCTAAACCGCCGCTCCCATCGCAGGTTCCAAAATGACAACTTACGTAGCCTTCCTCCGAGCGGTGAACGTCGGCGGAAGAGGCAATCTGAAGATGGAGGACCTGCGCGCCATCTGCATAGGCGCCGGCCTCACCGATGCTCGGACCTATATCCAAAGCGGCAACGTGGTTTTCTCCAGTGAGCGGTCGGAGCGGTCCTTGGTGTTGGAACTGCAACGCCTGATCGGGGACAAGATGGCCCGCGCGGTGGGCGTGCTGATCCGAACGGCCGAGGAACTGCGCGATATCCTCGACGGCAACCCGTTCCCGGACGCCGATCCGTCGCTGGTCGGTGTGTGGTTCCTGCCGAAAGCACTGCCGGAGCGGCTGCTGACCGCGTTGGCGCTCGGCGGGCCGGAGGATGTGCGGATGATCGGGCGGGAAATCTACGTGCATTACCCCGACGGGATGGGTCGGTCGAAGATCAAAATCCCGTTCGCGGCGGATGGGACGACACGGAATTTGAACACGGTGGAAGCATTGGTGGAGATGGCCGGCGCATAATTTTTTCACGATACGCGATTTTCCCGCCTACTACTGTCTGCGGCGTTAACCTTTTCTTCATCTCCTGGGGTTTACACATTTATGGCCGACGGGATGTCCCCGCCGGCCATATCCAGGAGGTGTTAAGATGATCAAGCATCTTATCCTTCTGCTGTGGTTGATGGCAGTCTTCGACGTAAAAGTCAAGATTACCATCGAGTTTCAGTAGGGGAGGGCCGGCCCGTTCACGGGTCGGCTTCCCCCTGGAGGCGTCTACTTGTTCTTCTTCTACGGATCGACCGCGAGGCGCGGTTGCCACCTACAGCCCATGCGTCTCCGGTTGACGAGCAGAATGCCAGAATCGCACGATCTCCACGCGCTGGAGTGCGTCATCGATCGTGTAGACGATCCAGTACGTCGCGCGTCCCATGCGAAACAACTTCGCACGATATGGCGCGCCTGTTTCATGGAACCAGGGAAACGCTTTGGGGCGATGCGTGAGGACAGTCTCGAAATCGGTCTCCAACGCAGCAAGGTAAGTTCTGGCAACGATTTCGCTTGCCTCCGCCTTCAATTAGCGCGCGAATTCGCGGATATCGCGGCGTGCCTGGGGAGAGCGGACGATCTCGTAGGGCACATCGATGCTCTAGTCAGACGACGTCGGCGCGATTCCCAACAGCGCGTCGAGCGCATCGTCATCCAGGTCATCGGCCAAAATCGCCTCGAACTCAGCGCGCAACTTCCCCGGGGTCAACGCATCGAAGCACCCGGCCGCGATATCGGCTCGGCCCTGTTCCAGGCTGGCCAGCAACTCAGCCCGCGCCTCATCAGAAAGCGGGGGCAGGTCGTCCAAAACGCCGAGGGCGGGTTCGATGTTCGACATGCGAGCAGCTTACCACACCCTCGGGTCCTGTTTCTACTTGGTCTTCTTCTCCATCGCCTCGGTCAGCCGCTGCGGATCGACCTTGATCTCGATCCCCGCGCGTTCCGTTTGCAGCACCATGATGGATCGCGAGTCCCGGTTGCCCCAGCCGCGGTTCAGGCCTTCCGACAGATCGGCCAGTGCCAGATTGGCCAGTCGCATCGGCACGTTCAATTCGCGGCCGAGCGCGGTGGCCAGCGACACGTCCTTGTGCGCCAGACGCAGCGCGAAGGCCGGCGGTTCGTACTTGTTCGGCAGGAACTGGTCGGTCATGGACTCGAACGCGCCGCGGCGGCCGATGGCGCCCTGACGGACGGCTTCCCAGATCGCCAGCGGCTCGATCCCCGCCTTGACGCCCATGGAGAACACTTCGGCAGCTGCCGCCGTCGCGATGTAGCCGTAACAATTATGCACCAGCTTGGCGACGGACCCGGCGCCGATCGGGCCGATATAGCTCGCCTGATCGCCGATCATGTCCAGCACCGGCTTCCACTTGTCGAACACGTCCGAATCGCCGCCGCACCAGATCGCCAGCTTGCCGGTGAACGCGCCGCGCGGCCCGCCGCTGACCGGGGCGTCGAACAGATAGGCGCCCTTCTTCTCATACTCCGCATGCGCCTTGCGCACGGTGGTGGGGGAGTTCGTGGTCAGGTCGAAATACGCCGCGTCCTTGCGGATGCCGGCCAGCAGACCGTTGTCGCCGAAGGTCACGGCATCGAATTCCACCGGGCCGGGCAGGGACGAGAAAATCACGTCGCACTCGGCCGCCAGAGCCTTGGGGCTGTCGGCCCAAACGGCGCCGTTCTTGATGTGGTTCGCCGCGGCTTCGCGCCGGACATCGTGCACCAGCACGGTGTTGCCCGAGGTTTGAAAACCCTTCTGCAGATTGGCGGCCATGCTGGCACCCATGGTGCCGAGGCCGATGAAACCGGCTTTCATCTTGGGGTGGTCTCCTAATGCGTCATGGTCGGGTTTTTGGAACCCGTCATGGCCGGGCCTGACCCGGCCATCTCTATCATATTGGCCTGAGGTGGTCGGGTTAAACCCGACCATGACGGGGGTGACGATCGGTTACGGATTCGCCGCGAAAATGTCCTTGGCGATGTTCGCCGCCGTCATCGACGCCGGCCAGCCCGAGTAGAACGCGAGGTGAGTAATCATCTCGGAAATCTCGTCCTTCGTCACGCCGTTATCCAGCGCCCGCTGCAAATGGCCGCGCAGCTGTTCCGGGCGGTATGTCGCGATCAGGGTGGCGCAGACGATCAGGCTGCGGTCGCGCTTGGACAGGTTCGGGCGTTCCCAGATGTCGCCGAAAAGAACCTTCTCGGTCATCTCGATCATGTAGGGGACGGTCGCGCGGACGGCGTCGCGGGATGCGGACGGGGGCGTAGCCATGAGTTTCCTCCTGAGGGGGTTTCGATGGCCGCCATTTCACACCACCCCGGCCGGGAAGTCCAACCCGGCCGGTTCGGCATGCGATATCAGTCGAGGTCGATCGGCTGATAATGGCCGTTGCCATCGAGCTGGGTGCCCCAAACCTTGTGCACCGCCTGATGGTTGTTGCGATCGAAATTAACCGTGACCCCGATTCCCAGATCGAAGTTGCGCAGATTGTCCAACGCGTCGACCAGCTTTTCGGTGTCCAGGGCCGGACCGGCGCGCCGCAGCGCCTCGATCAGCACCTGCATCGACAGATAGGCTTCCAGCGACGTGGCGTTCGGCGTTTCCTCGGGGAAATACTTCGACAACGCCGTCTTGTAGTCCAGCACCACGCTGGAGAAGCCGTCGACCGCCGGAACGGTCTGAGTCACCACCACGCCGGCGGCGAATTTCGGGCCCAGCAGCATCAACTCGTCCGCGAAGGCGCTCGCGCCGACGCCGGAGCCGGCGGTGTAGATCAGGCCGGGGACGGTATCGTGAGTCTTCTCGATGAACTTCGCGGTGTGCCGGGTCGTGCCGATCGTCACCACCGCCTTGATGCCGGACACGTAGCGCTGCCGCTGATATTGCAGAAGCTGATTCGCCGCCGCTTCCACGTCGATCGACGGGCCGGGCGCATATGTCATGTGCAGAATCCGCGGCGGTTCGGCGTTCGGGTTGGCCGCCCGCACGGCCCGCATCACGCCGTCGAACCCGGAATCGCCATACGCATCCCCCTGCCCGAAGAACGCGATCTGTTCGGGTTTCAGCCGCTTGACCTTCATGAGGTACTGCGTGACCGCGATGCATTCCTGCGCCACGCTCGGGCGATACGTGAAGACATAGCGATCCGGCGGGTCGCGGCGCACCAGATTGCTGCCGACGAACGGCGCGAACAGGATCATCCGGCGTTGCAGCAGCAGCGGCAGCGCGACCGCGGTGGTCGGCGCCCCGAAATTCGCCACCATCGCGAATACCGGGTCCCGCTCGGTCAGGGTTTTCACGGCTTCGGGAGTCTTGCCAACATCGAATCCGTCGTCGGCGGTGATCAGCTTCAGCTTACGTCCGGCGATGCCGCCCGCGTCGTTGACGGTATTGAACGCCGCGACGATGCCCACCTTCATCTGCGGCCCGTAATTCCGGGCGGGGCCCGAGAACGGGGCGATCATGCCGAACTTGATTTCGTCGTCGGTGACGCCGCGTACCGTGACGGGGGCCGGTGCGGCCGGCGCTGGGGCCTGGGCGAACACCGCCGCGGCGGGCGCGAATGCACTGAGCGCCGCCATAACCCATAGTTTTGTTAAACGCATGTGACTGCCTTTGCTTTTCTAGTAATGCCAACCCGAGAACCGGACATTTCCTCATGGGCCAGTCGGCGGCCGCATGACGCACGACTGTTGCGGGTATTGTCTGCCGCGTCAATGTGCGAATATTGAGACTCAGGCATGATTCTAAACGATCCGCCGCGCCATTGCGCTGCGACCCGGTTTGGACAACCAATCGCCCCAAAATCCAGGAGAGACCCATGACCGACGACTCCAAGGTAGCGCTCGTCACCGGCAGCGCCATGAACATCGGACGCGCCATCTGCCAGCATCTGGCCCGCGACGGGTTCCGGGTGATGGTCACCGCCCGCCAGTCGCAGGCCGATTGCGAGGAAACCGTCCGCCTCGTCCGCGAAGCCGGAGGCGAGGCCGAGATGCACCTCGCCGACATTTCCGATCCCGATCAGGCCGCCGCTTTGGTGGAAGCCACCGTCGCCCGCTTCGGCCGGCTGGATGTGCTGGTCAACAACGCCTCGATCCGCCGGCAGACCAAATTCGCGGACATGACGCCGGCCGAGTGGCGGGAGATCATGGCCACCACCATCGACGGCGCCTTCTACTGCGCCCACGCCGCCGCGCCCCATATCATCGCGGCCGGGGGAGGGACCATTATCAACCTCGGCGGCATATCCTCCCACACCGGCGCAACCGGCCGGGTCCACGCCGTCACCGCCAAAGCCGCCATCGTCGGCCTGACCCGCGCCCTGGCGAAGGAACTGGCGGGCGACAACATCACCGTGAACACCGTCGTCCCCGGCTCGATCGAAACCGTCCGAGGCTTCGCCGCCGGCGGCAACCACGGCCGCGCCGCACTGCCCGACTCCCCACTCGGCCGCCGCGGCCAGCCCGACGAAGTCGCCGCCATGGTCCGCTTCCTCTGCTCCGAAGAGGCTCGGTATGTCACCGGCCAGGCGATCCACGTGAACGGCGGCGCGTTCATGAATTAGGGGGCCGCTCACGGCGTATGGGGTGTTGGGGAGGGGAGCAGGACCGAGTGCTTTCCACCTCGCGCCACCCGTCACCCTCGGACCCGATCCGAGGGCCCGTCGCGGCACGCACCCGCGCCCGCAGCTCACGGCGTATGGGGTGTTGCTGCGGAGAATGCGATGGACCTCCCCGCCGTTGGCAGCAGTGCACCGGCCCACCCACCCCGTCACCCTCGGACTTGATCCGAGGGCCCGTCGCGGCACGCGCCCGCGACATCCGCTCACGGTGCAAGGGGTGTTGCCGCGGGAAACGCGATGATCCTCCCCGGACGTGTTCCGGGGACCACGAGCGGCACGCATCCGCGACATCCGCTCACGGCGTAAGGGGTGTTGCCGCGGAGAACGCGATGATCGTCCCCGCCGTCGGCAGCAGGGCACCCGCCCACCCACCTCGTCACCCTCGGACCTGATCCGAGGGCCCACCGCTCACGGCGTAAGGGGTGTTGCCGCGGAGAACGCGATGATCCTCCCCGCCGTCGGCAGTAGGGCGCCCGCCCACCCACCTCGTCACCCTCGGACCTGATCCGAGGGCCCGTCGCTCACGGCGTATGGGGTGTTGCCGCGGGAAACGCGATGATCCTCCCCACCGTCGGCAGCAGGGCACCGGCCCGCCCACCCCGTCACCCTCGGACTTGATCCGAGGGCCCGGAGCGGCACGCACCCGCGACCATCGCTCACGGCCAAAGCCACCGCGCCGCGCCGCCCCATTCGGTCTCGGAATCGTCTCAAAGCGCGCGAGCCGAGACGGAATCTCACGCCAGTAGCACCAACCCCATCCACCGAAAATCCAAACAGCACCCAACGTCAACGCGTTCCCACGAAAAAAAGGCCAACCGGCCACGCCCTCCTGTCTCGGCGAGGGCGCTGCGGCATGGCACCATCGCTACCCCGCCCCCATCTTCGCGCCAAGCCAAAACGAGCCGGGAAGCGGGGCAATTGGGCGAACCGAAGGTGCCGTTCTTCGACCCTGTCCAGGCCGGTGGAAAGTCCGTCGGATTCACCACTGAACCACGGAACCACGGAACAGACCGAGAAAACCGGACCGTCGGCGGCCCCAAAACGCCGGCTGCTCGGCGAGTCCACCGGCGCGGAATTCCATACAAGGCAAACCGAAGCGTCCCCCGACCGCCCAAAGCCCGCCCCCGCCGTTCGATACCCCAAAATTTCAAAACCTACCGCCTGCGGCGGTAAGATCGAAGGAGGCAAAGGGTCTAAGCTTAAAAAGGCTCACAGCGTTCTGGCCAACCGGAAGCCCGTATTCGAGAAGCGGTCGTCGTACCTTACCCGAGAGGCGGAGCGGACGAACCAGGGATAGCTGCTCCAGGAAGCGCCGCGCACCACACGGAGCCGTCCACTGCCCTGGGTTGTTCTTTTGGCGTCCGTACAATCGGCGCCCTCGTGCGTGTCGAACCAGTCGTCCGTCATCCATTCCCAGACATTGCCCAACATGTCGTAAAGGCCCCAGGGGTTGGCCGCGAAGGTGCCGACCGGCGACGTAAAAGCGTATCCATCGTCGTGCTGAAAAACCCGCTCGGGGCCGGCGCTTTCCTTCGTCTCGCGCGCCCAGGAAAGGTCGGCGACATTGGCGAAGCGTCTGGCGCCGTCGCGATCGTCGCCCCAGAACCGTGCCGTGGTCGTGCCGGCGCGGCAGGCATACTCCCATTCTGCCTCGCTCGGCAGTCGATAGGGCTTGCGCGTGCGATCCGCCAGCCAGGCGGCATAGGCGTCGGCGTCGTATTGGTTGACGCAGTTGACGGGATGGTCGTCTGTCTGCGGGAAGCCGGGATTATCCCAGCCGATTCCCTCGGATTCTTCGTAGCCCTTGCCGGGCACGTAGCCCCAGGCCTTGCCGGACATGTCGCGGTCGGTGTCGCGGACAAAGTGGCGGAATTCCCCCACCGTGACCGGATGCGCCGCGAGCCAGAAGCCCTGGCGGATCGTGACCTCCTGCCTTGGTTGTTCCCGCTTGCGGTAGTCTTCCGGCACCCCCTCGCGTTCCAGTTCCGCCGTGGCGGTGCCGCGGAGGTAGCGTCCGGCGGGGATCAGGATCATGGTCGGCGCCTCCGGCGCCTCCTTCATGGCCTTACCCGGCCAGAGGTCCGGGTTGGGCCATAGCGTGCCCTCGGTCAGCGCCCCGGCGAACATGGCGCGGTCCACGTTCCGTGCGCCCCGCAGATCGGCCCCGGTCAGGTCGGAGAACGACAGGTTATACCCATCCAGGTCGTCGCCATCGAAGCGCACCCCCCGGAAATTCCCGCCCACCAGATCGGTCGCGGGGTTCAGGCCGGCGATGCGGACCAGTTCGGCAATCCCCGCCCCCTTCTTCGCCCGCAACGCCTCGACGATCCGGCGTTCCGTCTCGGTCAGCTTCATGGTTCGGGTTTCCAATGCAGCGATGCCGTCCCGAGGTCCGCGATCTTGCCCGTCCGCCCAACCTCATGCCGGACGTGCTTGTCCAGAAACAGGGCGACGATCCCCTCCACCAGTTCCTCGCCCTCGGGGATGGTCCCGATCGGCCGCACCTTGAAGTCCCGCTCGTGCGCCCACGCCTTCAGCGCGACGGACGGCGCCGCATCCGGCGCCGAGCGGACCATGTTCGCCAAGGGCAACTGGAAGCTTCGGTCGAGGATGCGGCCCTCGGGCTGTTCGATGGTCCAGCCGTTCGGCCCGGCGCGCACCGCCATGTGCGGGTTGTCCCGGTCCTCGAAGCGCGGGTATTCGGTCTGGCAGCCGTCGGCGATCAGGTCCAAGGAAAACCGGCAAACCCCGATTTCGTAGGCGACCCCGTCGTTCAAGTCCCCCAAATCGGTCGCGCCCGGCCATCCGCACAGCAACAGCCCGAATGCGTCGGCGGAGTATCCGAGTTGCGACGGCAGTTCGAGCTGATGGCCGAGGAAGTTCGGTTGCGGGTGCTTGGCCTCCAAATGGTGTCGCAAGCTGGGCGCGGGCGGCGTGGCCCTGTGCTGTTCCAGCGTCTGCAGCACCAGCTTTTCCAGTTGTTCCACCGACCGGAACGGCGCCACGATCCGCTCATGATTCTGCGCCTTGGCGCGGAACGCCGCCAGTTTGCGTTTGTCCTTCGCTTCGCGCTGCACATCGGCATGCGCCGGTTCGCTGCCTTTGACGTAGTCGTAGGGATCTTCCTGCACGAACACGAAAGGCTTGAGCCCGCGCGTCTCGGCGCGATCGAACTCCAATTCCGTCACCGACAACCGGTTCGGGTTACGCGTAGAATCGGCAACGATCTGCCCGTACCGGTAATTGCTGAGCAGCACGAGGTAGATGTCCGCCTCATCCACCATTTGCCAGGAATTGGTAACGATCCCCCGATCCGCCACCGCGGCCGAGTATGTCTCCATCATCAGCGGATGCATCCCCGCGCGCAGGATCGCATCCCGCACGGCCGCCCGTTCGGGCTTCATGTCCGTGAAGTTGCTCGACACCATAACCTTGAGAAGCGCCATGCCCACCGCCGGTTGCTGTCCGTTACCGAACAGATTGCTCCGTCGCCGAACATCTGTCACGCGCCGCCGAAACCTTCGTGCTTTCGTGTCTTTCAGTTAAACGCGATGCGCCCCAAACACCGGCCGGTCCCGAATAATCGCCATCCGCGCCAACCCGGCCCCGTCCATGCTAGGCTCCCGACCGGCAGCCACCCGTCATCGAAAGCACCCCGCATGCGCCTCTCCCGCCCCCAACTCGCCGACATCGGCGCCCTGCTCCGCGAAGCCGGCCAGCGGGAGATCATGCCGCGGTTCCGCAATCTGGAAGCCGGCAGCGTGCGCGCGAAATCCGGCCCGCTCGATCTGGTGACCGAGGCCGATGAGGCCGCCGAACGCCGGATCACCGCCGGCTTGCGCCGCCTGTTCCCCGGCTGCGTCGTGGTGGGCGAGGAAGCGGCGACGGAAGATCCGTCGCTATTGAACACGCTGAAAGACGCGGAACTGGCGTTCGTGGTCGATCCCGTCGACGGCACCGCCAACTTCGCCGCCGGGCTGGCGTTGTTCGGCGTCATGGTGGCGGCCATCAGCCGCGGCGAGGTCATCGCCAGCATCGTCCACGACCCCGTCGGCGACGATTCCGCGCTGGCGCTGCGGGGGGAGGGGGCCTGGATGGAAACCGCCTCCGGCGCGACCCGAGACCTGCGTGTCAAAGCCCCGGCGCCAGCCAGCGAAATGGCCGGCAACGTGTCCTGGCGCTTCCTGCCCGAACCGCGGCGCACCGTCGTGTGCGGCAACCTGTCGAAAGTGGCGGGCTCCTGGGATTACCGCTGCGCCGCGCATCAATACCGGATGGTGGCCGACGGGCACTGCCATTTCCTGTTCTTCAACCGGCTCTATCCCTGGGACCACGCACCCGGCTGGCTGCTGCACCGGGAAGCCGGCGGTTATGCGGCGCAGTTCGACGGGCGAGGCTACGATCCCATGCGCACCGACGGCGGGCTGATCTGCGCGCCGGACCGGGAGTCGTGGCAGGCGTTGCTGGACACGTTGTTGGGCTGACCGGCTTCGCGACAATCGCTTGACTCCCCGCCGCCCCGCCATCATGACCCCGACGCTTTCCACCTGTCGGAGTTTCCCCATGCAAGACGGTCTGTCCCGCCGCGCCCTCGGCCGCGCCGCCATCGCCAGCGCCGCCACGTTCGGCATCCTGAAGCACGCCCGTGGCGAGGAAGCGTTGAAAATCCGCTGCTCCTTGGATACCGCGCCGTCGCATGTGCGCAACGTGTCCGTGGTGGACTACCTGAAGAAGGTGGAAGCCGCGACCGGCGGCAAGCTGACCTCGGAAGTGTTCCACGCCGGCCAGTTGTATGCCGATCTGAACGTCGGCAAGGCGCTGCTGCAGGGGCAGGTGGATATGGCCGTGCCGGGTGGCTGGACCCAGACCGGCATCGTGCCGGACGCCGATTTCGTGCAGCTGCCGGTGTTCTACGGCAAACCGGTGGAGGCGACGTTCGGCGCCTCCGACGGGCCGGCCGGCGATCATGTCAACACGCTGCTCGGCGGCAAGCTGAAAAGCCATGTGCTCGGGCATTGGATTTCCCTGGGGTTCCAGAATTGGTACTCGACCAAGGTGCCGCTGAAGACATCCGCCGACATCAAGGGCCTGAAAATCCGCAGCCCCGGCGGCGCCGGCATCGCGTGGCGCATCAACTTCTTCGGCGGCATTCCCAACACCACCGCGTGGCCGAACGTGCCGCTGGCGCTGTCGCAGGGCACGTTCGACGGGTTCGTGTCCACCGACGAAAGCTGCTTCAGCGCCAAGCTGTGGGAAGCCGGCGTCCGTTACTCCTACGTCGATCATCAATACGTGGGCGAGTATATCCCGCTGATCTCCAACGCCTTCTGGGACAAGCTGAGTCCCGAGCTGCAGGGGATCATGACGAAGGTCTGGGCGGACAATATCGGGATCTACCGCGACAACGCGATGGCGGCGCAGGCGCGGGCGCGCAAGGTGCTGGAAGAACATGGCGTGGTCTTCGCCGATCCGCCGGCCGAGGTGCTCGCCGCGGATCGCGCCCGCATGCAGGCCGATGTCGGGACCTTGATCAAGGAGGCCAAGCTGTCGCCCGAGGTCGTGAAGCTCGCCGAAGCCGCCGTCAAAGGCTGATCGCGTGGCGCCCCCCGCGAACAATTTTTACGACAAGATCGAGCGCGGGATCGTCGGCGTCCTCGGTCTCCTGGCGATGATCGTCGGCCTCGTCCAGGTGCTCGGGCGCTACTTCTTCCCGGCGCACGCGATCGCCTGGGCCGAGGAAGTGATCGTTTATCTCGTGGTTTGGGGCGTGATGATCATCTCCAGCCAGTTGGTCCGTACCGACGGACATGTGCGGCCCGATCTGGTGCTGCGCATCATGCCGGTGGGTGTGCAGCGCTGGCTGGAGGCATTCAACTGTCTGGTCGCGCTGGCGTTTTGCGGCGGGA
>Ga0214182_1000218_pt1 | contig 27132 bp, 22 predicted proteins | sample TroBogEpilimnion_8_FD_153020 | JGI IMG/M metagenome (GOLD analysis project Ga0214182, IMG submission 153020) | Freshwater microbial communities from Trout Bog Lake, WI - 14NOV2007 epilimnion | ecosystem: Environmental > Aquatic > Freshwater > Lake > Epilimnion/Euphotic zone | place: Trout Bog... | reverse complement strand
ACTCGCGTACAAAATTATATTCCTCGCCTGCCTGGGCGGGGCGTGCCATGAAGCCCATCAATAGGATGGTCATGACAAAACGACACGCTATCATGTTCTCACGTCCCTTCGATGTCGGCGAGCCTATCGACTATCTTCGCTGTATCCCTGAAGACGGCAGCCGCCTTGGCGAAATCGCCGGACTGCCCCGCTTCAAGGAACCAGCCGAACACGGTACCGGTGTCGGTGGACAGTGTGTCGGCTACGCGTAGGCCTTCGATGCCGGCCTGTACCGCCTCGACTTTCTTCGTAACCGCAGCGACTGTAACTACCGGAATGTCTACTTTCACGACGCCGCTTGGTGATGGCGGAATTCCCATTTCACCCGATTTGTCGCGCGCTGCCCTGAAATCACAATGGAGTATCTTGTTCCGCAGCTCGCGGCTCAAGCGGAGTGTGTCCTTTTCCGCAACCGATAGTGCCGCACCGAAATGCTTGATCAAACCCTTTTCGATGTCCACTAGCTGCTGATGGTGAGCGTGCTTTTGCAACGCAGGGATTTTCCCCGCCAGTAGGCGCATCTTTAACTCCAAGGCTGCTCCTTCCGCAGCAGCGTCCTTAAACGGGCCCAAGAACATTTCCAAAACAATGGACGTCATGACGTGCTCCTCCCCGATCTTAACACGTCCTCGGGTCCGTAATCCACCCCGTCAAAGCCGATGCCGCCGCCGTGGCGGGGGATGCCAGATAGATGAAGCTCTCCGGGTTCCCCAACCGCCCTTTGAAATTCCGGTTGGCGGTGGACAGCACGTTTTCCCCCACGTCAGGCACCGCGAATTGGCACCCGCCGGCGCACCCCGAGCATCCGGGGGTGGCGATGACGGCGCCGGCTTCGACGAGGGTTGCCAGGACGCCGGATTGCATCGTCTCCACCATCGTATCGCGGGACGACGGGGTGACGATCATCCGCACGCCGGGCGCGATGCGCTTGCCTTTCAGGATACGCGCGGCCTCGGCGAGGTCCGACGACCGGGCGGCGTTGCAGGTGCCGATGACGACCTGATGGACTTTCGTGCGCGGCAGGTCCTCGATGGCGACGACCTTGTCCACGTTGTGGGGCAGGGCGATGCGGGGCGTTAACGTGCTGGCGTCGATGTCCACGATTTCGCGGTAGACGGCGTCGGGATCGGCGGTCAGATGCGACCATTCCCGCTGCAACCGGCCCTTCAGCCATGCTTCCGTCGTCGCGTCGGTGCCGATCAGCCCGGCTTTGGCGCCCATTTCGATGGCGAGGTTCGTCAGCGTGAACCGCCCGTCCATCGCCATGGTGTCGATGACCGGACCGGCGAACTCGATGGCCGCGTAGTTGGCTCCGTCCGCGCCGATCCGCGCCGCGATGGCCAGCACCAGGTCTTTCGCGCCGACGCCTGACGGCAGCGCGCCATGGCACCGCACCAGAATGGTTTCCGGCACCCGCATCCACAGCTGCCCCGTCGCCATGGCCGCCGCCATGTCGGTGGAGCCAACGCCGGTGGTGAATGCCGCCAGCGCGCCGCCGGTGCAGCTATGAGAATCCGACCCGATCGCCAGATCGCCCGGAGCGATGTGGCCTCGTTCGGGCAGCACGACGTGGCTGATGCCGTCGCCCATTTCGTACAGTCGCACGCCCTGCGCTATGGCGAATTCCCGTAGTTTCGTGTGCGCGGCCGCCGAAATTGCGTTGGGGCTGGGATGGTGATCCAGGAACAGGATATACCGGTCCGGGTCCCAAACCTTGTCGGTGCCCATGCTCGTAAGAAGCTCCATCGCCAGCGGACGGTTGCCGTCGTGCGAATACGTCAGGTCCAGCGACGCCACCACGATATCCCCGGCGCGCGCGTCCTGGCCGCTTTTGGCAGACAGGATCTTCTCCGAAATCGTCTTCCCGGCCATGCGCGCAACCCCCGTATCTGGACCCGGTCCCGATGTTAGCCCTACCATTCCCGCCAGCAAAGCAAGGGGAACGCCGACCATGAAGAAGACCACATTGTTCCGGCAGTTGATCGAGGCTGAGGAAATCCTGGTGCAGCCCGGCGTCTACGACGGCTTCAGCGCGCGGCTTCTACAGCAGATGGGCTTCAAATCCGGCAGCATCTCCGGCGCCGGCCTGTCGGAAACCACGCTCGGCTGGGCCGATGTGGGCATCCTCAGCTACGAGGCCAACGTGTCGCGGTCGCGCGATATCGCCGCGTGCGTCGATATTCCATTAAGCGCGGATGCCGACACCGGCTACGGCAACGCGGTGAACGTCTTCTTCACCGTGCGCGGGTTCGAGGCCGCGGGCGTCGACGGCATCATGCTGGAGGATCAAGTCTCCCCCAAACGCTGCGGCCACATGGACGGCAAGGAAATCATCTCCGCCGAGGAAGGCGTCGAGAAAATCCGAGCGGCGGTGGAAGCAAGGCGCGATCCGGATTTCATCATCAAGGCGCGGACGGACGCGACGGCGACGCACGGAATCAAGGAGGCGATCCGCCGGTTGAACCTGTACGCGGAAGCCGGCGCCGACCTGCTGTTCGCCGACGCGATCCTGACGCGGGAGGATATCGCGCTGGTGGCGAAGGAAGTGTCCAAGCCTCTATCGGTGAACATGGGTTTCGGCATTCGCGCCCGCCCGACCACGCCGTTGATTTGCGCTCGGGAGTTGCAGGACCTCGGAGTCGCCGTCGCGTCCTACCCGCGCCTGATGACCAGCGCCGCGATCATGGGCATGCGCAACGCACTCGGCGTGCTGCGGCAGTCCATCGAAGAAGGACGGGTGATCGAGCGACCGGAATTCGCAGTGTCGTTCGCGGAAATCAACGATCTGATGGGGCTTGGAACCATCCGCGATCTGGAACAGAAATTCCTCACCAAGGATCAGCTTTCGTCGAAATACGGCACCGCCGGTAAGGCAGCAGTGGAGCACTGAACCATGTTCGACGAACTCGCCCCGGAACACGCCGAGCTTCGCCAGGCCGCGCGTCGCTTCGCGGAAGAGCAGCTGGAACCCATTGCGTTGGAGATCGACCGTACCGGCGAGGTGCCGGCGCATACGATGGATCTGCTGCGGGAGCATGGCTATCTGGGCATGCGCCTGCCGCCGGAAATCGGCGGTGCCGGGCTGGGGATTTTCGAATACTGCATCGTCCAGGAGGAATTCAGCCGCAGCCACCGCATGTTCACGCTTCTTACGGGCGCGACCAGCGGCCTGACTCCGACGGCGATCCTGCGGCACGGGTCGGCGGAGCAAAAGGGCCGGTATTTGAACGGTCTGGTGACCGGCCGGATCAAAAGCGCGTTCGGGCTGACGGAGCCTGAATCCGGCTCCGATTCCGCCGCGATGAAAACCCGCGCGGTTCGGCGCGATGGCGGCTGGGTGCTGAACGGCCGCAAGCACTACATCAATGGCGGCGGCGAGGCCGATGTGTTGATGGTGATGGCTGTCACCGACCCGGAAAAGCGTGCCCGCGGCGGCATTTCCGCGTTTCTGATCGACAGGGACACGCCGGGTTTCAGCGTCACCCGGATCGATACGACGATGGGATCGGAGGCGATCAAGCTCGCGGAACTCACGTTCGAGGATTGTTTCGTACCGGACAGCGCCGTGCTGGGGCGTGTGGGCGACGGGTTCCGTTTCGCGATGGAGTCTCTGGACGAGGGGCGGTTGAACGTTGCTTGTGCGTGTCTCGGCGTGGCGGATCGGGTGCTGACGATGGCGATCGGGCACGCGCAGCAGCGCCAGACGTTCGGGAAACCCTTGAGCGAGCGGCAGGCGATTCAATGGATGCTGGTCGATTCCGCCGTCGAACTGCAAGCCGCTCGCGCGATGGCTTACGACGTTTTGCGTCGGATCGATGCAGGACAGAATACCGGTTCGGGTCCAAGTATGGTGAAGTTGTTTTGCTCGGAGATGGTCGGACGGGTGGCGGATCGCGCGGTGCAGGTGCATGGCGGGATGGGGCTGATCCGTGGGTTTCCGGTGGAGCGGTTTTATCGGGATATCCGGCACTACCGGGTGGGGGAGGGGTCCTCGGAGGTGCAGCGGATGGTGATCGCACGTAGGCTGCTTGGGACGCGCGGCGGTTAAGCGAAAAACCCGCTACTCCCGGCACGGGGTTTCCGCCACCTGTTTCCCGCATGACGCCCCCCTCCGCCACCACCCGCCTCATTGCCATGCTCGCGCTGGGCGTATTCGCCGGCACGCTGCAGACCCGCATCACCGACCCGATCGTCGCCGTCCTCGCGCAGGATTTCGGCGCGACCACCGCCCGGGTCGCCCTGATCTCGAGCGCTTTTGCCCTCCCGTTCGCTCTGTTCCAGCCGATCTTGGGGCCCGTGGGGGACGCGATCGGCAAACGGCGAGTCATCACCGTCGGACTTTCGGTCCTGACCATCATGCTGGTCGCCTCGGCCTTCGCGCCGAACCTGGATTCGCTGCTGGTGCTGCGCGCGCTCGCCGGCCTGGCATCGGCAGGGGTCATGCCGCTGACCATCGCCATGGTCGGCGACGCGGTGCCAGTGCAGGGCCGGCATGTCGCATTGTCGCGTTTGCTCGCGGTCGTCATCACCGGCCAGATCGCCGGTGGCACCCTTTCCGGATTTCTGGAGCCGTACTGGGGCTGGCGCGGCGTCATGCTCGCCGCCGCCGTCCTCCCGGCGATCGCCGCGGCGGGTCTGTGGCTCGGCCGCCGAGCGCTGCCGGAGGAACCGCGCGCCCGCTTCGATCCGCTGCAAGCGGTGGCGCGCTACCGCCAGATCATGCGCATGCCGGTCGCTCGCGTCCTGTATATCTCCGTCGCCATCGAGGGCGGCTGCATCTTCGGTGTTTTCCCCTATTTCGCGCCGATGCTGCGCGACAGTGGTCTGGGCTCGACCGCCGAGGCCGGGATGACGGTCGCGGCCTTCGGTGTCGGCGGCCTGATCTACGCAGCCGTCGCCAAGCCGCTGCTGGGTAAGATCGGCCCCGAGCGCCTGGTGCAACTGGGTGGGGCGTTGTGTTTGCTGGCGCAGCTTGGGTTCGGGTTCGCGCCGACGGCTTGGGCATTCATGGCGTCTGGGCTGCTGATGGGCACCGGGATGTACATGATCCACAATTTCATCCAGACCCGTGTGACGGAACTAGCGCCGCAGGCCCGCGGGTCCGCGGTGGCGCTGCACGCGTTCCATTTCTACGCAGGGCAAACCATCGGACCGGTGGCGATCGGGGTGGCGCTGCGGCATTTGGGGGAGGCTCCGGCGCTGGCCATCGCCGGGTTGGCGTTGCTGGCGTTGGCGTTTTGGCTTGGGCGGCTGACGCGGATTTGAGCCTGCCCCAAGTGCGTGATACGCCCGCCGTGATCTTTCATGCATGGGGAGCGGCTGTCGATGGCACAACACGCGGAACACACCGGCGCCAACCCCCACACACGGGGCGTAGCCAATTTCGTCTCCGGCCTGCGCTACGACGCCATCCCCGAGGACGTCCGCGCCCGCATCAAACTCCTGATCCTGGATTCGTTTGGTTGTGCGTTGTACGGCAGCGACCTGCCTTGGAGCCGCATCCTGATCGACACGCTCTCCAGCCTCGACACCAGCGGCACAACAGGCGTTTGGGGTACCGGCAAGCGGCTTTCCGCCCCGCATGCGGCGCTGGCCAACGGCACCCTCGTGCAGAGCTTCGAGCTCGACGACGTCCACCGCCAGGGCGTCCTTCACGTCGGCGCCGTCACGCTCCCGGCGCTGTGTGCCGTCGCCGAGCTGAACCCCGGCATGACCGGCCGCGAATTTCTGACAGCCGCCGTCGCCGGCTACGAGATCGGCCCGCGCGTCGGCATCTGCATGGGGCAGGAGCATATCGGCCAAGGTTGGCACTCCGGTGCCACGCTCGGCGTGTTCTCCGCGGCGGCCGGCGCGGCGCGCGGCCTAAAATTGACGCCCGAGCAAACCGCCCACGCCCTTGGCATCGCCGGTACCCAATCCGCCGGTCTGATGGCGGCCCAATACGGCGCGATGGTGAAACGCATGCACGCCGGCCGGTCCTCGCAATCCGGCCTGTATGGCGCCCTGCTGGCGGCGAAAGGCTTCACCGGGATCGAGGATGTGTTCGAAAGCCCCTACGGCGGATTCTGTTCCACCTTCTCCCGCTCCTCCGACCGCTTCAACCTGGACGAATTGACCTCGGGCCTCGGCGAGCGGTTCGAAACCACGCGCATATCGCTGAAAATGTACTCCTGCGTCGGATCGAACCACACGACGCTGGATTCGATCCGCGAAATGCAGGCGCGCCATCCCTTCGGTGCCGCCGACGTGGACCGCATCGTCGTCTACGGATCCCAGGTCACAGTCGATCACTGCGGCTGGAAATACATCCCCAACGGCGTCACCGGCGCGCAGCTCAACCTGCCCTACTGCGTCGCCACGCTGCTGCTGGAGAATGAGGTCTTCGTCGATCAGTTCGCCGAATCCGTCCTCGACGACCCCCGCCGCATCGCGCTGGCGGACAAAATCACCGTCCTGCACGACCCCGCGATCACCGCCCGAGGCTCCCGCTTCCGCCACGCCGTCCGCGTGGAAGTCTACCTGAAAGACGGCACACGTTTGGACGAGCAGCGCGACGCCCCGCGCGCCTTCGCGTCGGACAATGAGATCGTCCAGAAATTCCGCAATCTCGCGTCCCACCGCATCGCCCCAGCGCGCGCAGACCGTTTGGTCGACCTCGTGCTCGGCTTGGACACGTTGCCGGATGTCGGAGCGCTGATCCGGGAATTGTCGGCGGGGTAGGGGGCTACCAGCCCCCTACAGAATCTCAGAGCTTCAGCTTCAGATAGTTCCCGATTTCACCGATGATCCCGCGCCGGAACGCCAGCACGCAGAACATGAAGATCACGCCCTGCGTCACCGTCACCCAGGCGCCGAACTGCGCCAGGTAGTTTTCCATCGACACCATCACGACCGACCCCATCACCGGCCCGAACACCGTGCCCAGCCCGCCCAGCAGCGTGGTCAGCACGATTTCACCGGATGTGGAGGAATTCACGTCCGTCAGCGTCGCGATGCCGAACACCAGCGCCTTGGTGCCGCCGGCGATGCCGGTCAGCGAGGTGGACAGCACGAACGCGATCAGCTTGTAGTCGTCGGTGCGGTAGCCCAGCGATGTCGCCCGCGGCTCATTCTCTCGGATGCCTTTCAGCACCTGCCCGAAGGGGGAGTGGATGATGCGGTGGATCAGCAGGAATCCGCCGAGGAACACGCACGCCACCATCGCATACATCGTCATGTCGTTGGACAGGTCGATGAAGCCGAACAGGTGTCCGCGGGGCACCTGCTGGATGCCGTCCTCGCCGCCGGTGAACGGCGCTTCCAGGCAGAAGAAGTAGACCATCTGCGCCAGCGCCAGCGTGATCATGGCGAAATAGATGCCCGACCGCCGGATCGCCAGATACCCCAAGCACAGCCCCAGCACGCCGCCGGTTACACCGCCGAGCAGGATCGCGATGGAGGCGTCCAGATGCCAGACCTTCATCGTCCAAGCGGTGACGTAGCCGCCCATCCCGAAATAAGCCGCATGGCCGAACGACAGCAGGCCGACATAGCCGATCATGAGGTTGAACGCGCAGGCGAACAACGCCATGCACAGCACCCGCATCAGGAACACGGGGTAGACGACGAAGGGGCAGACGATAATCAGCGCCAGCATCGCCAGGAAGGCGATGAATTGAGGGCGGGAAAATCCAAACATATCAGGCGGCCTTTCCGAACAGGCCGCGCGGGCGTGTCAGCAGGATGATGACCATCACGACGAACACCACCGTGGCCGATGCCTGCGGGTAGAATACTTTCGTCAGGCCCTCGATCACGCCCAGGCCGAAGCCGGTGACGATCGAACCGAGGATCGAACCCATGCCGCCGATTACCACGACCGCGAACACGGTGTTGATGAAGTTGCTGCCCATGTTGGGGTTCACCGAATAGATCGGCGCCGCCAGCACGCCCGCGAACGCCGCCAAAGCGATGCCGCCGCCGTAGGTCAGCGTGATCAGCCGCGGCACATTCACCCCGAAAGCCTGCACCAGCGGCGCATTCTCCGTTGCGGCGCGCAGCGTGGCTCCAAGGGAGGTCTTTTCGATAATCAGCCATGTCGCCGTGCAGACGACGAACGCCGCCAGCACCACCCAGCCGCGATAGTTCGGCATGAACATGAAGCCGAGGTCGGTTGCGCCCTGCAGCAGCGACGGAATGCGGTAGGGCATGCCGGAGCTGCCGTAGCCGTTGCGGAACAGGCCCTCGATCACCAGCGACAGGCCGAACGTCAGCAGCAGGCCATAAAGGTGATCCAGCTTGTACAGCCGGCTGATGATGGTCTTCTCCAGGAAAATCCCGAAGGCCCCCACCAGCAGCGGCGCCAGAATCAACGCCGGGAAGTACCCGATGTCGAAGTAATTAAGCAGCATCCACGCCGCGAAGGCGCCCATCATGAACAGCGCGCCATGCGCGAAGTTGATGATGTTGAGCATGCCGAAGATGACCGCGAGGCCCAGCGAGAGCATCGCGTAGAAGGCGCCGTTAATCAGGCCGAGCAGAAGCTGACCGAAGAGCAGTGGGCCGGGAATGCCGAAAATCATGATCATGGGTTGGGTCCGGCCGCGCCGCTCCTCAGGGTTTCTTTACGCTTTGACCAACGGGCAGCCGCCCTTATCCAACGGGCGGAAGGCCTTGTCGGCGGCGGTGGTGGCGACGGGCTTGTAGTAGTCCCACGGCCCCTTGCTCTCCGACGGTTTCTTCACTTCCCACAGATAGGACGGATGGATTTTCCGGCCATCGACGCGGATGCTGCCTTTGCCGAAGCAGTCGTCGTCGGTCGGCATCGCCTTCAACTGCGCGATCGTCGCCGCGCCGTCCTTCTTCGCCTGTTCGATGCCCATGGCGGTCGCGGCCTTCAGGTAATGCAGCGTCGAGGAATACACCCCCGCCTGCACCATCGTCGGACGCACGCCCTTCACCTTGGCGCTGAACCGGTCGGAGAACGCGCGGGCGCGATCGTTCATGTCCCAATAGAAGCTGTCGGTCAGCACGATGCCTTGCGCGACATCCAGCCCCAGCGAGTGCACGTCGGTCAGGAACAGCAGCAGCCCGGCGAGCTGCATCTTGATGCCGAATTCCTTCGCCTGCTTGATCGTGTTGATGGTGTCCGTGCCGGCGTTCGCCATGCCGAGCACCTTGGCGCCGCTGGCCTGCGCCTGGATCAAATAGGAGGAGAAGTCGGTGGTGCCCGGGAACGGATACGCCACGCTGCCCACGACCTTGCCGTTCGCACCGGTCACGAATTCCGTGGTGTCGCGTTGCAGTGCCTTACCGAATGCGTAATCGGCGGTGATGAAGAACCAGGAATCGCCGCCCGCCTTCACCATCGCGCCGCCGGTCGATTGCGCGAGCATATAGGTGTCGTAGACCCAGTGGATCGTGTTGGCGTTGCAGGCGGCCGCGGTCAGGTCCGACGTCGCCGCACCGGTGTTCAGATAGACCTTGTTCTTTTCCTTCGCGACGCTGGCCACCGCGAGCGCCACGCCGGAGTTCGCCACTTCCACGATCAGATCGACGCCGTCGCGATCGAACCATTCGCGGGCGACCGTTGTGCCGACATCGGGCTTGTTCAGATGGTCGGCAACGACGACCTCGACATCGAAGCCTTTGCCGGCGACGCCGAATTCTTCCAGCGCCTGATGCACGGCCGCGGCGGCGCCGGGGCCAGCGAGGTCCTTATAGGGGCCGGACATATCCGTCAGGCAGCCGATCTTCAGCTTCGGCTTCGCTTGCCCGAAGCCGCTGCGAAGCGGTGCGATCGTGCCGGCGGCCGTCGCGAGGCCGCCCAGCGTAATGGCTCTGCGTGAAAGGTTCATGACGCAACTTCCTTTTCAGGTTGTGGTCGGCCGGGCTCAGACGCCCAGGTAGTCGTGCAGCTTGTCCATGTTGGCTTCGAGCTGCTGATTCGGGATCATATCGATGATCTTGCCATGCTCCATCACATAATGACGGTCGGCGACAGTGGCGGCGAAGCGGAAGTTCTGCTCGACCAGCAGCACGGTGAAGCCGCGGTTTTTGATCTCCCGGATCGTGCGGCCGATCTGCTGCACGATGACCGGCGCCAAGCCTTCCGTCGGTTCGTCCAGCAGCAGCATTTTCGCGCCCGTGCGCAGGATGCGCCCGATCGCCAGCATCTGCTGCTCGCCGCCCGAAAGCCGGGTGCCGTGCGCTGTGCGGGCGCGTTCCTTCAGGTTCGGGAACAGCGTGTAGATTTCGTCCACCGACAGCCCGCCCGGCGCAACGATCGGGGGCAGCATCAGGTTTTCGGTGACCGACAGAGATCCGAAAATCCCGCGTTCTTCCGGGCAGATCGCGATCCCGGTGCGCGCGATCTGGTTCGGCATCATGCCCACCGTTTCCTTGCCCTTGAAGACGACATGGCCTTCGCGGCGCGGCACCAGCCCCATGATCGATTTCATGGTGGTCGTCTTGCCGGCGCCATTGCGGCCCAGCAGGGTGACGACCTCGCCTTCCTGAACGTTGAAATCGACGCCGTGAAGGATATGGCTTTCGCCGTACCAGGCGTTCAGGTCTTTGATCTCAAGCATCGGAGCTTCCCAGATAGGCGGCGATCACCTCGGGGTTCTTGGAAACCGTGGCATAATCGCCCTCGGCCAGGATACGGCCGCGGGTCAGCACGGTGATGATGTCGCACAAGCCTTCGACGACCGACAGGTTATGTTCCACCATCAGGATGGTGCGGCCCTTACGGATGCGCTTGATCAGCTGAACGATCGTGTCCACGTCGCCATGGCCCATGCCGGCGGTCGGTTCGTCCAGCAGCATCATTTCGGGGTCGAGCGCCAGGGTCGTCGCGATTTCCAGCGCCCGCTTCTGCCCGTATGGCAGATCGGCCACGATCGCATTGCCCAGTTCCGGCAAACCAACATCGTGCAGCAGCTCATGCGCTCGGTCGTTGTAGACGTTCAACGCGGTTTCCGGCCGCCAGAAATCGAAGCTGGCCCCGCGGGCGCGCTGCAACGCCAGACGCACGTTTTCCAGCGCCGTCAGATGCGGGAACACGGCGGAAATCTGGAAGCTGCGCACCAGACCGCGGCGCGCAACCATCGCCGGCTTCATGCCGGTGATATCCTGGTCCTTGAATTTGATCGTCCCGCGCGTCGGCGTCAGGAAGTTCGTCAGCAGATTGAAGCACGTCGTTTTGCCCGCGCCGTTCGGCCCGATCAACGCGTGAATCGTGCCGGTCCGCACGCGCAAGGACACGTCGTCCACCGCGACGAAGCCGCTGAACTCTCGGGTCAGCCCCGCTGTCTCCAGGATGGTATCTGTCACCCCCGGGCTACTCCCAAACCATGATGGATCACTGTGGCGGCGGCGTTTTGCACATCGCTGGCATGCACGCAAGCACGTTCGTGCGCGAACGGATGCGGTCCCACGGTCCGGACCGTTTGCCGGGGCGTGGAAGGCCGCGACGCTCCCGCGCAATATTCCGCCTGAGCCCCGACGAACCGGGTCACCACCCCCAGTCGCGATCATGGCCTCCTCCAAAGGCACCGCGTCCTGGTTACACTTCTTTGCCACCTATTGGATTGCGCGGGCACCGGCCCCACGTGTTACAGGGCGCGAGGAGAAGCGATGTGCCTGTTTCGATTGGTTTACGGCGGTTTGCCATGCTGCTGGGCTGCACCGTCGCAGGCCTGCTGACGGGGTGCGACCTGGGTCCAGCCGATCGCCCGGACAGTGGCGCGGTGCCGGAAGCGTTCCGGGTCTCGGCCGCCAGCCCCACCGTCTGGCCGGATGAGACGTGGTGGCGCGGCTTCGGCAACGCGACCTTGAACGATCTGATCGAGGCCGCGCGCATCCACAACCCCGATATCGCCGCCGCCATCGCACGGGTGCGGGAGGCCGACGCCCAATTGCGGATTGCCGGTGCCCCCCTGCTGCCGTCGCTCGGCGGCACGGGCGGTGCCAACTGGCAGCAGATTGGCCCCAACACGAGCAGCGGCAGCACGCGCCTCCGAAGCGGGGCCGCCGATGTGCATAGCTATAACGCCGGCCTGAGTGCCTCCTACGAATTGGACTTTTGGGGTAAGAACGCCGCTTCGCGGCAATCGGCTCTGGCCAGCGCCATGTTCAGCCGCTTCGACCGGCAGACGACGGCTCTGACGGTCGTTACCAACGTGGCCAATACTTGGTTCATGGCTTTGAACCTCGCAGATCGGCTGAGCATCGCGGAACATAATCTGGCGGCGTCCGAAGAAACCCTGGCCGTGATCAAAGGCCGGCGCGAGGCCGGGACCGCCAGCGACCTGGATGTCGCGCAGCAGGAAACCTTCGTGGCAACCAGCCGAGCGGTGATACCCAATCTGAGAAATCAGATGGAACAGGCGGTGATCGGTCTGGGCATTCTGACTGGGCGGCCGCCGGAAGCCATCGCGGTAAAACCGGATACGCTGACGACTTTGACGTCGCCGCTGGTGGCGCCCGGCCTGCCGTCCGAACTGCTGTTGCGCCGTCCCGATGTGGCAGCGGCCGAGGCCACGCTGCAGGCGAAGAATTTCAATATCGCGGTCGCACGGGCCGCGTTCTTTCCGTCGGTGACATTGACCGGTTCGGCCGGGTTTCAGGCAGCGGCACTCAGTCAACTGGTCGGGCCCGGCGGGTTGCTGCTGTCGCTCGCCGCTGGCCTGACCGCGCCGATTTTCGATGGCGGCACGCTGCGCGGGCAGTTGGAACTCGCCAAAGGCCAATACGCGGAGCAGTTGGCGAACTACCGTAAGGCGGTGTTGCAGGCGTTTACCGATGTGGACAACGCGGTGACGGCCTGGCGGTTCACGACCGAACAGGAAGCCTTGCAGCAGATCGCCGTCGATCAAGCACGCCGAGCGGCGGCGATCGCGCGGGCACAGATGGCGGCCGGCACGACGGATATCACCACCGTGCTGACCACCGAGACCACGTTGCTCAACAACGAAGATACGCTGGCGCAGGTCCGTCTGGCACGGACGGAGGCGCTGCTCAATCTCTACAAGGCACTGGGCGGCGGGTGGCAGCGCGCCGGGAACGACGGTCGCCCGGGCCTGTCGCCAGGGATGCTGGGCGGTGCGGTGGCCCTGCCGGTGGGTGGAAATATCCAATGATTCACTGGCGATGGCGGGCAATCCGGCGCTATGTCGTCGCGACCGGTTGAAGGCTGACAATGGACGCACAGACTCCGAACCCGATCCTCGAACGTCCCGTTGCGCCGGTTGGCCGGCGGTCGCGGCTGGGGCGGGCGGTTATGATCGTTCTGTGCCTGCTGGTTGTCGCTGCCATGGCCGCGACCATCTGGCTGTGGCCTGCCCGTAACAAGGACGCGCCGAACCGGAGAGCCGCTTTCGCGCAGACGGTACCCGTGCTGGTCGCCACGGCGGAACGGCGGGACATGCCGATCATGCTCGACGGCCTCGGCACGGTTCAGGCGCTAAACACCGTGACTGTCAAAACCGTAGTCGATGGGCCACTGGTCTCGGTCAATTTCACCGAAGGTCAGATGGTTCGTAAGGGAGACCTTCTGGCCCGCGTCGACCCCCGTAACTATCAGGCCGCCTACGATCAGGTCGTGGCGAAAAAGGCGCAGGATGAGGCGTTACTGGCCAATGCCCGCGCGGACCTGACGCGATATCAGAAGCTGGTGAGCAACAATTATACCTCGGCGCAGCAGGCCGACACGCAGAAGGCGCTGGTCGCCCAGTACGAGGCGCAAACCCGGCAGGATCAGGCGCAGATCGATGCCGCCCGCACCAATCTGGACTACACGTCGATCCTGTCCCCGCTGGATGGGCGCACCGGAGTCAGGCTGGTCGATCAGGGCAACATCGTGCATGCCTCCGACCCGACCGGGTTGGTCGTGATCACGCAGTTGCAGCCGCTGTTCGTGGTATTCACCTTGCCGCAGCAGAGCCTGCCGGCGGTGGCGAAGGCGATGGCGGCCGGGCAGGCGACCGTGGTGGCGACGCCGCAGGGCGGGAGCCGCTCCGCGGTGCTGGACACGGGCGTGCTGACGGTCCTCGACAATCAGGTCGATCCGACCACCGGCACGATCAAGATGAAGGCCCGCTTCCCCAACCAGGAAAACCGGCTGTGGCCGGGCGGCTTCGTCGGCGTGCGGCTGCGGGTCGATACCGAGGCGAACGCGGTGGTGGTGCCGCCGTCGGCCATTCAGCGCGGGCCGCGCGGGGCTTTCGTCTATGTCGTGGGCGACGATAAGACCGCGACACGACAGGCCATCAAGACAGGATACGAGGACGAACGCTACGCGATCGTGGCGGAAGGGCTGGCGGGCGGAGAGAAAGTGGTGACCGACGGCGCCTCACGATTGACCGACGGTGCCAAGGTGACGATCGCCGAACCGGCCTCCGATGCCCCGCCGCCGCGGCGGGAGCGTCCGTCCGCCCCCGGCGCGCCGCGCCGACCGACGGGCGGATGAACATCTCCGCGCCGTTCATCGCCCGTCCGATCGCCACCTGGCTGCTGGCGATCGCGATCCTGCTGGCGGGGGCGCTCGGTTACAACGCGCTGCCGGTCTCGGCGCTGCCGGAGGTCGATTTCCCGACCATCCAGATCGTCACCCAGTTGCCGGGCGCGTCGCCGGACACGGTGGAAACGCTGATCACCGCGTCGCTGGAACGTCAGTTCGGACAGATCCCCGGACTGGTCACCATGACCTCCCAAAGCGCGGAGGGCACCAGCCAGATCACGCTTCAGTTCAATCTGACGCGGTCGATGGATTCGGCGGCCGAGGACGTGCAGGCGGCGATCAACGCCGCCGCCGGGACGCTGCCGACGACGCTGCCTTACCCGCCGGTTTACGCGAAGGTGAATCCGGCCGACGCGCCTATTCTGACGCTGGCGTTGACCTCGGACTCCGTGCCGGTCGATGTCGTCAGCGATGCCGCGGACACGCTGTTGCAGCCCAAACTGTCCGAAATCGACGGCGTTGGCCGCGTTACGGTCCAGGGCGGGATGCGCCCGGCCGTGCGCGTGCGCGTCGATCCCGCGCGTCTGGCGGCCTATGGGTTGGGGATGGAGGATGTGCGTACCGCCGTCGCCGCCGCAAACGTGAATGGCGCAAAAGGCGGGTTCGACGGTTCGCGGCTGAGTTTCGCCATCGGCGCCAACGACCAGCTCACCGATCCCGCCGCCTACAAGAACCTGACCATCGCATGGCGGAACGGCGCGGCGGTGAAACTTTCGGCGGTCGGGGACGTGATCGCCGGGGTGGAAAACGCTCGGGTTTCTGCCAAGTACGACGGGGTTCAGGCGGTGGTGCTGGATATCCAACGCCAGCCCGGCGCCAACATCGTCGGCACGGTGGAGCGTATCAAACAGGCCCTGCCGCGCCTGAAGCAGGGCATGCCGACCGGCGTGGAACTGACCATCGTCACCGACCGGACCGAGACCATTCGCGCCTCCGTCCTGGACGTGCAGTTCACCTTGGGGCTGTCGGTGGTGCTCGTCGTCGCGGTGATCTTCGTTTTCCTGCGTTCGCCGCGTGCCACGTTTATCCCGGCCGTCGCGTTGCCTCTGTCCTTGATCGGCACGTTCGGGGTGATGCAGCTTTTGGGCTTCGGCTTGGATAACCTCTCGCTGATGGCCCTGACCATCGCCAGCGGGTTCGTGGTCGACGACGCGATAGTCATGATCGAGAACGTCGTCCGTTATATCGAGCAGGGCGTGAAACCCCTGGAAGCCGCCTATCGCGGCGCGGCGCAGATCGGCTTCACCATCGTGTCGCTGACCGTTTCTCTGATCGCGGTGTTCATTCCCCTGCTGTTCATGACCGGCGTGGTCGGGCGCCTGTTCAAGGAATTCTCGGTCACGCTGGCGGTCGCGGTGATCGTCTCGGCGGTCGTGTCCCTGACCCTGACCCCGATGATGTGCGGCCGCCTGCTGCGGCCGGCATCGGAGCAAAAAACCGGCCGGATCGGACGGTGGAGCGAGGCCGGATTCGACGCGCTGCTCAACGGCTATCGCCGCAGCCTGGGCTGGGCCTTCCGTCATCAGAATTTTGTCCTGCTGGTCGGTGTGGCCACGCTGGTGGGGACAATCGGGCTTTATATCGTTGTGCCGAAAGGATTTCTGCCGACCCAGGATACCGGCGTGTTGCTGGCGGTGACCGAAGGTGCGGAAAGCATTTCCGTCCCTCATTTGATCGATCTGCAAACCCGGATGGCGGATATCGCGCGACAGGATCCGGCGGTGACTGGCGTGGTGTCGTTCGTCGGCGCCGGCACCATCAACGCGACGCCCAATACCGGCCGCCTGACCATCGCGCTGCGCCCGGTCAAGGACCGCGATCCGGCGTCCGCGGTGATCGCGCGTCTGGAAAAGGGGGTCGCCGGTTTGCCCGGCCTGACCGCCTATTTCCAATCGGTCCAAGACATCCAGATCGGTGCGCGCATCAGCCGAGCGCAGTATCAATACACGTTGGTGGATACGGACGCGGGGGAATTGGCGACCTGGGTGCCGCGTCTGATGGCGCGCTTGGCCGGGGTGCCGGAACTGCGGAACGTGGCGTCGGATCAGGCCGAGAATGGGTTCCGGCGCTTCATCGAGGTCGATCGCGATGCGGCGATGCGGCTCGGCGTGACGATGCAATCCATCCAGGACACGCTTTACGACGCGTTCGGGCAGCGGCAGATTTCCACGATTTTCGGTCAGGCTAACCAGTATCGCGTGGTGCTGGAGGCCGACCCGGCCTGGCAGGAGAACCCCGACACGCTGAGCCTGCTGCGCGTCCCCGGCACGAGCGGCGCGCAAGTGCCGCTGTCCGCCATCGCCCGGTTCCAGAAAACCACCGCCCCGCTGGTCGTGACGCATCAGGAGCAGTTTCCGGCGGCCACGCTCAGCTTCGATCTCGCACGCGGATACTCACTGGGTCACGCGGTCGAGGCCATCGCACAGGCGGAGAAGGACATCGGCATGCCGGAAACCATCGGCGGCACTTTTGCCGGCGACGCGGCGGAGTTTCAGCGGTCTCTGGCGGCCGAACCATGGCTGATCCTGGCCGCTTTAGTGGTGATCTACATCGTGCTGGGCGTGCTGTACGAAAGCTGGATCCACCCGGTCACCATCCTGTCCACGCTGCCGTCGGCCGGGATCGGCGCGCTGCTGGCGCTGATGGTTTGCGGCATCGATCTGTCGCTGGTGGCGCTGGTGGGCATCGTTCTGCTGATGGGTATTGTGAAGAAGAACGCCATCATGATGGTGGATTTCGCGCTGGAAGCCGAACGCGTCCACGGCCGATCGCCGGAGGAGGCAATGTGGGAAGCATGTCTGTTGCGCTTCCGTCCGATCATGATGACCACCATGGCCGCGCTGCTCGGCGCGATACCGCTCGTCATCGGCCACGGCGCCGGATCGGAGCTGCGCAGCCCGCTGGGCATCACAATTATAGGAGGATTGCTGCTTTCCCAATTCCTGACACTCTACACAACGCCGATTGTCTATCTTGCGTTCGAACGGTTGCGTTACGGAGGAACCGGTGCACAAGAACCGGCCGATGCGAGATGAAACAAAATTCTGGTTCGATTGCCGCCGAAAAGTGTTATCCTCGGATCGGGTCATGGGACCTGTCCGCGCACAATCCCGCGACGTTGTATTTGTCTTGGCGGCCTGGACAGACCGAGCCATGACGGAACAAATTGCCGCTGTCGGGACATGGGTCGTTCGGTCGGTGAAGGAGAGTTCGGAATGCGCCTCGCTGGTGCTGTACTTCTGTTTTATGTGTTGATCCTTGGAACGGTATACGGGCTCACGAAAGGCTGGATCGATTGGCCGCTGTTGCCCGGTATGCAAAGCGCGGTGGCGCCGCCGTTCGACGAGGTGAAATTCATCAATGGCATCAGACAGGTCGGTGTGATGGCCGGGCAGGTGGTGGACGGCAGGGTGTTGACCGACATCCGCGTCCAGGGCACCGCCTACAATCCGGGGGCGCGCACGATGCAGGTATGGATCTCCGCCACGGTCCGCGGTCTTTATTCCGCATTCGTGTCGGAGTGCCGCGTCGCCGACGCCGGAGGCTGGTTCTGCGCCAGGCCCGTCGATGCCGGCGGAGTCATTCGTCTGAATTGAAAGCTCCGACATCATGCCCCCCGCCGGCCCATGAACTTCTCCGCCCCTTTCATCGCTCGGCCCGTCGCAACGATCCTGTTGGCGATCGGATTGTTCCTGTCGGGGGTCGTTGCGTACCGGTTTCTGCCGGTCGCGGCGCTGCCGTCGGTGGATGTGCCCTTCATCGTGGTCATCGCGGCACGTCCCGGTGCGGACCCGGAGACGATGGCCAACTCCGTCGCCGCGCCGTTGGAACGGCGGTTGGGGGAAATCCCCGGGGTGACCGAAATCACCTCGGAGTCCTCGGTCGGCAACACCTCGGTGGTGTTGCAATTCGACATTTCGCGCGACATCGGCGGCGCCGCGCACGACGTGCAGGCGGCGATTAACGCGGCCACGACCGATTTGCCGTCCGATCTGCCGATCCGCCCGTATTACCGGAAATTCAACCCCGCCGACGCGCCGATCCTGACAATCGCGCTGTCGTCGTCCCGGCTGAGCACCGCGCAGATCTACGATGCCGCCGATACCGTACTGGCCCAGCGCCTGTCGCAGGTAGAGGGGGTGGCCCAGGTGCAGATCAACGGTGCGGAAAAGCCCGCCGTGCGTGTCGCCTTGTCGCCCGAACGGCTGGCGGCGGCCGGCTTGGCGGGACAGGACGTCTACAATACCCTCAGAGCGGCCAACACGATCGGTGCGTTGGGTGGATTTCAGGGGGACGAGCGTAGTGAAACGATTGGCCTGAACAATCAGATTTCTCAGGCCGACGAATACCGGCCGCTGATCGTGAAAACATCCAAGGGCGCGATCATGCGCCTGTCCGATGTGGCGTCGGTCACCAACGGCGTGGCGAATATCCGGCTCGCGGCATGGGACGGCAAAGAACCGGCCATTCTACTGAACATCACCAAATCCGCCGGGGCGAATGTCATCGAAACGGTCGATCGGATCAACGATCTGCTGCCGCTGCTGATGCGGTGGCTCCCGAACGACATCGATGTCACGGTCATCAGCGACCGGACCGCGACCATCCGCGCCAGCGTAAACGATGTGCAATGGACATTGATGATTACGATCGGGCTTGTACTGCTGGTCGTGCTGTTGTTCATGCGCCGAATGGTCCCGACGATCGCCGCCGCGGTGACTGTGCCATTATCCCTCAGCGGAACACTCGCAGCCATGTGGGCGATGGGCTACGCGATCGACAATTTCTCGTTGATGGCGTTGACGATCTCGGTCGGGTTCGTGGTGGACGATGCCATCGTGATGATCGAGAACATTGTCCGGCATATGGAACAGGGCCAGACCCCGCTGCGCGCGGCGATGAACGGGGCGCGGCAAATCGGCTTCACCGTCGTGTCCATCAGCGTGTCGCTGATCGCGGTTTTCATCCCCTTGATCTTCCTGGGCGGCATCGCCGGACGGCTGTTCCACGAGTTCGCGATGACGATGACCATGGCAATCGCGATTTCCGCGATCGTGTCGCTGTCGCTGACCCCCATGATTTGCGGTCGCTACATGACCCACACGGCTGACGATGTTCCGCTCAACCGGTTTTGGCGCTGTGCGGATGCCGTCGTGGCCGCGACCCACCGCGGCTATGCTCGTACGCTGGGTTGGGCGCTGCGGCACTCGGTCTTCATGCTGCTGGTCTTGACACTGAGCATCGTCATGATGGTGCGGCTTTGGACGGTTGTGCCGGGCGGTTTCATGCCGTTGCAAGACATAGGGTTACTGATCGGTTCCACCCGAGCCGATCCCGATATCTCTTTCCAGACCATGGAGCAACGCCAACGGGCGGTGGTGGACGTGCTGTTGGCCGACCCGGCGGTTGCCAGCGTGGCGTCCACCGTCGGGGTATCGCAAGGGTGGAGTTCCTTGAATCGCGGAAGCTTGACCGTGAACCTGCGGCCCTTGAACGAACGCGGCGTGTCGTCGGAGGCCGTGATCGCGCGCCTGCGCCCGGTCCTGACGAAAATGGAAGGGGTCGAAACCTTCCTGTTTTCGGCGCAGGACTTGCGGACCGGCGGACGTGGAGGCGGTGCCCAGTTCCAATATGCGTTGGTCTCGCCAGACCTGGCTGTGCTACGATTGTGGGCAGGCCGGCTCGAGGCGAAAATGCAGCAATCGCCGTCCCTGGCGGACGTGACGTCGGATCAGGACCGCGCTGGACCGCAGATCAACATCGCAATCGACCGGGAGGCTGCATCCCGCCTGGGCGTCAGCACGGTCGCGATCGACAACGCGCTGAACAATGCATACGCGCAGAGGCAGGTTTCCACCATCTACGCCTCCCGCAATCAGTATAAGGTCGTTCTGGAAGTCGATCCCGCGCTGCAGGCCGACCCGTCGCTTCTCAGCCGACTCTATGTCGGCTCAGCGACCGGAGCTCAGATTCCGCTGTCGGCCGTCGCTCGGTTCGAGGTAGGCACCGCCGCCTTGGCGGTCAAGCACCAGGGCCAATTTCCGGCCGCGACGTTGAGCTTCAATCTGGCACCCGGTGTCGCGCAGGGGAATGCGCAAGCGGAAGTCGAGAACATCGTCAGCCAGTTGGGGCTGCCGGATAATGTGCGGGGAGACTTTGCCGGCAACGCGCAGTTGCTGCAGAAATCCCTATCGACCTTGCCGCTTCTGGTGATCGCGGCGGTGCTGTCCATCTACATCGTGCTGGGCGTGCTGTACGAGAGCTTGTTGCATCCCGTGACGATTATCGTTTCGACCATCCCGCCGGCCGCGCTGGGCGCCCTTTTGGCTCTGTGGGTTACCGGAACGGATCTGTCGGTCATCGGCGTGGTAGGGATTTTGCTGCTGTTGGGCATCATGAAAAAGAACGCCATCATGATGATCGATTTCGCGCTGGAAGCGGAACGCGAACACGGCATGTCCCCGTTCGACGCCATTCATGCCGCCTGCCTCGCCCGGTTCCGTCCGATCATGATGACGACGCTCGCGGCGTTGTTCGGGGCGTTGCCGCTGGCGTTCGCGTTCGGCACGGGCGCGGAACTGCGCCGCCCGTTGGGGATTTCGATCGTGGGCGGACTGTTGGTGTCGCAGTTGCTGACGCTTTACACGACACCGGTCGTCTATCTGGCGCTGGAACGTTTGGCCGGACGGCGCAAGGCCATCGGTGGGCCGGGTCACGCCGATATCGCGGTGCCGGCCGAATAGTGGTCCTGATCGAGATTCAACGCTGTGTCGATCAGAGCCAAATGGGAAAACCCCTGGGGAAAATTGCCGAGCATGCGGCGGGCGATGGGGGCGTATTCTTCGGACAGCAGGCCGACATCGTTGGCGAGACCCGTCAAGCGGGAGAAAACCGCCTCGGCCTCGTCATGTCGTCCCTGTAGGATCAATGCATCCGCGTACCAGAAACTACAGGCCAGAAACGCGCCTTCCCCCGGTGGCAAGCCGTCGTCGTTCCGGTAGCGCAGCACAAATCCGTCCACGATCAGGTCCTGTTCGATCGCGGCGATCGTTCCTGCGATCCGCGGGTCGGAGGCCGGTAGAAACCCAACCGCCGGCAGCAGCAACAGGCTCGCATCCAACGCCTTGCCGCCATAAATCTGCGTAAAACTGTTGCGTTCAGCGTTGAACCCATGCCGGCAGACCTCCGCATGGATTGTGTCGCGGAGTGCTCGCCATTGTTCGGTGGGCGCGGGCAGGGAGAACGCGGCGGCGCAACGCAACGCTCGATCCACCGCGACCCAGGCCATGACCTTGGAGAACGTGAAGTGCCGCCGCCCGCCGCGCGTTTCCCAGATGCCCTCGTCCGGCTGACGCCAAATGTCCTCCAGACGCGCGATCATGTCAGTCTGCAGCGGCCAGTTGTCGCCGTCGGTCGACAGCGCCTCCAGCAGTTCTCCGTAGACATCCAGTTGCAGCTGGCCGGCGGCGGCGTTGCCGACGCGTACCGGAGCGCTGGCGCGGTAGCCCGGCAGCCAGGGCAGAATGCGCTCGCTCGTGGCTGCGTCGCCGTCCAGCCCATACAAGGGCCGCATCCGATCCGCCGCGCTGCCAGTGGCGCGGTCCAGCCACGCGAACCATGATTTTGCTTCTTCGCGGTAGCCGCCGCGACGCAGCGCGCGCACGGTCAGGCTGGAATCCCGTGGCCAGCAGAACCGGTAATCCCAGTTACGCTCGCCACCGATCTGCTCGGGCAGGGATGTGGTGGGTGCGGCGACGATACCGCCCGTGCCTGTGTGGCACAGGGCTTTCAAGGTCAGCAGCGACCGCAGCACGATGTCCCGATGGCGGCCATGGTAGGTGCAACGTCCGGACCATGCCCGCCAAAATGCCTCGGTTTCGGTCAGCGCCCGTTCCGGGTCCGGGGCAGGCGATGCCGCGTCCGTCATGGCGAAGCAGACGCGCTGCCCGGCCCGGACCGTGAAATCCGGCGTCGTGGGGCCATGTAACGCGAAACCGTGGGGATCGGCGGTCGCGCCATAGTCGCGGCGTGGCGCGAAGTCGGTGCGTATTGCGACGGTGCCGCTCTGGCACTCCACGATCCGTATCAGGGCGGGTGCATGCACCGCCATGAAGTCGGTCAGAACGATGCGACCGGTGTCGGTTTCGAACGTGGTTTCCAAAACCAGCGTGTCGGGCCGGTACCGCCTTGAAACCCGCGCGGCGGCGTCAGGACCGATCCACCAGCGTCCGTGTTCGGGTGTTCCCAGGAGGGCGGCGAAACAGGCCGGACTGTCGAAGCGCGGCCAACACAGCCAATCGATGGAGCCGTCTCGGCTGACCAACGCCGCCGATCGTCCGTCGCCCAGCAGCGCGTAGTTCTGGATCGGCGCGGGGGCCTGTGGCCCGGGCCGCGCCGTCGGGTTCAATTCACCCGACCGCCAACCCGGCCGCCGCCATTACCGAGGCAATAGCAGGACGATCCCGGCGCCATTGGCCGATCCAGCGGACACACATAGGCGCCGGCATTACAGGATTGCCCATAGGCCGGTGCGGCGGCCTGCGGCGGGGTGTACACGACCGGCGGAGGCGGCGCGTAGTAAACCGGGGGCGGCGGATAATACACCGGCGGCGGATAATAGCCCGGCGCGTAGTAAGGCAGCGGTACCCCAACCCCGAAGAAGATACGAGCGTGGGCTGGTGCGGTTGAGAGGAGCCCAAGGACCATGACGCAGAGCGCGGCCAAGCCCGACAGGCGGCGGAGGCGAGGGGAGAGATCGTTGGTCATGGCTCCATCCTGGCACAGATTTGTAACGCAATTATGACCATCGCGGCTATTTCGCCGCGGCGATCGCCGCCTGGATCATACGCAAACACGTCGCGCGATCGCCCTGTGCCAACGCCTGAAGCCCCTGCGATACCAGCTTCACCGCGGCCTGATCGCTGGGTATTCCAGTGGTGCCCAGCGGCACGGAGCGATCGAGCAGGCGGGTTTGCGCCATTTCCATGGCCTCCTGCGCCTCACCGGTGCGGCCGGCGGCCAAGGCGCCCTCGGCGGCCCGCAGAAAATCGGTGGCGCTCGCGTTTTCGTCCAACGGGGGGGACGGAAGGCGTTGCGCGATGGTGGACTCCGAATGTTCGGTCATCGCGGCCCGCGATAAACTTTGTGCGAACACGGGGGTGGCCATGAAGCCGGCGATCAAAAGAATGCAACGGGACAGAGGCGGCATGGGATCGTTGCTCCGGACAGTGAACCTGAACAGATAGTTGGTGCGCCGGCCGTCCGAGGGCAATGGCCGGTTCACGCGGCGTCGTGAAAGATGATGCCCAGGGTATGCCGCTTGCCTGACAAAAGGCGGCTGACCCCGTGGCGCATTATCACGCGATGATAGCCGCGGCTTCCTCGCACCGGCCGCTCGCGCACCGGGAAGATCACTGCGTCGCCTTGGCGTAGCGGTACGACCTCCGCCCGCGATTGGGCGCGGGGCCGCTGCTCGACCAGCATGAACTCGCCGCCGGTGAAGTCGCGCCCTGGTTCATTCAGCAAAATCGCGACTTGCAGCGGGAACACGAGGTCGCCGTAGAGGTCCTGGTGCAGGCAGTTGAAACCCTCCACGTCGTAGCGGAGTAGCAGCGGGGTAGGACGGGTTTGGCCGGCATCGTGGCAGCGTGTCAGATAAGATGCCAGATCTGCTGGGAAATCGGCATCCTTGCCCTGCGCGCGGCGCCAGGCATTCGCGATCTCGGCGAGCGGCGGAAACAGCCGGGCCCGCAGGTCGGCGACGATCTCGGGAAGGGGGTAGGCGAAGTACTGGTATTCCCCGCGGCCGTAGCCATGGCGCTCCATGACGATCCGTTTCCGGAACCCCTCGTCCCGGTCGTATAGCCCAGCCAGCTCGGCGCAGGTCGCCGGATCGAGCAACCGGCGCACCGCATAGCCACTGGCATCGATGTCGGCGGCGAGAGTTATGGGATCGAGCATTCTCATCCACCCATCCTGCCGCAACCGACCTGTCGGGGCAGCCCGTTTGTTGCGCCGGCTAAGCGGGCTGGTGCGGTTTGGCCAGCTCCTCGGCCAACGCCGAACGCAGGTTGGCGAGGACCGGTTCCCAAGCGCCCGGCTTGTCCTGCCGGAAGAGGCGGGCCGAGGGATACCAGGGCGTGTCCGACCGGTTCAGCATCCACCGCCAGTCCGCGGCCTTGGGGATCATGATCCAGACCGGCTTGCCCAGCGCGCCCGACAGGTGTCCCATCGACGTATCGACCGTGATCACCAGATCCAGATTTTCGATCAGCGCCGCGGTCTCCCCGAAATTGGTCAGATCGTTCGACAGATCGGTCATGTGGGCGAAGGCGGAAAGATGCGGCAGATCGCGCGCTGGCATCGGCTTTTGCAGCGACACGAAAGCGGCCGGACCGGCACCGGCGAGCGGCAGCAGACTCTCCAGCGGCATTGAGCGGCGTTTGTCGTTCGGATGCGTCGGACGGCCGGTCCAGGCCAGCCCAATGCGGCGTACGCCCGCTGGCAACTGCAGGTCCAGCCGTTCCTTCCAATACGCGATGCGGGCGGGATCGGCCTTCATGTAGGGAATGGGCGCCGGGATCGTGTCCGGCATGGTGTTGGCCAGATAGGGCAGGCTGGACAGGCGGCAATGCGCGGCGTGGCCGGGGACATCCGTCCAGCGGTGGCAGAACTGCGTCACGCCGGGAATGTCGCGCAGCAGCGGACCCATTTCCTCGCTGCAGCCCAGCACGACCTCCTGCACCCGTTCCGCGGCCCAGCCGATGTAGCGGGCGAACTGGATCGTATCGCCGTAGCCCTGATCGCCCACCAACAATAGCCGGCCGTTGGGGATGCGCATCCCGTTCCACGGGGCGGACGTCATGGGCGGCATGGTCTGCTTGCCAGCCTCGGTTTCGTTCCGCCACTCGTATTCCATCCAGCCGGCTTGGAAGTCGCCGCGGGCGAGCAGGTTCTGCGCCATCGCCAGATGTCCGTCGGCGTGGTCGTGCTTCAGGCCCAAAGCGCGCAAAAGGCAGGCGTCGGCTTTGTCGCGATCGTCGGCGTCGGTGAAAATCAGCGACAGGTTCACCAAGTGATCGGCGTTGTTGGGATCGAGCCGAATGGACTCCTGGCCGCTGACCAAAGCCTCCTCGATCCGGTTGGTTGCTCGGAACATGGAGCTGAGATGTGCGTGCCAGGATGCGTTGTTCGGTTGCAACGCGACCGCGCGCTTCAGCAGGTCGATTCCGCGCACCGGATCGTTCTGCATCGATACGACAATGCCGAGCAGCGCCATGCCGGCGGGATGTTCAGGGAAGACGGCGAGGACATCGCTACAGATGCCCGCGGCCTCGTTCAGGCGTTTCGCCTGCGCCGCGGTCTGGGCGCGCGTCAGCGCCTGTTCGGCGGTTTCGCCACCGGGCAATGTGGGAGTTTGGGGCGCGGTGGGGCCCGCGCCTTGCGTCGTTTGGGTATCGCTCATGCGGCTAAATTGCCCGTTGGGATGGAGGCGGACAAGGGGGGGCGGTCAGCCCGCGCGAATACGGTCGATCTCGGCGAGATCGTCGGAAGTCAGTTGCCAGTCGCCCGCCTTGACGTTCTGTTCCAACTGATCCGGCTTCGTGGCGCCGGCGATCACGCTCGCGACCGGCGACTGTGCCAGCAGCCAGGAGAACGCGAGTTCCAGCATGGTCCGGCCCCGAGCCGCGACGAAATCCGCGAGGCCTTCGCTGATCCGCCAGTTCCGTTCGGTCAGGAACCGCTCGGCGAGGCGTTCGGCGTTGGCCAGCCGCGTCCCGGCCGGCAATGGCATGTTGCGGCGGTACTTGCCCGTCAGCAGGCCGCTGGCGAGCGGTGCGTAGGGGATGAGGCCCAGCCCGTATTTCCGCATCGCGGGCATCAGGTCGGTTTCCGGCGCGCGGTGGATCAGCGAATACTCGTCCTGGCAGGATACGAATGCGTTCAGCCCGCTGGACCGCGCGGTCCATTGCGCCTCCACGACCTGCCACGCCGGGAAGTTGGAGCAGCCGATGTAGCGCACCTTGCCCTGACGGATCAGATCGTCCAGCGCGCGTAATGTTTCCTCGATGGGCGTGCGCGGGTCTGGGTTGTGGACCTGATACAGATCGATCCAATCGGTCCGCAGGCGGCGGAGGCTGTCTTCGACGGCGTTCATAATATAGTGCCGGCTGGCGCCGCGCTTCACGCCGACAGTGTCCATGGGATTGGCGAATTTCGTCGCCAGCACGATCCGCTTGCGGTCCTCGCCCAGAAGCTGACCCATCAGCGTCTCCGACCCGCCCAATTCGCCGTAGGTATCGGCGGTGTCGAAGAACGTGATGCAGAGGTCCAGCGCCTTGTGGATCACCGCCTTTGTTTCCTCCAACCCGCTGCGGCCGCCGAAATTGTTGCAGCCGAGGCCGATGGCGGAGACGCGAAGGCCGGACTGGCCGAGGTTGCGGATTTCCATGACGCGATGTCCTTGCTGGCGATACGCCAGTCTATCGCGCGGCGATCTCGGTCACCAGCTTGCGGGTCATGGCTTCGCCGAAGGTGTGGAAATCGTGCACCTCCAGCACGAAGCTGCCGGGGCCGCCCGTGACATTCTCCCA
>Ga0214182_1000217_pt1 | contig 27177 bp, 27 predicted proteins | sample TroBogEpilimnion_8_FD_153020 | JGI IMG/M metagenome (GOLD analysis project Ga0214182, IMG submission 153020) | Freshwater microbial communities from Trout Bog Lake, WI - 14NOV2007 epilimnion | ecosystem: Environmental > Aquatic > Freshwater > Lake > Epilimnion/Euphotic zone | place: Trout Bog... | reverse complement strand
GGTTTCCACGCCGGGCCAGTCTTCGGCATTTTCGGCGCGGCGGTGGCGGCGGCGAAAATCCACGGCATGAACGCCGACCAGATCCACGGCGCCATCGCGCAATGCGTGAACCTCGCGGCGGGCAACCTGGAAGGCGGGCGCAGCGGCGGCAAGGCGCTGCGCGAAGGCGGCGCGGTGCGGAATGCTCTGCTGGCGGTGGCGCTGTCGAAGCATGGCACCCCGGCCGGCGAAACGACGCTGGAAGGGGAGGCCGGGTTTTACCACGCCTATACCGGCAATAATCTCGGTGTGCTGCGCTACAGCTATACCGGGGACAACAAGACCGATCTCGCGAAGATCACCGCCGGGTTGGGCAAGGACTGGATTTTCCTGGAGACGCTGTACCGCGTCTATTCCACCGCTGGCTACAACATCGCCCACGTGGACGTGACGGCGGATTTGTGCCGGGAAAACAACATTGTCTACAAGGACATCGACCGGATCGAGGCCGTGGTGAACTGGTTCGAAACCGAATACCCGAGCCCGGCGTTTCCCTCGCGTGGCGGCTCTCCCGAGGTCGGCTCCACGCAGTATTTCTCAGCCTACGGCGCGGTGACGGGCGGCTATCCGCTGGTGCGCGGCGACCGGCCGGGCCCGGGGGAATCCGACCCGCCGGAGGTGTTGGACCTTATGCACCGCGTGAAGATAATCCCAATGGTGCGGCGGACGTTGTTCGGGCCTCGGGTGACGATTTTCTGCAAGGACGGGCGGGTCGTAACGAAGGAAGGCACAGGTCGGGAATTCATTTGGGATTTCGAGACCCATGCCAAACGCATGGCGCCGGTCGGCGAAAAAGCACCACAATACGCAGGTTTGGTCGGCGTGTGCCGTGGGTTGGATAGCGCCGACCGAGCCGGTCCAGCTCTGATCGCCGCGACGATCTGATCGTATCCATGCCCGCAAGACCCTGGATTATTCTCGCCGCGCTGGCTCTGGCGCGGATCGGGTTCGGCTACCAGTTCCAAAGCGTCGCCACGATGGGACCGGACCTGATCCCGTTGTTCCAGTTGTCCTATGCCGCCTTCGGCCAGCTCATCGGGGCCTTCATGCTGCTTGGCGTCTTCGTCGCGCTGCCGCTCGGCGCGCTGGGGCGAGCGGTCGGCGATCGCTGGGTGCTGAGCGGCGGGCTGATGCTGATGGTTGTCGGGTCGCTGGTCAGCGCGGCTGGCGCGGGTCCCACCGGCATCGCCCTCGGACGCACCATCGCCGGTGTCGGCGCGGTGGCAATGATCGTCTTGCAAGGGAAGATCATCGCCGATTTCTTCTCGGGCAAGTGGTTCATGGTGGCGATCAGCGTGTCCGTCTGCTCCTACCCGATCGGGGTGGGGCTGGCGCAGATCGTGTTGCCGCCGGTCGTGCATTGGGCCGGGTGGCAGGCCGGATTTCTGTCCGGTGGGGTGATGACGGCGCTGGCGTTGGCACTGTTCCTGGCCAGCTATCGCGCACCGCCGGCTGCCCAGGCCGTCCCGCGCCGGTTCGCTTGGCCGAGCGCGCGGGAATGCATGCTGTTGATGATCGCGGGGACGATCTGGACGGCGTACACGGCGGGGTATGCCGGCTACACGTCCTATATTCCCGCAACTTTGCATGCCCGAGGCCACAGTCTGGCGTTGATCGGTTTGGTGATGACCATCGGCACTTGGGGCAACGTCCCCGCGACCATGTACGGCGGCGGCTTGGCCGCTCGGTTCGGCGGGTTGCGCATATTGCTGATCGGCACAGCGGCTTTGGTCGTCGGCATTGTCGGCACCGCGTTGGCGGGGTTTCCGTTGGGGTGGTCGGTGTTCGTGGGGATCATCGGGTCCATCCATCCCGGCGTCATCATGGCGGTCGGGACGTTGTCGGCGAAGCCGGAAAACCGCGCGGTGGGGATGGGGATTTTCTATTCCGTTTACTATCTGGGCGGGACGTTGGGACCGATCGCCTGCGGTTGGGCGGCGGATTTTTACGGCGGCCCGGCGGGCGGGCTGCTGATGGCGGCGTTGCTCTCGGCGTTGGTCGTGCCGCTGTTCCTGTGGCACCGCGTGCTGGCGAACCACGCGACGATGCTGGTGCGGCCTTAGCCTACCGCCGGAAGGCCTCGATCCGCGCCTCGGCCTCCGCCGGTTCCATCGCAAGCGCCCGCGCCGCGACCGGCTGCGGGAATCCGGCGCGGGCGAGGACGGCGAGTTCTTTGCGTTTTCCCGCCAAATCGGGCGTGTCTCCGCGCCGGAACGGACCGACGCGGCGCTTGCGGGCCAGCACCAAGGCGGCATTCAGCTCGGCTTCCGGGTCGTCCGGCAGCGCGGCCTTCGCTAACTCTCCGCCGACGCCCTTCGCCGCCAACCGCGCCGTCACGGCTCGTGTCGAGCGGCCGGATCGCAACAGGCCGGCGGCGCGGGATTGGGCGAAAGCGGCGTCGTCGATCAGGCCCAACGCGACCATTTTCGCAGCGACCTCCCGTGCCGCCTGCTTCATCGCGCCGACCTGTTCCGCGATGCTTTCGCGATCTTCCACCGATCGCGCCCAGCGATCGATGCGCCGGTGCAGGACCGAACGCAGCCCGGCCTCGGTCGCCGAGAACCGAGCGAGGTAGTTCAACGCGGCCTCATGCAGGCGGGCCGGTGTGGGAGGAGTGATCGGAAGCGCCATAAACAAGCTTTAACACGATTCTTGTTGCAATCGCCTCCCTTCATCGTCCCATAGTGGAGTTGCACTCAGAAGGCGGGTCCCAAGGGACTTCGCCGGGACGCGCTGCCTCTGGTGGCCTGACCGCGGGTTCGCCCGTGGACGTCCGAAATAATAAGCGACCGCGCCCGACGCGGCTCGCAACGGGAGTGCTATGTCATGACAAAAACGAATCGTCTAGGCCGGCGGCGCGCGTTGACAACCGTGGCGGCGGCGACGGCTTTGCCATTGGTGCATATCCGCACTGCCGGGGCCGCCGGAAAGCTGAATATCGGCGTTTGGGATCATTGGGTGCCCGGCGCCAACGACGTGCTGCAAAAACAGGTCGATGCGTGGGCCGCGAAGAACAAGGTGGAGGTCAGTGTCGATTTCATCACCTCGTCCGGCAAGAAAATCCTGATCACGGCAGCGGCCGAACATCAGGCTGCCAGCGGCCACGATTTTATTCAGATGTATAATTGGGATATCGGCAACTTCGCCTCCCGGCTGGAGCCGGTCGACGATGTCGTGAAGGCATTGAGCAGTCAGTACGGCAGCTACGGCACGATCAGCGAATATCTCGCGAAATCCGATGGCCATTGGTGGGCGGTGCCCAGCAGCACCGGCACGCTGAACCTGACCTGCTGCGGGCGCATCAGCCTGTTGAAGAAATACGCCGGGATCGACATTCAGGCGATGTATCCCGCCGGACCGGCCGATCCCAAGGCCTCGGCCGGCTGGAATTACGAGGCGTTTCTGCATGCGGCGGAAGCCTGTCACAAGGCCGGCTATGCGTTCGGGCTGGGGCTGGGTCAGACCGATGATTCCACCAACAACACCGGCGTGATGTACGCGGCCTTCGGCGCCGATCTGGTGAACGCGAAGGGTGAGATCACCGTCGATTCCCCGGCGGTGCGCACGTTCCTGGAGTATTGCCGGAAGCTGGTGAAATTCTTCCCCCCGGACACGGTCAGCTACGACGATGCGTCCAACAATCGCGCGCTGATTTCCGGCAAAAGCGCGTTGATCATGAACCCGCCCTCGGCCTGGGCGGTGGCCAAGCGGGACGCGCCGGAGGTCGCGGCCGATACTTGGCATTTCCCCTGTCCGATCGGGCCGAAGGGGCGTTACATTCCTTACAACTACTCGTTCTACGGCACCTGGGCATTCGGCAAGAACAAGACCGCGGCCAAGGAGCTGACCGCCTACTTGCAGCAACGCGAGCAGGTGGAGGGGCGTTGCGTGGCGTCCGAAGGATACGACATTCCCCCGCTGGTCAGCATGTCCGACTTCAAGGTGTGGGAAAATGTGAACCCGCCGAAAGGCACGGTTTACAACTATCCGATCCGGCCGTGGCACAACGCGCAGCCGAACATTACCGCCTATCCGGCGCCACGCGATGTCGCGGTGCAGATGTTCAATCGCGCCGTCCATCCCACGCTGTTGGCCAAGCTGCACAGCGGCGAATCGATCGATGCGGCGATCGCCTGGGCGCGGCAGGAGATCGAGGGTTTCACGCGATAAATCAATCGCAAACAGGGAGTGTTCGACAATGGATACCACGATCGAGCGCCGTACGATGCGGAAGGTGTATTGGCGGCTGTTGCCGTTTACCTTCGCCCTCTATCTGATTTGCTACCTGGACCGAGCGAATATCGGGTTCGCGGCGTTAACGATGAACAAGGATTTGGGGTCCAGCTCGTATATTTACGGGCTGGGCGCCGGGGCCTTTTTCTGGGGCTATTTCCTGTTGGAGGTGCCCAGCAACCTGATCCTCGAGAAAGTCGGTGCGCGCCGGTGGATCGCGCGGATCATGATCACCTGGGGCATCGTGTCCGGCTGCTTCGCGTTCGTGCAGGGGCCGGTATCGTTCTTCACCCTGCGCTTTCTGTTGGGGTTGGCGGAGGCCGGGTTCTTCCCCGGAATGATCCTGTATTTCACCTACTGGTTCCCGCCGTTCCATCGGGCCCGTGTGATCGCCGGCTTCATGGCGGCGATTCCCGTCGCCATCGGCCTCGGTGCCCCGATGTCGACCGCGCTGCTGGGGCTGAATGGGATATGGGGCCTCGCCGGCTGGAAATGGCTGTTTTTGTTCGAGGCCGCGCCGGCCGTGATCCTTGGGTTCTGCTGCTGGTTCTACCTGACCGACCGGCCGGAAGCCGCATCCTGGCTGGCGGACGACGAACGGGCGTGGCTGAGCAACGTCATGGCGGAGGAACGCCGCCGGGTCGCCGCCGAACCCAAGGTCAGCGTGTTGAAATCGCTGATCGATCTCCGGGTGCTGGCGCTGGGCGGCATTCATTTTGCGCAGGCCGGCGTCAGTGTCGGCATGGCGGTGTTCGTGGCGCTGATGGTGAAAAGTCTCGGTGTCAGCAACATGCAGACGGGGTGGCTCACCGCCGTGCCGTTCATCTTCGGGACCGCCGGCATCCTGATCTGGGGCGCGTATTCGGATCGGATCAACGAACGGAAATGGAATCTCGTTGCGTCCTGCACCTGCATGGCGCTGGGGTTGCTGATGGCCGGGGTGTTCGAGGGCACGTATCTGTCCATCGCCGGCCTGTCGGTGGCGATGATCGGGCTGTACGCGTCGAACGCGCATCTGTTCCCGATTCCGTCGATGTTCCTGACCGGCGCGGCGGCGGCGAGCGGGATCGCGTGGGTGAACTCGCTGGGAATTCTGGCGGGCGGCGTCACGTCTCCGGTGATCGGCTACATCAAGGACGCGACGGGCAGTTATCAGGGCGGGCTATATTTCCTGGCGGGCCTGGCTTTGATCGGTTCCGCGATTACGGTCATCGGTGTCCGGGAAACCGCGGCCAAACTGGCACCCGGTGTCGTGCCGGTGGTCAAGGCGACCGGGTAAGTGCCTGGGGCAGGCCGGCCCGACGAGCGGACCGGCCCTTTCCCTATCGCCTTCTCGTGAAGCGGAACTTGACTTCGACGTCGTATTCCGCCACGATCAGCAATAGAAGGATGAGATGTTTGAGCATCTCTCACCTTCAGGTCCGGCCTGCGGCTTGATTGGCGCCGGCCGATTGCGTGTACGGCGGAAACGTAAACCAAAGGTTAACGCGACATACATTGGTACACAGGCTTTTTCGTCATCGTGAAAAAATATGCCGATCGCGGTGGCGGCGCTCGGCATTGACGCCAGCCTCCGCTGGGGCGAACGTGGCATCCTCGAGACCGGACAACGGGAAGGGAGGAACAAGCCATGCCGCTACCAGCGGACACCGATGCCACGACACCGAAATATCTGCGGGACAAGTATGCCATCGTGGGGGTGGGGGAGACGCCCTATACCCGCGGGTCCGGCAAGACCACGCGTGCCATGGGCACCTACGCGGTGCGCAAGGCGATGGCCGATGCCGGCCTGAAAAACACCGAAGTCGACGGGATGCTGTCGTATCAGAGCGGCGATTCCACCTTCGCCCCGATGATCGCGGGCGATCTGGGCATCCGGCTGAACTTCTACATGGATGTGTTCGGCGGCGGGTCTTCGACCGAGGCGCTGATCGGTATCGCCATCGGCGTGATGGAAGCCGGGTTGTGCAAGACGGTCGCGATCTTCCGCTCGATGAACGGATTTTCACAAGTTCGCATCGGCGGCACCGGGGCGCGCGCGGCGGCACCGGTCAATGGCGATCAGCTGCACAGCCGAGCGTATGGGTGGCAGAGCGCGGGGCAGATGTTCAGCCCGACGTTCATGCGCCACATGTACGATTACGGCACGACCCCGGAACAGGTGGCGACCGTGAAGGTCATCCACTCCGAACACGCATCGAACAACCCGAAGGCGTATTACAAGAAGCGCTTCACGGTGGACGAGGTGCTGTCGAGCCGCATCATCTGCAAGCCGCTGCATCTGCTGGATTGCTGCGTCGAAACCGATAATGCCACCTGCTTCATCGTCACGCGGGCGGAACATGCGCGCGATCTGCGGCACACGCCGGCGCTGATCCGGGGCGTGGTCGGGCGCTGCAACAAGCCGCGTATGGACATGCACTACCAGCACGGCCCGATCTCCACCGTCGCAGGCCATTACGGCAAGAATATCCTGTGGCCGAACGCGGGCGTGGGACCCGAGGACGTCGATCTCACGGGCGCCTACGACGCCTTCACCTTCACCACCATGCTGCAGCTGGAAGATTACGGCTTCTGCAAGAAGGGCGAGGGCGGTCATTACGTGTCCGACGGCACCATGCGCCTGGGCGGGCGGCGGCCGAACAACACCTCCGGCGGGCATCTGTGCGAGGGCTACACGCACGGCATGAACATGGTGATCGAGAATGTGCGCCAGCTCCGCCATGACGTGGACGATTCCTGCCCGATCGGGCCGGATGGCAAGCGTCAGCACACCTACGATTATTCCGAGGGCGGATGCCGGCAGGTGAAAAACGCCGAAGTGACCGCCAATCTGGGCTGGGCGATGCCGGGTACCGGCTCCGCCATGGTCATGCGGCGCGGTTGAGGGGGGACAGGACAATGCCGGGAATCAGAGCCGACTATATGGGCATGGCGCTGTCGATCGACGACCTCGACGGCGAAAACCTTGCCTATTTCAAACACTGTTCGCAGCACGATTTCCACCTGCAGAAATGCGACGATTGTTCGTTGCTGCGTTATCCGCCGAACACCGGGTGCCCCTGGTGCGGTGGCGCGAACGCGACGTGGACGCGGGTGGAAGGTAAAGGCGAAGTGCATTCCTACGAGGAAGTGCACCACGCCATTCAGCCCGCGTTCAAGGGGCACACGCCGTACATGGTGCTGCTGGTGGATCTGGATACGCAGAAAGGCGTGCCATCCGATGTGGAGGCGCTGCGGGTCGTTGCCAATCTGACGACTCCCGACGGGGTTTTGGCACCGCCGGAGATTGTGAAGACGGTGGGTATCGGCACGCGGGTGCGGATGGTATTTGCCGACGTGACGGACGGGCTGTCGCTGCCGCAATGGACGATCGATGAAGCGGCGCCGCAGCCGGCCAAGCCATGGCGGTACGCCCAGGAGTGACGATTTTATGACCGATGTTTCGATAACCCGCCGGCTCGCGCTGGCGGGAACGGCGGCGGCGACCGGTGCGGCGGTGGCGACACGGGCGCAGGCCGCTTCCGCCGAACCGCCGTTGCGGGAATACCAAGCCTCCAAGAACCGCGACGGACGGCTGATCAAGCTGGCGCTGTACCGCAAAACCGGGCCCGGCGCGCGTCAGGTGCTGTTCCTGGTGCACGGGTCGTCGACCTCGGCGCGCACGAGCTTCGATCTCAGCGTGCCGGGTGCCGGCGAATATTCCATGATGAACGTCTTCGCCGCCAAGGGCTTCGATGTTTGGACCATGGACCACGAAGGCTACGGCAAATCCGACCGCACCGAGGGCATTTCGGACATTGCCAGCGGCGTGGAGGATCTAAAGGCGGCGGCCGCGGTCGTGACACAGGTCACCGGTCAGAAGCGCTTTCATTTTCTGGGCGAGTCCTCGGGCGCGTTGCGGGCCGCGGCGTTCGCGCAGGTGGCGCCCGGCAGTGTCGGACGCATGGTGCTGGCGGCGCATACCTATACCGGCAAGGGATCTCCTACTCTGGCGAAACGGGCGGAGGGGCTGGAGTATTTCAAGACCCATAACCGCCGGCTGCGCGACAAGGCGATGATCGAAAGCATTTTCACCCGGGACCGGCCCGGCACAACCGATCCGGCCGTGCCGGCGGCGGTGGCGAAGATGGAACTCGTGTACGGCGATACGGTGCCGACCGGGACGTATCTGGATATGACGTCCAAGCTGCCGGTGGTCGATCCAGCGAAAATCCTGTCGCCGGTGATGGTGGCGCGCGGCGAATACGACGGCATCGCGACGATGGAGGATTTGCTGGATTTCTACACGCGTCTGCCGAACGGCGATAAGCAGTTCTCGGTCATCGCCGGTGCCGCGCATGCCCTGGCGACGTGCAAGGCGCGTGGGGCATTTTTCTACGCGGTGGATGCGTTTTTGAAGATGCCGGTGTTGGGGTAGAAATCAACGTACTCCGTAGACAAACAAAATCGGATACCCGGCCTACCCCACCAATCCCTCAGCAGCCGATATCCTCGCACTCCCTGGAAATACCTGCTCCAACGCGCCCGCTCCCAAGCCCAAATGCGCCGTCAGCAGCCCCTTCGCCACTGCGCGTAGATCGGTCGTGGGCGCCAGGTCCCGGTCCTCGAACAACTTCCCGGCGCCGATCCCTGGCCAGTCCGCCAGGACGCGTCCGCCTTTCACCGCGCCGCCCAGCACGAACGCGACCCCGGCGGTGCCGTGGTCGGTTCCGCCGGTGCCGTTGAGCCTCGCGGTGCGCCCGAATTCGGTCATGACAAGCACGGCGGTCTGTTTCCAGGCCGGTCCCAGGGCCGTCTTCAGCGCGACCATCCCGGCATCGAGTTGTTTCAATGGCCCGGTCAACCGGGTGGCCTGGGCCGTGTGGGTGTCCCAGCCGCCAAGCTCCATCGCGGCGATGCGGGGACCGTCGGGAGCGGCCAGCATTGCGCCCGCGGAAGTGGCCAGAGCCGGGAAGGCGTTGCGATTGGTTTCCTCGGTTTGCCCCATCAAGGCGCGGGCGCTGAAACCACGTTCCTTCAGGCCGGCGGCGATGGCGGGGCCGATGACGCGATCGCCTTGGTTCAATGCGGCGATGGCGGAGTATAGATCGGGTGCCGGTTCGGCCATGCCGTGCGGCGCCCAGTTGGCGACTTGCGACGGGCCGCGCAACAGCAGCGGCACCGACACACCGACTGCCAAGGCTTGGCCGCCGATCGCCGCGACGGTGCGGTTCAACCATCCGCTGGTCATGCGGTGGTCGGCGCCGGATTCGAGAAAGTCCTGAGCCTCGAAATGGCTGCGCACACGGTAGGGGCCGGCAACGGCGTGGACCGGCAGCAGTTCGCCGCTCTTATAGAGCTCGTGCAAACCGGCCAGCGCGGGGTGCAATCCGTAGAACCCGCCGAGGTCCAGCAGGCCTTCGGGCGGTGCGCCGCGCAGGGCCGCGAAGCCCGGGTCGCCGTGCGGCACGACCGCCGCCATCCCATCCATCGCGCCCCGCAGAATCACGACCACGAAGCGCTTGTCCCCAGGCGCAGCGGCCAGCGCCAGCGACATCGGCCCGGCGGCGACCGCAGTCAGGCCCAGCAGAGTAGACCGTCGCGAAAATTTCATCATCGCCGTTGGAACTCCGCGCTGGTCAGCATCAAGGTGAAGGCATCGCGGCGGGAGCCGGCGCGGCGCATGGCATCCAGCGTCGCCGCCCGCAGCAGCGGGCCGAGGGCGATGTCGGCGATCTCCACCGGGTCCCGCGCGCCGAGACGGCCGGCGAACCCGTTGGCCCAATCGATCCGGCGTATCATGGCCTCCGGTGCGGCCCAATCCGCAGCTTTGGCCGGCCAGCCGTTGGGTGCTGGCGCCGACATGAAGGGTTCCCCGAGTGCGCCGAGCAGCCCGAGCGTGATGGGACGGCGGTCTTCGGGAGGGTCGAGGGCGCGTATGGCGGCGATGACGAACTCGCGGGGGGTGCGAAGTTTGGTGCCGGGTTGCCATGCGGATTCCAGCCCGACCAGGGCTGTGGCGGCGGCGCCCAAATCGCCTTTTGTGTCCCGCAGCGCGGCCTCGATCCGGCTTATGTCGGCCGAGGCCGGATCGTCGGCGACAAAGTGGCGCACCAGCTTGGTCGCCAGAAAACGGTGCGTCGCCGGATGGTTCGCCAGGAATTGCAAGGCTGCGATCCCGCCTTCCTCACCGGGCGGGACGGTTTTGCCCATGAAGCGCTGTTCGCCGGGTTCGTGCGCACGGGGGCGGAACACGAAGCCTGGCGGTTCGTTCTGAAGTTCGATCGACCAGCCCGTCAGGATTCGGGCGAGTGCCGTGACATCCGCCTGCGTGTAACCGGCGGCCGGACTGACAGTGTGCAGTTCCAGGCACTCGCGGGCGAGATTCTCGTTCAGGCCACGCTTGCCGTTTTGGGCGGCGGGGCTGTTTGGCCCGACGGATCGTGCGTTGTCCAAATACAGCAGCATCGCGGGATGGCGCATGACCGCCAACAGCATATCGGAGAAGCGGCCCGTAACGTGCGGGCGGATGGCTTCCTCGATAAAGGCGCAGGCGACGCCCGTGCACTCGCCGCGGCGGAGAGAGACAGTGAAGTGGTTGGTCCAGAACCAGACCAGACGTTCGCGGAACGGGGCCGCGGTGGTCAGCGCGTGGCCCAATTCCCCCGCGGCCTGCGCCACGAACAACCCCCGCGCTTTGGATTTCCCAGGTTCCGGCTTGTTCGCTCGGTCGTCCCGCAGGGCTGCGAGGCCGGAGGCCGCCGTGGGGACAGGCTCGATTCGCGGTGGGTCGGACGCCCGTAACTGGCCGAGCAGCCAGGCGTTGGGATCGGTGGGCAACGGTTCGTCGCCACGGCGGCCGAGGCCGAAGCGAACCAGGGCGTGAATGCTGCGCGTGTCCATGACGGCAAACTACGCCGTTCCCTGTAACCGGTGTGTGACGAACGGTGAACCTGTCGGCCCTGCCATGCGCGCCATATGAGAATCGACCCTTGCAAAAACGCCGCGTCTGCCGCATGTGACCGCGCCAGATGGAGCCGGCCCACCTTGTGCCGGAGATTTGACGCGGGCGCGTGGGGCCGATCCCCCGATCCAGACCGGATCGCGCGCCCGTTGACGCATGGAGAGACATCGTGACCGACACGCCGCTCGATAAGATTCGCAACATCGGCATCACCGCGCACATCGATGCCGGCAAGACGACGACGACGGAACGCATCCTGTACTACACGGGGGAATCTCACAAAATCGGTGAGGTCCACGATGGCAACACCACGACCGATTACATGGATCAGGAGCGGGAACGCGGCATCACCATCACCTCCGCCGCGGTGACCTGCAACTGGAAGGATACGCGTATCAACATCATCGATACGCCCGGCCATATCGACTTCAACATCGAAGTGAACCGCAGCCTGCGCGTGCTGGACGGCGCGGTGTTCATCATCGAGGGCGTGGCCGGCGTGCAGCCGCAGTCCGAAACCAACTGGCGTCTGGCCGACCGCTACAAAGTGCCGCGCATCATCTTCATCAACAAGCTGGACCGCACCGGCGCCGATTTCTATCGCGCCTTCGCGACGTTGAAGGAAAAGCTCGACATCGTGGCGCTGCCGCTACAGCTGCCCATCGGGATCGAAGACAAGTTCTTGGGCGTGGTCGACCTGATCGAGATGAAGGCGATCATCTGGGAAGGCGGGGAGCTGGGCGCGAAATACCACTACGAAGAAATCCCGGAAGATCTGGCCGAACTGGCCGCCGAACACCGCCAGACTCTGCTCGACACCGCGTTGGCCGTCGACGATGCCGGCATGGAAGAATATTTCGAGAAGGGCGACGTCTCGATCGAAACCCTGAAGCGCGCCATCAAGCGCGGCACCATCGACGGCACGTTCCGTCCGGTGCTGTGCGGCACCGCGTTCAAGAACAAGGGCGTGCAGCCGCTGCTCGACGCCGTCATCGACTACCTGCCCAGCCCGGTGGATGTCCCCGGCATCGCCGTGGCGCTGGAAGAAGGCGTGGACGAGAACGACCATCCCGATCGCCGTCGTATTCCGGCCAACCCCAAGGCGCCGTTCGCCGGCTTGGCGTTCAAGATCATCAACGACAAGTACGGCACCCTGACGTTCGTGCGCGTCTATGCCGGCACGTTGAAGACCGGCGATACCGTCATGAACACGACGAAGGATCACAAGGAACGCATCGGCCGCATGTTCCAGATGCACGCCGACAAGCGCGCGGAAATCAAGGAAGTCGGCGCGGGCGACATCGCGGCGTTCGTGGGCCTGAAAGACACCGGCACCGGCGATACGCTGGCGTCGTCCGATGACCCCGTGGTGTTGGAGCGTATGGCGTTCCCGGTGCCCGTGATCGACATCTCCGTCGAGCCGCGCACCAAGGAAGCCGTCGAAAAGATGACGCTCGGCCTGCAGAAACTGGCTGGCGAGGATCCCTCGCTGCGCCTGCGGACCGACCAGGAAACCGGCCAGACCATTCTGTCCGGCATGGGCGAGCTGCATCTGGAAATCATCATCGACCGCCTGCGCCGCGAATACGGCGTGGACTGCAACATCGGCGCGCCGCAGGTTGCGTATCGCGAGACGATCTCCAAGGCTTGGACCGAAACCTACACCCACAAGAAGCAGTCGGGTGGTTCGGGCCAGTACGCCGAAGTGAAGATTATCTTCGAGCCGCTGGAGCGGAACACCGGCGTCGTGTTCGAAAACAAGGTCGTCGGCGGCGCGGTGCCAAAGGAATACATCCCGGCCGTCGAAAAGGGCATCAAGGTGCAGGCCGATACCGGCGTGCTCGCGGGCTTCCCGACGGTGGACTTCAAATACACCCTGGTGGACGGCAAGTACCATGACGTCGACTCGAGCGCGCTGGCGTTCGAAATCGCCGCCAAAGCCTGCTTCCGCGAAGGCATGAAGAAGGCGACGCCGATCATTCTGGAACCGATCATGGACGTGGAAATCACCACGCCGCAGGATCACGTGGGCGACGTCGTCGGCGACTTGAACCGCCGCCGCGGCATCATTCAGAACCAGGAAAGCTCGGGGTCCACGATCCTGGTGCGCGGTCAGGTGCCGCTGAAGGAAATGTTCGGCTACATCTCCCACCTGCGGTCGATGACCAAGGGCCGCGCGTCCTTCACGATGCAGTTCCATCACTACGATCCGGTGCCGCGCAACGTCGCCGACGAGATCATGAAGAAGAGCGCTTAACCGTTCCAAGACGGTTGCGACGGGAAACGCGGGCGAGCGATCGCCCGCGTTTTTTTGTTGGATACGGGTGACGCGGTTACGCGGCAAAGCGGACGCTCGTCCGTGGATCGAATCTCACGGTGGGGCGGTGAATGCCCGCCGCCGCAAACGACGCTATGGGAGCGTCACAGTCTCATAGCCGCCAGAGAGGGGTATGGCCTCGATCGCCGCGACGATCTGTTCCGCCGTGAAGCCATCCTCGGCATTGTCGAGAACAGCGTCGGCCGGGATGCGTGTGCCAACTACCAACCAAGCCCCAGACACCTTGCCGGGGATGCGTTCCGCGTCGGGGCATTGGGACCAATCCATCGCTCACCTCCGGTGCACAATGAAGCACGACCGGACGTGAAACGATTTCCTATTCGCGATCGGCGACCTCCACCGGCACGCCGGTGGACGCCGAACGCAAAATGGCTTCGAACACCGCCACCCCGTGCAGGATTTCCGACAGCGGTGTCGGGAACGGTCGCTGCGCCAAGACGCTTGCCGCGAAGGCCTCCAGTTCGGCGGTCAGCATGTTGAAGCCTTGTGTCTCCGTGACGATCGGGTCCGCCGGCCGGTGGTGATCTTCGGTGGCCGAAACAAGCCGGTATGTCGCCATCGGGTGCCCCAGGATCTCCGCGAATCCCCCCGTCCCATACACCGCGAACCGGAAATGCGGCGTCGCGGCGGTGGAGCAGAACATCTGCCCCAACGCCCCTCTTTCGAACCGCAATTGCACGCTGGTCGTATCGTCCGCCAGCGGCGCCGCTCGGCGGCATACAACCGCGTGAACCTCCCGCACACGGCCGAGCAGATCGATCATGCCGTCGACCTGGTGAACACCGATGGCGGTCATGGCGCCGCCGGGGGCTTCCTCCGGCTGCGCACGCCAAGCGTCTTGGGTCATGGAAATCCCGTGCAGCGCGGTTTGTTCGGCATTGAGGGTCACGATGGTGCCGAGCGCGCCGGACCGGATGGCGTCGCGCAACATCGCCATGGAGGGATGGAACCGCCGGTTGAACCCGACCGCCAGCACGACCCCGGCGCGCGCCGCCGCGTCCACCATCGTATGCGCATCGGCCAATGTCAGCGCGAAGGGTTTCTCCACGAAGATCGCCTTGCCGGCGGCGGCGGCGCGCACCACCTGATCGGCGTGCAGGCTGTGCGGGGTGGCGAGCACCACCGCGTCGATCTCTGGATCGGCCAGGATCGCGTCGTAATCGTCGGTCCAGCGCAGCCCCTTTTGCTGGCAGAAATCCGCCGCCGCTGCTTGGTTGCGTGTATTTGCGGCGACGAAACGGATGGTCTCGCTGCCCTTCGTCGCGTTCACGAGGTTCTGCCCCCAACGCCCCAGCCCGGCGATCGCTGCCCTGATCATGCGTGTTGTCCTCTTGAAAGCCGCTGTCCCGTGCGACACCATCGCACAGGAAGAGGAACCGAACCATGAGCACATTCGAACTTGTCTGGGATTGCCGCAGCGGCGTGTCGGAATGCCCGACCTGGGACGCGGCCAACCGCCGCGTGCTGTTCTGCGACATCGGCGGCAAGCGGATCAACGCGTTGTCGGTGGACACCGGCGCTCGGGCAGGCTGGGATTTTCCGGAGGTCGTGGGCAGCTTCGGGCTGTGCGAGTCCGGCCGTTTCGTGGTGGCGCAGCGGCACCATGTCGTGCTGTTCGATCCGCGGACCGGCGCGACAACCCCGCTGACCGCGAAGATCGACGAGCCCGCCACCAACCGATTGAACGACGGCAAGGTCGGCCCGGATGGGGCGTTCTGGGTCGGCAGCATGGATGAGAATTCTCCCCGGCAGCCGTTGGGAGCGCTGTACCGGGTTACGGCGGATGGGCGAATCGAGAAGCGGTCTTCCGGTTACGCGGTGTCGAACGGTCTGGCGTGGTCGCCGGACGGGCGGATCATGTATCACTCCGATTCCACCTCGGCGATCGTCGAGGCCTGGGATTTCGACCCCGCGACCGGTGCGACGTCGAACCACCGGGAGATCGTGCGCCTGACCAACGAAGACGGGCGGCCGGATGGGGCGGCGATGGATACGGACGGGAATTACTGGTCGGCGGGACCGTCGGCCGGGTGCGTGAACTGTTTCTCGCCGGCCGGGGTTCTGTTGCGGAAACTGGCGTTTCCGGTGCCGGGTCCGACGATGCCGTGCTTCGCGGACGGGTTCATGTATGTGACGTCCCTACGCGAGGGCAAATCGGCCGCTGTGCTGGAGCAGTTTCCGACGCTCGGCGGGTTGTTCCGGTGCCCGGCGCCGGCGGTTGGGGCGGCGGTGGGGTTGTTCCGGGACGTTTAGCGTATCCGGTCGCAAGAGGTGGTCGGGTCAAGCCCGACCATGACGGTGGAAAAATTCGTCATGGTCGGGCTTGACCCGACCAACTCAGGCCCAGAGGGACCCACCGAAGCAACAACCCCCTATTCCCCCTCCCACCCCGTTCCCGTACACTCCCCCAACGGCCGCGACAAAGGCCGAACGGGGGACCACCGACCGCGATGCCGCTGAAGCCGACCGGATTTTGGAGCTATACCAGCACCGACGATGCCGCGTCGGGCGGGCGCCTTAGCCAATTGCGGCGGCTGCTCAACGATCAACTGCAACAGCACATCGGCCGGCTGCAAAAGGTGCATGTGTTTCAGGATGTCGCCGCCATTCCGGCCGGCACCGCCTGGGATGCTCAGATCCACGGCGCGTTGCGCGATTCGTCGTTCCTGATCCCGATCGTGACCCCGGCCTTCCTGCAATCCCCCTGGTGCTGCAAGGAAGTCCGGTTGTTCCATGCGCTAATGCGGGAACGCGGGCGGGACGATCTGATCCTTCCCGTCCATTACATGGATGTCGGCGCCTTCGAGACGACCCGGCGGGACGAATGTGCCGATCCCGCTGTCTATGATTATCTGCGGACGCGGCAATGGCTCGATTGTCGGTCGGTGCGGCTGCTCGAACCCTCGGATCCGCGTGTGCGGCCGGAGTTGGAGAAGATCGCGACGGCGGTGCGGGATACGCTGTACCGGAAGGTTCCGCCGGTCGAAGTGCCGGCCCTGCCGCCGCTGCCGGAGCCGGCGCCGGATAATGAGCAGCCAGCTCCGCCACCACCCGGGCCGGACCCCGTGCATACGCAGGTGCCACCCCGAGCCGACCCACCGCCTCCGCCGAAGCGGTCCTGGGTTGCCTCATTGGTAGGATTGGCACTGTTGGTCGGTTTGGTCGTGGTGGGACTGGTCGCCTCCGGGCACATCGGTGGCAGCCCACCCCCCGCGAAGATCGTGGAGACGCCGAAACCGCCCGCTCCAGCCGTTGTTGAAGCGCCCAAACCCATGCCCGTCGTGAAACCGAAAGTCGCGGAACCCGAGATGGCGCGGATTCCGGCCGGGAGTTTCACGATCGGAAGTTCCGATGAGGAAGACAAGCGGGAGGGCGTGCCCGCCGAATACGCGAAGTGGTCGAAACCGCAGCGGACCGTGTCGGTGGCTGCGTTCGAACTGGCGAAAAACACCGTCACGCGTGGAGAATTCGCGGCGTTTGTCCGCGCCAACCCCGACAAACGTCCGCTGCCAGGGTGCTGGAACTGGAAACAGCAGGCCGATAAGTCCTGGAGATGGGAGAACGATCCCAAGGCGGACTGGGAGCATCCGGGTTTCGATCAAACCGACGAGCATCCGGCGGTCTGTCTCTCATACGACGATGCGGTGGCCTATATCGGGTGGGTGAATACGAACACGGAAAGTAGGCCGTATCGATTGCCCTCCGAAGCCGAGTGGGAATACGCAGCGCGTGGCAGAGCGAGCCAAAGCAGGGCTCGTTTTTGGGGCGATGGGCGGGATCCAACCTGTACATACGCCAATGTGGCCGATAAAACCGCGGTCACGGCTTGGCCCGCGGCCGACGACCCCAAGCGGTTTTTTGGCTGCTCGGACGGGTTCGCGTTCACCGCGCCTGTGCGGCACTTTCTGCCCAACGATTACGGGTTGTACGACATGCTCGGTAATGTCTGGCAGTGGACTTCGGACTGTTGGCATGAAAATTACGACGATATGCGCAATAATGGTACGTTTGGTTCAAGTGGGGACTGCGGTCTGCGCGCCCTGCGCGGCGGTTCCTGGGGCAGCGGTCCGTGGAGCGTCCGCTCGGGCAACCGCTACGGGATCGGCACCGGGGTCCGCGACTCGAACAACGGGTTCCCGCTGGCCAGGACGCTGTAACCTCTTTAATCTTGGACTCGTTGCATCTTTTGTTTTTTCTCTTGCTTGCTGCATGGGTCAAGGGGCGTAGCCCCTTGGAAATTTTCCCGGTTTCGGAGGGGCGGGTGGCCTAATGGCCTGAGTTGGTCGGGTCAGGCCCGACCATGACGATTTTTCTCACCGTGGTGGTCGGGTTTAACCCTACCAACTCATGGATAAGTCCGCCCACCCTGGGTTTCGGGCCGTAATCAGGTCGGTTTTCCATTCCCGCAACCAGCGTTTCATCGAGGTTTCCCGTTGGATCGCCTGTTCGATCCGGGCGTGATGCTCGACGAAAACCAGCCGGTGAAGATTGTACCGCCGCGCGAAGCTGGACCCTCCGCCGGTTCGGTGCTCCTCAAGACGGCGTTCGAGGTCGTTGGTGACGCCTATATACAGCGTGCCCCATGGTTTGTTCGTCAGGATGTAGACCCAGCCGCCTTGCATACCGGGCAGGTAGCATGGGTTGGGTTAAGGAAAGGTTAACGGGGCGAGGAAAAATGCGCCCCATTGGCCTGAGGTGGTCGGGTCAGGCCCGACCATGACGAAATTTTTCACCGTCATGGTCGGGCTTGACCCGACCAACTCAGGCCAATGGAGGCGCTGATAAAAAACACAGCGGCCTTCCACCCCCCCGGTCGCAGGAGGTGGTCGGGTTAAACCCGACCATGACGGGAGTGGGGCGCGGGCCTATGCCGCCACCACCGCCTCATCCGGGAATGCCAGCTCGTGCCGCGACCGCCATTCCGGCTTCACGTAGTTCACGATCAGCGACTTCCGCACCCCGTCGATCCGGCGGCGGGCGAAACCGTGCCAGGTATCCGCCGCCGGCACGAACAGCAGGCCGTCGTTGAACGTGCCGGGCGCTCGGGCCAGGACGTGGCCCTCGGCGTCCATCACGTCGGTGCCCCAGTCGGCGGCGTCCTTGTGGTCGGACAGATAAACCAGCAGAGTCAGCATTTTGGCGCCGATATCCGTGTGCGGCTCCAGCCAGAACCCGTCCGTGTCCAGGCAGCATTCGATTCGCAGAAACCCGCCGGCCAAAGCGGCGCCGGTCATGTCCTGCAGCAGCGCCACCGTCGCCTCATCTTGAAACGCCTCGGCCAACGCGGCGCAGGCCGGATGGCGCTCCCGGTTTTCGGCCGACACGAAGATGCGCTTGGCATTGTTCGTCTCCCGCTTGCCCAGGGTGTCGGCTATGGCGGGGGGAGGGAACGGCAAAGCGGGGATCGCGTGCGCGAGACCGGACGGCAGCATCGCGTGCGGCAGCCAGTAGCGGTAGGGCGTATCGACAACCTGAGCCCGTCGGAGCGCGCAGCGGACATGTCCGCCGGCAGAGGAAAGCGCCATGCCGCTCATCCGAAATGGAACAAGGTCTTGAGGCTCGCGGTCACGGCGTGACGGCGCAGTTCCCGGCGGGCGGCGGCGGCATCGACCATCCAGTTGAGCATGATGGAGCGGCGCACCCCAACAAACGGATGATGCCCGTGCCAGGAGTTTTCCGTCCGACGGAAGGCGATCAACGTGCCGGCTATGGGCGGCACTTCGGCGATCGTGTCGTCCAGATCGTGCGGACCGCGCAGCAGGCGCAGGCGGCCACCGGCCGAGGACCAATCCGCGTTCAGATAGATCAACGCGGTAATAACCTTTGTGATGCTGTCGGTGTGGATCTGCCCGTCCTCCCACCGCGTCCGGGACCGAAGTGTAACCATCAGCGTAGCGGGGTCGAGGTGCAGACCGAATTTTTCGCCGAAGGCGGCCGTGGTCCTCGGTGAACGCAGCAAACGGAGCAGATCGCCGAAAGCGTCGGGCGGTGGATCTTTCGGAGCTGGCAGAACGCCCGGGACGTCGGGGCCGGGGAATGTCCTGGCGGCGGCCAGTGCCGTGTCGTGCGGGACAAAGCCCGGCAGCACCAGATGATCGAACGGTTCCCGTACCAGCTGTGCCGCCGCGAAGGCGTCGAAGTCGACCGCATCGGGAAGAAGATCGAGGCTCATGTCACACCGCCGCCGAATGACGCGCCGCGCCGGGGCGCAGCCAGGTATCGAACGCCGCCGCCACGTTGCGCACGAAGGGCCGGCCGGCCGGGGTTACGGTCAGGGAGAATCCGTCCCAGTCGATCAACCCGTCGCGCGCCATCTCCTGCAACGCGGGGGCGGCATCCATCAGGCTCGTCGGGTTGGCGCCGTGGCGTTCGGCGACGGCGGCGAGATCGACGGCGAAATCGCACATGATCTGGCCGATAACATCGCGGCGCAGGCGATCATCCTCGGTCAACGCGATGCCGCGCGCGACGGGCACCGTGCCGGCGCGCACCGCGTCCCGCCATGCCGGCACGGCGGGGTGATTCTGCACGTAGCCCTCCGGCAGCGACCCGATGGACGAGGCGCCGAGGCCCAACAGAATGGGGGCGGAATCGGTCGTGTAACCTTGGAAGTTGCGCTTCAGGCGGTGATCGGCGGCGGCGCGAGCCAGCTCGTCGGTCGGCAGGGCGAAGTGATCCAACCCGATGGGGATGTAGCCGGCGGCGGCGATGGCCTCTTCGGCGGCTTCGCGCTGGGCGTAGCGTTCCGCTCGGCCGGGGAGGGCGGCTTCCGGGATCAGCGTCTGATGTTTTTTCATCCAGGGCACGTGCGCGTAGCCGAACACCGCCACCCGGTCGGGTCGTGTGGTCAGCGCCTGTTCGATGGTGGTGCGCAGGCCGGCGACGGTCTGGTGCGGCAGGCCGTAGATCAGGTCGAGGTTTAGCGACCCGATCCCCGCCGCTCGGAGACGTGCGGCGCACCGAGCGGTCAGTGCCAAATCCTGGTGCCGGTGGATCGCCTGCTGCACCGCCGGGTCGAAATCCTGCACTCCCAGGCTGGCGCGAGTCGTGCCCATCGCCGTCAAAGCGTCCAACGAAGCATCCGACAGCGTGCGCGGATCGATCTCCACCGCGATCTCGGCATCGTCGGACACATCGAAGAAGCCCCGGAGGCGCCCCATGATGTCCAGCATCGCCGTGGGCGGCAGGCTGGTGGGGGTGCCGCCGCCCCAATGGATGTGTTGCACATTTTGCCGCCGGCCGATGGTGCGGGCGATCAGGTCGATCTCCATCAGCAGGGTATCGGCATAGGCTTTCAGCGGCGCGAGCTGGTTCACCACCGTCGTATGGCAAGCGCAGAACACGCAAAGGGATGCGCAGAACGGCACGTGCAGATAGAGCGACAGCGGCGCGTCCGGCGGCAACGCGCGCAGCCAACCGGCATAGTCGGCAGGCGTGACGGCGGCGGAGAAATGCGGCGCCGAGGGATAGCTGGTGTAGCGGGGGACCAGCCGGTCGTATTTCGTCAGAAGGTCGTTGGGTTCCATACCGGCATCATCGCCCGCGGCGCCGGTTCGGCTTTGACCTGGATCAAGCGGCCCATTTACCGGTGCGGATGAAGGCCCAGACTCTCTCCCAGAAACCCCGTTCGTCGGGGTAGGGCGGGAGGTTGTCGGCATCGACCAGCGTGACTTTATAGGTGCCAAAGCCGCCTTTGCGGATCAAACGCATCGGTGGCGGTTTCACCAGCCCGCCCGGCATCTGACGGGCCAAATCCAATAGGGCGTCGACCCTTGGGTCACTGGATCGCATGGCAGGCAGCTCCGAGTTTCATGTGATCTCTGGCAAATGTGGTCCCTCCCGCCAAAATTGCAACGGCAATCGCAAGCAGGAGGCAGATTAGAGCCAGGGACCGGCTACGTTGACGGCGTCCGTTGATGCGACGGTTCCAGGTCGCACTCTCGGCATATTCCTTGATCAATCGCTCCCGCAGTGCCTTCGTAACCGATTCTTCAACGGCCGGTCCCATCGGATCGCCAGTCTCGAGATAGACCGGGTTTTGCGCAGCGGTTGCGGTGATCTGGCGCTCCATCGCTGTTGCGTATGCGGCAAATGCCTCCTCCTCGATTGGATACAGGTACTGTCGCGGCCAAACCGCGCCGAGCAGTCCGATGACGACCAGACCCACCAATACCAGTGTCGCACCGGCAAAGCCCCATACCAGGACCGACGGCATGCAGCCGACCTGGAACGGTTCCAGATTGCGCCCCGCGTAACCGAACACCGTCCCGAGCAACGCGAGCGATGCCGCGAAGGACGGCAGGCTGCGGACGATATTTTCCTCCTGCTCAAGCTGACGCTTGAAGCCGTCGGTCGCGTACTGCTCCACGAGTTCGGTCGGGGTACTCATGGGTGTATGATATGCAACTATAAGTAGTATATCAATCCAAAAGGCCTCAGCCCCGCACCCGCGCCGGCCGCCACCAACGGTCGAAATGGGTCGTGAACCCGACCGCCGGGTCGCGATAGTCGATCGCATCCCGCAGCATCGAATCCCAATGCGAATCCATCCGGCCCTTCGTCCACTGGTACTGAAACCCTAGGTTCCGCGACAGGTCCTCGCTGCCCAGCCCGCTCAGCAGCAGGGCGTGCCGATCCGCCAGATAGCGACGGTCGAGGTATTTGTAGTGCAGGTTCAGCAACTCGTCGGATTCGGGGTAGACGACACGGCCCGCCGGTTTGGCGTCATGCCGGCCGGCACCGAAGTTGGTTTCGGTCAGACCGTTCGGATCGAAAACCGACAGCTTGTTCATCTCCACGTGCGGCGCGCCGCGGCGCAGCGTGGTCGCCAGATGCGTGCCGGCCGGCGGGAAGTCGTCGGCGACCATGTTGAACCCGAGCGCGGGCATCGCCGTCGTGCCGGCTTTGGCTTGCGACCGGAGATAGGATGGCATGTCGGGGTGGTGGATATGTTCGTCGACCGCCGTCAGCACGACCCATTGGGCCTGACCGCGCGATTCCTTCCACACATCGTTTTGCCAGACACGAGCCGAATCCACGAACGAGTCGGGGTTCGAGCGGGCGAACCGCCGGATTTCGACGCGGCCATGGGCGCGCAACTGCGCCAGCGTGTCGTCGGTCGAACCGTCGTCATATATAATGTACCGGTCTACCCAGGAATCGTAGTGCCGGAAGAAGAACGGCAGCATCCGGGTTTCGTTCCAACTCAGGGTATAGAGCCACACCGGGCCGTGGGCGCGGGTCACGATGCCGCCCGCCCGATTGCTTTGCCGCCGTCCGGCACATCGCGCACCACGATGGCGCCGGCACCGACAACGGCATCCCGCCCGATCCGCACACCCGGCAAAATCGTGGCCCCGGCGCCGATCATCGCGCCATCCCCGATCGTCACCCCGCCGGCGATCGTGACACCCGGCCCGATGGAGGCGAAGGCGCCGAGGTCCAGATGATGTCCCAGGCACGCCCCACGGTTGATGAAGGCGAACCGCGCGATCCGCGACGCCGCGCCCAGCACGCAGCCGGCATTGATATAAATGCCGTGCGCCAGCTCGATCCGCCGCGGCAAGATCGCCGTCGGATCGATCATGTTGGGGAAATCGGCAGCCCCGCGCGCGACCGCGTCCGCCCAGGCGCGGCGTCGGTTCGCGGGTGAGAACAACGGCAGCACCACCGGTCCGTTCAGCGACGTCATCGCATCGGCCCGAACCACCGCGACAGCGTCGGACACGTAGACCGGGCCGGCGACATTCGACACGCCCGCCGCGATGGTCCAGCCCAGCCGCGCGCACGTCTCCTCAACATCCGCCACGATGGGGGAGCCGATGGCAAACAACGTGACGCTGATTGGCGCGTGAATGGTCATGGTCTCCGGGTGCGTCGCCGTACAGAGCGGCGGGGCTCCCACGGTGTCAACCCCGTGGATTGGCAGCGTCGCGGCAACCGGATAGCGTCCTGCGAAACCCCAGGAGGACTCCCATGGAAATCCAAGCCCTCGGCTATGTCGGCATCGGCGCGTCCAATCTGTCGGACTGGTCGGATTTCGCGACCGACTGGATCGGCATGCAGATGGTCGAAACCGGCAATGCCAGCCGATCCTTTCGCATGGACGACCGCAAGCAGCGGCTGACGATCGATCGTTCGCTGGCGGACGGCGAACGCTATTTCGGCTGGGAAGTCGCCGATGCCGCCGCGCTGAACGCTCTCGCCGCCCGCCTGGAAGCCGCCGGCACGCCCGTTCGGCGCGAACCGCGTGCATTGGCCGACCAGCGGTTCGTGCGAGAATTGATCAGCTTTGCCGATCCCGGCGGCAACCGGTTGGAGGCGTTTTACGGCGCCGCCGTCGCCGATTCCGATTTCACCCCCGGCCGCAATCACTCCGGCTTCCGCACCGGGGCGCTGGGCATGGGGCATGCGGTGTTCCATGTGAAGAATATCGACGATCTCCTGAGCTTCTACCGCGACACCCTGGGCTTCGGCATCAGCGACTACATCGCCAAGCCGTTCCGTGCCTATTTCATGCATGTGAACCCGCGCCACCACAGCCTCGCGCTGATCGAGACCGGCCGCGCTGACCTGCATCATTTGATGTTCGAGCATTTCTCCCTCGACGATGTCGGCCAGGGCTACGACATCGCGCTGGGGGAGCCCGAGAAGATCGCCACCACCCTTGGCCGCCATCCGAACGACGCGGTTACGTCTTACTATCTGCGCTCCCCCTCTGGCTTCATGGTCGAGTGCGGCTGGGGCGGCAAGGAAGTCACCCCCGGCGCCTGGACGCCGTCGGAGATCACGGTCGGCCCGAGCCTCTGGGGCCATGAACGGGCGTGGCTGCCGGAGGAGCAGAAGGCCGCCGCCCGCGCCATGAAGCTGAAAGCCGCCGCCGACGGCCAGCGCATGCCCGTGCAGGTCATCCCCGGCAACTTCGAGACGCTCGGCGGCGTCTGCCCGTGGTGGGACGCGGCGAAAACCGCTTAAGAAAGGGAACGCATATGCCCCGCATCGTCTCCAAAACCGGCAAAGCCGACGTCGATCCCGCGTACCATCACGTCGTCGACGGGGTGATGGAGGTGTTCGGCGCCGTCCGCGGCCCCTTCGGCGTGTTGCTGCACAGCCCCGCGATGGCCGAACTGCTGCTGCCGATGGTGCCGTTCGTGCGGGAGAAGAGCGTCGTTCCCGAAAACCTCCGCATGGCCGCCGTTCTGGCGGCGGTGCGCGAACGCGAAGCCAAATACGTCTGGGCCGCCCAGGTCGGCTACGCCCGCCGAGTCGGCATTCGCGAGGAACTCATCGACCTGCTGCGGGCCAAGGGCGACGCCTCCGGCCTGCCGGAGGATGAGCGCGACGTCGTCGAGTACGCCCGCCAGCTGATGCGCACGAATCGCTGCGATCAGGCCCTGTTCGACAAGCTGCACACGAAATTCGGCACGCAGTGGATGGTCGAACAGACGGCGTCGATGAATTTCTATGCGTTCCTCTGCGGCATGACGAACGCCTTCGATATCCCGGCGACGGAAGGGCTGGACAAGCTGCCGGAATGACCCCGCGCGTCTACGCTCGGTACAACAGCACGCGGATATCGGGGCGAAAGCGCAGCAGGACATCCATGTCGGCGACGTGGCCGCTGACCAGGATCGCGCCCTGTTCCCCGGCGCACAGGAAGATCAGGGCATCGTTCAGCAATCGGCGCCGGCTTTCGCGTTGCTGTTCCATCGCACCTGGCGGCAGAGCGGTTCTGGAGCGCGCCAACCCGAATTGCGTGCGCGCCAGAATGCCCGCCAGCATGCCGGCTTCGGCCCAGGCCATGGGGCTCGGGGTGCGCATCTCCAAGGTGCCGATCCCGTGCAGCAGGCCCAGCAACGGTGTGCGATAGCGTTCGGTGGTCGCATGCGCCGGGTCCATGATCCCCGCGCTTATCGCGATCTCGGCGACGGCCACCGCGCAATGGAGGACCGGCCGCGCCTCGACCAAAGCATGGATCGGCGCGGGGATCTTGTTCTGCAAACGGTGCACGTAGACCGTCGTATCCAGCATCAGCGGCATATCGGCCGGCAGTGCCCCCGGGTCGAAAGGCAATTCGGTGTCGCGCCGTCGGGGAAAGGGCCGAACATAGCGATCCGGATCGTGTGTCAGCGCCTGCGCGCCGGCGGTCGGGTGGTTTGGATTTGGCACCGCCGGATCAGACAGCGAGTTCGAAGTCGTCCGGCAGCGTCGCTTCGGCGTCGGTCCACCACGCCTTGAAACGATCCGGTGCCGCCGCGACGGCGAGCGACGCGTTCACGACGTCGGAGGGATTGGTCAATCCGAGTCGTGCCGCCGCGGCGCGCATCACGCCGGGATCGACACGCACGCTGATCCTTTGCGACCGAGCACCGGTGACCGCGCCCGCCAACCTCAACGCGGCGAGTGCGGCTTGGTGCGGCGCCTGTGTTGCGGACATGTCGTCCTCCTGATGTCGGACAATATACTGGTGAATGTATGACATTTGTCCAGGCGTTCAGGCAAGTCCGTTGGCGGATTACAACTCCCGGTAGCGGTCGATCGTGTCCTTCCAGGACTGCACTCCCTCGATCCCCGTGGCCGCGCGCTTCAGGCCCGCGACGCCCGTCACTGGGACCAGCACGCGGGAAATCCCGGCCGCCGCCATCGCCGGCAGCATCGTGGGATCGTCCGGCATGCTGGCGGTGATTTCGATGCTCGCCGGATCGCGGCCAGCTTTCTCCGCCGCTTCGCGGACGACGGCCAGCAGTTCGGGGGAGGCGCCACGCGCCGGGAAGAAGCCGTCGGCGACCCGGCCGGCCCGCGCCGCGGCGGCTTTGGAGTGTCCGCCTATAATGATAGGTACCGTCCCGTTCGCTGGCTTGGGCCGCATGAACGCGTCCTTGAAGCGCACGAACCGGCCCTCGAACGTCGGCTTGTCCATCGTCCACAGCGCCCGCAGCGCGTGGATGTATTCCTCGGTTCGGGCGCCGCGTTCGGCGAAGGGTACGCCCAAAGCCTCGAACTCTTCTTTCAGCCAGCCGACTCCGACGCCGAGCAGGACGCGGCCGCCGGACATGGAGTCCAACGTGGCGACCTGCTTGGCGCAGATCACGGGATTGTGTTGCGGCAGGATCAGGATGCCGGTCGCGAGTTTGATCGTTTTCGTATGCGCGGCCACCCAGGCCATCCAGATCTGCGGGTCCGGCAGGACGAAATCGCCCTCGCCACCCGGCAAACGCCCGTCCGCAGTATAAGGGTACGCGGACTGGTAGCCGGCGGGAATGACGGTGTGTTCGACGGTCCAGGCAGACTCGAAACCGGTGGCTTCGGCGGCCTGGACCAGTTCCACCGCGCGTGTCGGATCGGTGTAGCGGCCGGTGTTGCAGTAGCGGATGCCGAATTTCATGGCCCGTTTGTCCTCGTGATAGGTTATAGCGTCTCGTACATTTGGAATTTTAACCATGAGGTCCCTTGGCGTGAAAATCCGGCCCGCTTCCCTGCTGCGTCTGTCCCTGATCCTGTGCCTGCCGCTGGCGGCGTCGCCGGCGGCGCGGGCGCAACCGACGTCGGTTTCCCCGGCGGCCAATCTCGATTTGACGAAGCCGGCATTCGATACGAAGACGCCGTCCTACGATGTGGCGGG
>Ga0214182_1000215_pt1 | contig 27261 bp, 21 predicted proteins | sample TroBogEpilimnion_8_FD_153020 | JGI IMG/M metagenome (GOLD analysis project Ga0214182, IMG submission 153020) | Freshwater microbial communities from Trout Bog Lake, WI - 14NOV2007 epilimnion | ecosystem: Environmental > Aquatic > Freshwater > Lake > Epilimnion/Euphotic zone | place: Trout Bog... | reverse complement strand
TCCGGCCGCGGCAGCCAGCAGGGCTCGTCTCATTACGGTCGTACGCATTTACGCTCGCCTTCTCATGTCGACATAAGGTGGCGCCGGACCTGTTCGGCCCGATCGTTCGGGTTTGCCGGCGGATATTTCCGTCCGGAACGATAAATGACCCCATAAGCAAGCGATGGACCCGGGCACCCTCCCAGGTTGCGGCAACATAACGTGGCGCACGCGAATGGCACATACAACCGCAACGAACACGACAAAAAACGACAAAACTCTCGCCTCAACCGCCGGCCCGCGCTTGGCCGCCCTTGCGCCATACCCGCGTTCGGTGGGGCCGTGTTATGTTGATTCGATTGCATTCTCTGGATCCTTTCGCATGCCATTCGACCCAGACCGCCTCCGCCCGCTCCTCGCTCGGCCGGAACTCCTCACCCCCGCCGAAATGGGCGCGGCCGACGCCGCCGCGCCATCCTTCGGAATCCCGACTCCGACTCTGATGGAGAACGCCGGCCGAGCGGTGGCGCGGGCGATCATGGCGCGGGTCCGACCGTGCCGGACGCTGGTGCTGGCGGGGCCGGGGAACAATGGCGGGGATGGTTACGTCGCGGCTCGGCTGCTCGCCGATCGGGGCTGGCCGGTCACGGTCGCCGCGCTGGCACCGCCTCGGGCCGGGTCGGATGCCGCCGGGGCCGCGGTGCAGTGGACGGGGCGCATGGCACCGTTCTCCCCCGAGGAAGCGGCGCGGGCCGATCTGGTGATCGACGCGGTGTTCGGGGCCGGGCTGTCGCGGGATGTCGGCGGGCTAACAGCCGAGACGCTGCGGTCCGCGCGCAGGATCGTGGCCGTGGATGTGCCGAGCGGGCTGGATGGGGAGACAGGAGCGGTGCGGGGGGACGCCGCGGCGGCGGAACTGACAGTAACGTTCTTCCGCCTGAAGCCGGGGCACCTGCTGCTGCCCGGCCGCGATCTGTGCGGGGAGACGGTGCTGGCCGATATCGGCATGCCCGCCGGGGTCCTGCACGCCATCGCACCGAAGACCTTCGCCAACGTGCCCGGCCTGTGGACGCTGCCGTCGCTGCTCACTGACTCCCACAAATACACCCGCGGGCACGTCACCGTCCTGGGCGGGGCCGCCATGACCGGCGCCGCTCGGTTGGCCGCCGAGGCCGCGCGGCATGCCGGCGCCGGCCTCGTCACCATCGCCGCGCTCGGGCGTGCCGACGTTTACCGCACCGGGGCACCCGGCACGATCGTCAGCGAGGAGCCGTTGGCGGAGCTGCTGACCGACCGGCGCCGCATGGTCTGGGTCTGCGGGCCGGGTCTCGGGGCCGAGGCCGCGCGCGAGACGCTGCCGGTGCTGCTGGCGGCGGGACGGACGGTGGTGGGGGACGCGGACGTGTTCACCGCCTTCGCCGACAACCCCGAGGGGTTGCGCGGCGCGGCGGTGTTGACCCCGCATGCCGGTGAGTTCGCGCGGACGTTCGGTCCGCCTGGCGCCGACCGGGTCGCGGCGGTGCGGGCGGCGGCCGTGCGGACCAATGCCGTCGTGTTGTTGAAAGGCGCGGATACGATTGTCGCCGCACCGGACGGGCGGGTGGCAATCAATGCCTCCGCCCCGCCCTGGCTGGGCACGGCGGGGGCCGGGGACGTGCTGTCCGGCCTGATCGCGGGGTTACTGGCGCAAGGCATGCCGGCGTGGGAGGCCGCGGCCGCCGGGGCCTATAGCCACGGCCGGGCGGCGGTGCTGGCCGGACCCGGGATGGTTGTGGAGGACCTTCTCCCCGCGCTGGGGCGCGCGTTGGACTTGCGCGAAATTCACGCCTCATTCGGTTTGGGGCCGCTATAAGCGGTTCCACCACGCTTGGAGACCCGCATGAGCGACGCCGCCGCCGGCCTGTTGGACCGCGCCATTTCCCGCATCTCGGCCGTTTGGCGCGATATGGCGTCGAGTGTGACGGGGGAAGAAGACCTATCCCTCGAAGCCCAGATGCGCGCGTGCCTGGGCGGGCGCGGCGGCGAGGTCAGCGCCCGTAACCGAGCGGCGAAGTTGGCGCAGGAATTTCAGGGGCTGGATGAGGCGGGGCGGCTGGATTTCCTGCGAGTGCTGGCGGGGTTCGACGCCGACCCGGACGCGGTGGCCAAAGCCTATGCCGGCGTGCGGGCCGCGGGCGACGCCATGGCTCGTGCGTCCGCGACGGCGGAACTGCGGCGCGCGCTGGAGCCGCCTCGGATAAAACTGCTGACGCAGTTCACCTCGATCCCGGACGGCTGCAAGTTCCTGGTCGATCTGCGGGCGCTGCTGACGAAAGCGCGGGGCGCGGACAAGCTGCTGGCGGCGCTGGAATCCGATCTGCGCGGCCTGCTGGCGGCGTGGTTCGACATCGGCTTTCTGGAGATGCACCGCATCGACTGGAACAGCGCCGCCGCGCTGCTGGAAAAGCTGGTGGATTATGAGGCCGTGCATGCCATCCGGTCCTGGCGCGACCTGAAGAACCGGCTGGATTCGGACCGCCGGTGCTACGCGTTCTTCCATCCCCGCATGCCGGGGGAGCCTCTGATTTTCGTGGAAGTCGCGCTGGTGCGCGGCCTGTCCGACAGTGTGCAGGGGCTGCTGGACGAGGACGCGCCGGTGCAGGACCCCGGTCATGCCGATACCGCGATTTTCTACTCGATCAGCAACTGCCAGCCGGGTCTGGCGGGAATCAGCTTCGGCAATTTCCTCATTAAGCGGATCGTGGGGGAGCTGTCGGCGGAATTCCGCAATTTGAAAACCTTCGCGACCTTGTCGCCCATTCCAGGGTTCCGCCGGTGGCTGGATAAGACGCTGGCGGCCGAACCGCACGATCTGCTGAGCCCGGAAGAAACCGCCAGCCTGGGATCGGCGTTCCCGGCGCCGTCGGGTCCGGCGTCGCTGGCCGGGATCGCGGCGACGCGCGGCTGGTGGGGCGAACCCGGCCTGCGCAAAACCGCCGAACCGGTGCTGACCCGGCTGTGCGCCCGTTATCTGCTGAACGAAAGCCGCGACAAACGGGCGCTGGACCCCGTGGCCCATTTCCATCTGTCCAACGGCGCTCGGGTCGAGCGTGTCAACACCGCCGCCGATACGTCGGACAAGGGGGAGAAAGAAAGCGCTACCCTGATGGTCAATTACCTCTACGATCCCGCGAAGATCGAGGACCACCACGAGGATTACGCCGGGGAAGGCAAGCGGAACGCCTCCACCGCGGTGCGGAAGCTTGCGCGGGGTTGGGGTTAGGGAGCGACGAATGTCCGAAGCGCGACGTATCGACCGGCCGGTGACCGTCGCGGAATTCGACGCGTTTCTGGACGCGCAACGGGACGATACCTGGCATGAGTTGATCGCCGGCCGCATCGTGGCGATGACCAACCCGACCGAGGTGCATGAGCAGATCGCCAGCAACATCGGGGCGCCCCTGAAGCTCGAAATGGATGCGGTCGGGTGCCGCACCTATCAGGGCGGGATCGGCGTCCAGCGCTCCTCCGATCGGCGGGAGCAGACCCGCGTGCGGCCGGATGTCGTGGTACGGTGCGGTTCGGTCGGGAGCGGCAATTTCATCACCGACCCTTTGGTGGTCGTCGAAATCCTATCTCCGACGACGATGGACCTCGATCGCGGCGAGAAACTGGATTTCTACAAACGGCTGCCGACGCTGCGGCATATCGTCCTGGTCTATCAGGATCAGATGCGGGTGGAACACTACCGTAAAATGGAAGTCGGCTGGGAGATGGAGGTTTTGACCCGCCCCGCCGACAAGCTGACCTTCGAGGCCATACGCTTCACGATCGCCCTGGAACGTGTGTATTTCGGGGTTACCCTCACCAACGTACGTCCCCTTCGCCGGCGTGGAAAAACACTATGAACGACATGCTCCCCACCGCGATCGCGCATGACCGCAAGATCGCCATCCTGAAGCAGATCGAGAAGAAACTGCTCTGGCTGTCCGCCTGGACGATCCATAATGCCAACCATATCCGCCCCAACCGGGACGGGCTGAAGGTCGGCGGACATCAGGCGTCGTGCGCGTCTTCGATCTCGATCCTGACCGCGCTGTATATGCAGATCGCGCGGCCGCAGGACCGGATCGCGGTGAAGCCGCATGCCGGGCCGGTGTTCCATGCCATCAACTATCTGTTCGGCCGGCAAACGGCCGAGAAGTTGAAGGGCCTGCGCCAGATGGGCGGCATTCAACCCTACCCGTCGCGGGTGAAGGACGGCGGGGAAGTCGATTTCTCCACCGGTTCGGTCGGACTGGGCGTGGCGATGACCAGTTTCTCGGCGCTGATGGCCGACTACGTGCGGCTGCACGGGCTGGGACGGTCGGACCTGCCGCCGGGACGCCACATCGCCATCGCCGGCGACGCCGAACTCGACGAAGGCAACATCTACGAAGCCCTGCTGGAGGGCTGGAAACACGACGTCCGCAACGTCTGGTGGGTGATCGACTACAACCGCCAATCGCTCGATTCCGTCGTACCCGACCGGCTGTTCGGCCGGATCGAGGGTCTGTTCCGCGACATGGGCTGGCACTGCGTCACCATCAAATACGGCCGCAAACTGGAAGCCGCGTTCCAGCGCGAAGGCGGCGATCTGTTGCAACGCTGGATTGAGGATTGCCCCAACAGCCTGTATTCCGCGCTGACCTTCCAAGGCGGCGCGGCGTGGCGGCAGACACTGCTGGCCGAACTCGGCCGGACGCCGGCACGCGGCATTATAGATTCCTTCGACGACGCCGGGCTGGCGGAGCTGATGACCAATCTCGGCGGACACGACATCGACGTGCTGATGGAGGCGATGCGCACCGCCGATGCCGACGGCGATCAGCCCACCTGTTTCATTGCTTACACGATCAAAGGCATGGGCCTGCCCTTCGCCGGGCATAAGGACAACCACGCCGGTCTCATGAGCAAGGAGCAGATGGAACAATTCCGTCGCGACATGAACATCCGGCCGGGGCATGAGTGGGAGCTGGCGGAAGGGCTGGATATCGCCGAACCCGAATTACGCGAATTCCTGACCGCCTGCCCGTTCGCGACGCCGCTGACGCCGGAGGGGCGGTTCCTCAGCGCGCCGGTGGTGCATGTGCCGGCGACGCTGCCGGTGCAGAAGCTGGCCGGGCGGAAAATGTCCACGCAAGGCGGGTTCGGCGATATTCTGGCGGAGATCGGGCGCGGCCAGGGGGAATTGAAAGACCTCGCGGCGCATATCATGACCACCAGCCCGGACGTGACGGTGTCCACGAACCTCGGGCCGTGGGTGAACCGGCGCGGAATTTTCGACCGGCATACACGCAACGACGTGTTCCGGGATGCGAAACTGGCCTCGGCGCAGCGCTGGGGCATGTCGCCGGAAGGGCAACACGTCGAACTCGGCATCGCCGAACAAAACCTTTTCCTCCTGCTGGGCGCTGCCGGTTTGGCACCTTCCATGACCGGCGCGCGCGTGCTGCCGATCGGAACGGTCTACGATCCATTCGTCAATCGCGGATTGGATGCGCTGCTGTACGCCTGCTACCAAGATGCGCGGTTTTTACTCGTATCGACCCCGTCGGGCATTACCCTGGCGCCGGAGGGTGGGCAGCACCAATCCATCAACACCCCGCTGATCGGCATGAGCACCGACCGGTTGGCGAGTTTCGAGCCGACGTACGTCGACGAACTGGCGATCCTGATGCGCCACGCCTTCGAGCATATGCAGCGGCCGGATGGATCGGCCGTGTGGCTGCGCTTATCGACGCGGACTCTGGATCAGAAGGACCGTGTTCTCGATCCCGCCGCGGTGATCGCCGGCGCACACTGGATCGTGCCTCCGGCCGGGGGCGCGCGTATTGCACTGGCTTACCAAGGACCGATCGCGCCGGAGGTCGAGGCCGCGTTTACCGAAGTCGTGGCCGAGGAACCGGGCGCCGGCCTGCTGGCGGTGACCTCGGCGGATCGGTTGCACGCGGGTTGGCTTGCGGCGATGCGCGGACGGCGGACCGGTTCGCCTGGAGCCGTGTCGCATATCGAGCGGTTGCTGGCGCCTCTAGCACCCGGCGCGGCGCTGGTGACGGTGCTGGACGGGCACCCGGCGGCGCATGCGTGGTTGGGGTCGGTGCGCGGGCAGCGCGTCGTGCCGCTGGGGCCGGACCGCTTCGGCCAGACCGGGGATTTGCCGGATTTGTATGCGGCGTATGGGGTGGATACGGACGCGATTTTGGACGCCTGCGCGCAGGCTTTGCTGGAAAGCTGATCCGGCTTCCCCCGCCGCCGATCAACCGCTACGCTCGCACGCAAACGGGCGGTACAGCCCAAGGGAGCTCCAAGCCATGTCCATCGAAATCCGCACCCTCACCCCCACCATCGGCGCCAAAATCGGCGGCGTGGACCTGTCCGCGCCGCTGTCGAACCAGGAATTCGACGCGATCCACCAGGCGCTGCTCGACCATCAGGTCATCTTCTTCCGCGATCAGCACATCACCGTCGATCAGCACAAGGCGTTCGGCGCCCGCTTCGGCAAGCTGCACGTTCACCCGAACGCACCCAAGACCTTACCGGAACACCCGGAAATCCTGACGATCAAGGCCGGCCCGGACTCCAAGCGCGTGGCGGGGGAGGTCTGGCACTCCGACGTGTCGTGCGATGAGGAACCGCCGATGGGTTCCATCCTCCATATCCATGAGGTGCCCGAGAACGGTGGCGGCGACACCATGTTCGCCAACCAGTACGCGGCGTACGAGGCGCTGTCCCCCACCATGCAAGGCTTCCTGCAAACGCTGACGGCGATGCACGAAAGCCGCAAATCCGCCAACCACCAGTATCGCGATCCCGCGCCGGATCAGCGCTTCCCGGAAGCCGAACACCCCGTGGTGCGCACGCACCCCGAAACCGGGCGCAAGGCGTTGTTCGTCAACCGGGGTTTCACGACCCGCATCCCGCAACTCAGCCCCGCCGAAAGCGACGCCCTGCTGGCCATGCTGTTCACGCATGCCGAACAGCCGAAGTTCGTGTGCCGGTTCAAGTGGCGGCCGTACAGCATTGCGTTCTGGGACAATCGCGCGGTGCAGCATCAGGCGATGTGGGACTACTTCCCTCAGCGCCGGTTCGGGTATCGTGTCACGGTTCAAGGCGACAAGCCCTTTCTCCGGACGTAGCTCTCTGCTTAGGTGCGCCCGATAGCAGAAGGAGCCGGACATGGCGGATGAGCTGCCCCCTCGGGAGGCGATGGAGTTCGATGTGGTGATCGTGGGGGGCGGCCCGGCGGGCCTGTCCGCGGCGATACGCCTGAAACAACTCGCGCCCGATGCCGCCGTGTGCCTGGTGGAAAAAGGCGGGGAAATCGGCGCCCACACGCTGTCCGGCGCGGTGCTGGAGCCGCGCGCGCTGAACGAACTGATCCCCGACTGGCGGGAAAAGGGCGCACCGCTGACGACGCCGGCGACCGAGGATCGCTTCCTGTTCCTGACCGAAGTCAGCTCCACCCGTCTGCCGACTCCGCCGCAGATGAACAACCACGGCAACTACATCGTGTCCCTCGGCAACGTCTGCCGTTGGCTCGGCACGCAGGCCGAGGAGTTGGGCGTCGAAATCTATCCCGGCTTCGCGGCGTCGGAGATTCTGGAGGAAAACGGCCGCGTGGTCGGCATCGCCACCGGCGACATGGGCGTCGGCAAGGACGGCGAACCCACCGACAATTTCGCTCGTGGGATGGAACTGCGCGCCACCTACACGCTGTTCGCCGAGGGCTGCCGCGGTTCGCTGACCAAGCAACTGCTGAGCCGCTACAACCTGCGGGACGGCGTGCAGGACCAGACCTATGCCATCGGCATCAAGGAGCTGTGGGAAATCCCGGCCGAAAACCACAAGCCGGGCTTCATCGAGCATACCACCGGCTGGCCGCTGAAGATGGACACGTACGGCGGTTCGTTCCTGTATCATTTCGGCGAGAATCTGGTGTCGTACGGATTCGTGGTCGGGCTGGACTACAAGAATCCCTGGTTGTCTCCGTTCGAGGAGATGCAGCGCTTCAAAACCCACCCCGATATCCGCAAGCATTTCGAAGGCGGGCGCCGCATCGCCTACGGTGCTCGGGCGTTGAACGAAGGCGGGTTGCAGTCGATCCCCAAGCTGATTTTCCCGGGCGGCGCGTTGATCGGCGATTCCGCTGGGTTCGTGAACGTGGCGAAGATCAAGGGAACGCACACGTCGATGAAATCCGGCATGCTCGCCGCCGAGGCCATCGCCGAAGCCCTGGCCGGCGACCGGCCGGACGAGCTGACGGCGTATCCGGAAGAGTTGCGCGCAAGCTGGGTGTGGGAGGAATTGTCGAAGGTCCGCAACATCCGCCCCGGCTTCGCCAAGTTCGGCTTCATCGGCGGCATGATCAACGCCGCCATCGATACGTACCTGTTCCGTGGCAAAGCGCCCTGGACGTTCAAGCACGGCCATCGCGACAACGAAACGCTGATGGACGCGGCGGTGGCGCCGAAGATCGAATATCCCCGTCCCGATGGGAAGCTGACGTTCGACCGTCCGTCCTCGGTGTTCATCAGCAATACCAATCATGAGGAAAATCAACCGGTCCATCTGCGGCTGAAGGACCAATCGGTTGCCATCGCGGTGAACTACGATCGCTACGGCAGCCCGGAGTCGCGGTATTGCCCGGCCGGCGTTTACGAGATCCTGGGCGTCGAGGAAGGCCAGCCGCGATTGCAGATCAATGCGCAGAACTGCGTGCATTGTAAGACCTGCGACATCAAGGACCCGACGCAGAATATCAACTGGGCCACGCCAGAAGGCGGCGGCGGGCCGAGCTACCCGGGCGGGATGTAACTCACGCCCCCGTCATGGTCGGGCTTGACCCGACCATCTCAGGCCAATTGGATAAAGGTGGTCGGGTCAAGCCCGACCATGACGGGGGCGTATCGGGCGTATACCGAAGACGCCCCCGAAACTACCGCGCCGAAAACTGCATTTTCCCGAAATAATTCTCCCGCTCCGCATCGGTGATCTGGCCGCGCCGCTGGTTTTCCGCCAGCACCTGCACGCCGCGCTGCACCGCCGGGCGCGCCGCCACGGCGTCGTGCCAGCGTTTCACATGCGGATACGTCGCCAGATCGATCCCGCGCCGCTCCGGGTTACGGATCCATGGAAACACGATGATATCGGCCAGCGAATATTCCGTCCCGGCCAGCCACTCGGCCTCCGACAGGCGCTTGTCCAGCACGCGATGCAGGCGGCCGACTTCGTTGGTATACCGCTCGATCGCGTAGGGGATTTTCTCCACCGCGTAGGCGGCGAAATGGTTGTATTGCCCGAACATTGGTCCGACGCCGCCCATCTGGAACATCATCCATTCCAGGCATTTCCAGCGGCCCATGGGGTCCTGAGGCATCAGCTTTCCGCCGGCCTTTTCGGACAAATACAACATGATCGCGGCGGATTCGAACAGCGTGATCGGCTTGCCGCCGGGTCCGTCGGGATCGACGATCGCGGGGATGCGATGGTTCGGCGTGATCGCCAGGAAGTCCGGGTTGAACTGCTCGCCCTTGCCGATGTTGACGGGGATGATTTTGTAGGGGAGGCCGAGCTCCTCCAGCGTGATATGCACCTTGTGGCCGTTCGGGGTGGGCCAGGTCCAGACATCGATCATGGTGGTTTTCCTCCGGTTGCGACCGCTTGCTTAGCATGGGGGCGGCGGGCCACAATCCCCGCCGGCATTCCCTCGGACGGACCAGCATGAGCGCTTCTCACCCCACCGACACCATCCCGGGCGATTCCGCGCTCGCCATGAAATTGGCACGCAATATCAAGGGGGAAGTGCTGTTCGATCGCGCCAGCCGCGGCCGGTATTCGACCGATGCATCGATCTATCAGATGGAGCCGCTGGGCGTCATCGTCCCGGAAACCATCGACGACGTCGCCGCCGCCTTGGCCATCGCGCGGGAGGAAGGCATCCCCGTGCTGGCGCGTGGCGGCGGGACCAGCCAATGCGGGCAGACGGTGAACCGAGCGCTGGTGATCGATTGCTCCAAGCACCTCAGGCGCGTTTTGCATGTGGATGCCGCCAATCGCCGAGCGCTGGTGGAGCCGGGGTTGGCGCTCGGGCAATTGAACCGGGCGCTGGCCGCCGAAAAAATGTTCTTCGCGGTCGATCCGTCGACGCATGCGCGCTGCACCATCGGCGGCATGGCGGGGAATAATTCCTGCGGGTCGAAATCCATTCGCTACGGGCTGATGGCGGACAATGTCAGCGCCATCGACGCCATTTTGGCCGACGGATCGCGGCACCGGTTTGGGGCGATCCCCGATAATCTGGGTTCGGATACGCCGGCCCATATCGTCGATTTGATCCAGCGGCTGCGCATTCTCGGTGCGACCGAAGCCGGCGAAATCGCGGCGCGGTTTCCGAAACAATTGCGCCGCGTCGGTGGTTACAACATCGACGTGCTGACCCCGGCCTCCCGTGCCGCCGGACGGGAAAATCTCGCGCGTTTGCTGGTGGGATCGGAAGGCACGCTGGCGTTTTCCGCGGCTATCGAGGTCATGCTGCACCCGATCAAACCGCGCAAAGTGCTGGGTATCTGCCAATTCTCGACGTTCCGTAAGGCGATGGAGGCGTCGAAGCATATTGTGACCCTCGACCCGGAGGCGGTTGAACTGGTCGATCGCACGATGATCGACCTCGGCCGTAGCATCGCCATTTACCGGCGCACGATCGATAAAATGCTGATCGGGGAGCCGGACTCGTTGCTGATCGTGGAATTCCACGGGCACGAAGACGGCCCGCTGATGGCGAAGCTGGCGGAGCTGGAACAATTGATGGGCGACCTCGGGTCGCCACATGTCGTGCGCGCGGTCGATCCGGCGTTTCAGGCCGAAATCGCCTCCGTACGCGAAGCCGGGCTGAACATCATGATGTCGATGAAAGGCGACGGGAAACCCGTGTCATTCATCGAAGACACCGCTGTCGATCTGGAGAATTTGGCCGACTATACCGAACGGCTGAACGACGTGTTCGAACGTCACGGGTCGAAGGGCACGTGGTACGCGCATGCCTCGGTCGGGTGCCTGCATGTGCGCCCGGTGCTGAACATGAAAGACCCGTCCGATGTCGCCACCATGCGCGCCATCGCCGAGGAAACATTCTCCATCGTCCGGGAATACAAAGGATCGCACAGCGGCGAGCACGGCGACGGTTTGGTGCGCAGCGAATTCCACACGCCGATGTTCGGGGAACGCATCGTCCGCGCGTTCGAGACGGTGAAGGACGCGTTCGATCCGACCTCGATGCTGAATCCGAACCGTATCGTCCACCCCCCGAAAATGGACGACCGCACATTGTTCCGTTACGGTCCCGGCTATGCCCCCGTCACCGACTTCACCCCGAAACTCGACTGGTCCGATCACCCCGGTCCGCTCGGCGGCATGCTGGGCGCGGTGGAGATGTGCAACAATAACGGTACCTGCCGCGCGTTCGATGCGAATGTGATGTGCCCCAGTTTCCGGGTCACGCGCGACGAAACGCATTTAACCCGCGGGCGTGCGAATACGTTACGGTTGGCGCTGACGGGGCAGTTGGGCGCGGGGGCGATGGCGTCGGATGCGATGGCCGACACGATGGCTCTATGCGTGTCCTGCAAGGGTTGCCGGCGCGAATGCCCGACCGGCGTCGATATGGCGAAAATGAAGATCGAGGTCACCGCCGCGCGCGCCGAAAAGAACGGCGTGAAATGGCGGGAATCCCTGATCGCGGAATTACCTCGGATGGGTCCGATCCTCAGCCGGCTGACCGGTTTGGCCAATTTGCGCAACAAATCGGCGTGGCTGCGCCGGCTTGGGGAAAAATATCTGGGGTTCGCGGCGTCTCGGGACCTGCCGAACTGGGACGCAAACCCGTTCCGCGACGCCGAGGCCGCGGCTGAGCCCGCGCCGAAAGGCGATGTTTTTCTGCTGGCCGACACGTTCAACCGGTATTTCGAACCGGAAAATCTGCGCGCCGCGATTCGCGTGCTGCGCGCCGCCGGGTATCGCGCGATTATCCCCGAAACGAAAGGACGACCGTTGTGCTGCGGGCGCACCTACCTCGCCGCCGGGATGGTCGATAAGGCGCGGGAAGAAGCGCGCCGGACGATGAAGCGGCTGGCCGGGGATATGCCGGTCGTCGGGCTGGAACCGTCCTGCCTGATGACATTACGCGATGAGTTCAAATCCCTGCTGCCCGGCCAAGATGCCAACGCGCTGGCCGATCGCGCCGTACTGCTCAGTGAGTTCATTGCCCGCGAAAAACCCGATCTGGCGCTCCAGGCGATGAACGTCACCGCGCATGTGCACGGGCATTGCCACCAGAAGAGCTTCGGTGCGTTCCCGGACGCGCTGGCGGCGCTAAAGCTCATCCCCGGCGTGACCGCGAAGCCGATCGCGTCGTCCTGCTGCGGCATGGCGGGATCCTTCGGATATCAGGCGGAAACCCAGGACACGTCGCGCGCGATGGCCGAGGCCGATCTTTTGCCGGCGGTTCGCAAGGCTGGGGCCGAGGATGTCATCGTCGCCGACGGCACATCCTGCCGCCACCAGATCCGCGACCTGGGCGGGCGGGAGGCCATCCATTCCGTGCGGCTGCTGGACCGCGCCCTGTCATGACCGAACCGGCCGATGTTCTGGCCTTCTGGTTCGCCGACGGGCCGGACACGCGCCGTGCCGCTTGGTTCCAGAAGGACGACGCCTTCGACGCGGCCTGCCGGCAGTTCGAAAGCGCGCATGAAGCGGCGAAGCGCGGCGACCTCGATCATTGGGCGGCGACCCCGGACGGGGTGCTGGCACTGCTGATCCTGCTGGATCAACTGTCGCGCAACCTGCATCGCGGCTCGCCGGAGGCGTTCGCCGCCGACCCAAAGGCCCGCGCCATCGCCGCCGCCGCCATCGCTCGGGGGGACGACCGGACGATGACGCCGGTGCAGCGGATGTTCGTGTATCTGCCGTTCGAACATTCGGAAGATGCGGCGGATCAGGACCGGTCGGTCGCGCTGTTCGAAGCCATCCGGGAGGGGTTGGGCGACAGTACCGTCGACTATGCCGAACGCCATCGCGACGTTATCCGCCGTTTCGGCCGGTTCCCGCATCGTAACGCCGTGCTGGGCCGCGCTAACACGCCGGAGGAAGAAGCGTATCTCGCGGAGCCGGGGGCGGGGTTCTGAGGCCGGCACATCGGAGGAAGCGACCATATGAAACAGACATTGTTCGCATGCCTTGTCTGGATACTCGCCGGACCGGCCTTGGCAGCCGCCGACGACGGGCGGGACCTGTATGGCAGATGGGTGCTGGTGAAAAAGGATTCGGCACCGTTTTGCTTCGATCCAAAAGACATCGAGAGCGTTGGGTTTATTTTCGCGCCCGGTCGGATCGACAGTCGGGATCCGCTGCGTCCCTGGCAATCCTCGCCGGCCCGTTATACGCGCGATGGAGCGGTATATGTCGTGAGTTTCGCCTCCAACATGCTTCGGTTCACTCTGGACGAGGGGAGCCTGACCCCGGAGGGACCCTTCGGGCAACCGGGACTGTGCCATTTCGAGCGGAAGTCATAATCCGGATTCGCCACTCGGCGGAGGATAAGCCGTTGCGGCCCGAGGCAGGCGCTGTTAAAGGAGCGCTCCCCGCCGGTCGGAGCGTAGCGCAGTCTGGTAGCGCATCAGTCTGGGGGACTGGGGGTCGTGGGTTCGAATCCCGCCGCTCCGACCAATTCCGCCTCTCAGTGCGGCACCACCGTCACCGTGACATGCACGTTCGCGTCGCCCGGCAGCAGTTGGGCTGTGAACGCATCCGCGCCCGCGAAGCCGAATTCCGGCGTGTAGTCGATGCGGGTGTTGGCGCCGACGCGGCGGATCACCACCTTGCCGTGCGCCGCGTGTCCGGTCGCGGGCAGCAGGCCGGCGTCGAAGGGTTGGCCGCCATTGTTCACCGCCAACCCGCACCAGCCGCCATCGCTGCTTACCTTCATTGTGGCTTCCACCGTCTTGCCGGCGACGGGCGCGGTCTTCGACGTCTCGCAGGTCTTGGCGCCGCCCTTCATATCCGCCTCGAACAAACGCGGGCCGGGTGCGGCCGATTGCTTTGGCGCGCACGCCTGGAGCAGCAGACCGGCCGTCGCCAGGGTCGCGAACAAGGTCGTATGGCGGGGAATCGTCATTGTGCGGGCCTCATGCGGTGATCGGGGGCGGAGACATAGCGCGTCGGTGCGGGATGGGAAGCCCTTTCGGTGCCCCCATCACACCGAGAAGTATTTCGCCCGCTTGTTCAGCACCACGATGGCGCTGGTGGATTGTTCGGGATGCAGCTGGAACTCGTCTGACAGATCGACCCCGATGCGGTTGGCGCCGAGCAGTTTCAGGATCGGTTCCTGGTCTTCCAGCCGGGGGCAGGCGGGGTAGCCGAAGGAGTAGCGGCTGCCGCGGTAGGATTGGCCGAGCATCTTCTCCATGTCGCGGTCGTCCTCCCCGGCGAAGCCGAGTTCGGCGCGAATGCGTTTGTGGGTGTATTCGGCCATGGCTTCGGCCATCTCCACCGACAGGCCGTGGAGATAAAGGTAATCCTGGTAGCGGTTTTCCTCGAACCAGACGCGCGCGGTGTCGGACGCTTTCTGGCCGACGGTGACGACCTGCAGGCCGATCACATCGCGTTCGGCGTCGTCCACGTCGCGGAAGAAGTCGGCGATGCACTCGCCGTCCTCTTTCGGCTGGCGAGGTAGGGAGAAGCGGGCGAGTTCGGTCGCGCCGTCCTGGTCGAAAACGATCAGGTCGTTGCCCTGGCCGGCCGCTTTCCAATAGCCGTAGGCGGCTTGCGGCTTGAGAATGTCCTGTTCGTCGCACAGGGTCAGCATGCGGCGCATGACCGGCCGCAATTCCTGTTTGGCCCAGCCGAGGAAGTCTTCCAGCGACTTGCCCTGTTTCCGAAAGCCCCATTGGAATTGGTACAGGCTGCGTTCGTTGACGAAGGGCACGATGGCTTTGGGCGCGGCCTCGATGATTCGGGCGCCCCAGAACGGCGGTTCGACGACGGGCTGATCGGCGGTGATGCGGCGGCGGCGCTTTTGTACCGCCAAAACATCCACAGGCTGGAAGGCCCGAGCGTCGGCTTGACCCAAAGTGCGGGTGGTGTTGCGGGCCTTGCCGCTGCGTTTGGCCTGAATCGCGGCAAGATAGTCGTCGAAGCCGTTGCCAGTGACCTTGTCCATCAGATGCAGCCCGTCGAAGGCGTCGCGGGCATAGGCGACCCGGCCGCTGCCATAGGCGGCGACGCAGGCGTCTTCGACATAGTTGCGGGTCAGCGCCGCGCCGCCCAGCATGACGGGGATATCCAACCCCTGACGGGTCATTTCCTCCAGGTTTTCGCGCATCACGACGGTGGATTTCACCAGCAGGCCGGACATGCCGATGGCATGCGCCCGATGTTCCGTGGCGGCGTGGATCATGTCCGCCAGCGGCACTTTGATGCCGAGGTTCACGACCCGGTAGCCGTTGTTGGTCAGGATGATATCGACCAGATTCTTGCCGATGTCGTGCACGTCGCCTTTGACGGTGGCGAGGACGATGGTGCCTTTCTCCTGACCCTCTACCCGCTCCATCTTCGGTTCCAGATAGGCAACGGCGGCTTTCATGGTTTCGGCGGATTGCAGCACGAACGGGAGCTGCATTTTGCCGGAACCGAACAGTTCGCCCACGACCTTCATGCCGTCCAGCAGAACGGTGTTGATGATGTCGAGCGGCGACAGACTCAACAGCGCGTCGTCGAGGTCGTCGGTCAGGCCCGTGCGGTCGCCGTCGACGATGCGGTCTTTCAGGCGGCCTTCCGGGGTCTCGGCGCGGGTCTTCTTCACCGCGTCGGCCAGTTTCCGGTCGGCGAAGATTTCCAGCATCTTTTGCAGGGGGTCGTAACCCTCGGCGCGGCGGTCGAAGATCAGGTCTTCGGCGACTTTGACCTCTTCGGGCGCGATCAGATGCAGCGGCCGGATCTTCGACACATGCACGATGGCGCCCGACATGCCGGCGCGCTGGGCGTGGTCGAGAAAGACGGAATTCAGCACGGCACGCGCGGCCGGGTTCAGGCCGAAGCTGACATTGGACAGGCCGAGGATGATCTGGATGTCCGGGAATTTCTCCCGGATGGCGGCGATGCCCTCCAGCGTCCACAGCGCGAGCTTGCGGTCGTCCTCATTGCCGGTGGCGATGGTGAAGGTCAGCGGATCGATCATCAGGTCGGCTTGCGCCAGCCCGTGCTTGTCGCAGGCAAATTCGACCAGTCTCGTGGCGATGCGGACTTTGTCCTCGGCGGTTTTGGCCATGCCAACCTCGTCGATGGTCAGGGCGATCACCGCGGCGCCGAATTGTTTCGCTAACTTCAGCCGATCCGTCGCGGCTGTTTCGCCATCCTCGAAGTTGATCGAATTGATGATCGCTTTGCCGCCGTGCAGCTTCAACGCGGCTTCAATGACGGGAGTTTCGGTGGAATCGATCACCAGCGGGGTGTTCACCGACGCGGTAAACCGACGAATAACCTCGGTCATTTCGAAGTTCTCATCGCGGCCGACAAAGGCGGTGCAGATGTCCAGCGCGTGGGAACCTTCGCCGCCCTGCTCGCGGCCCATGGCAACGCAGCCGTCCCAATCGTGCTTTTCCTGGAGTTCCCGCCACTTTTTCGAGCCGTTGGCGTTGCAACGCTCCCCAATCGCGAAGATCGCGTTTTCCTGCCGCAGCGGCACTGCCTGATACAGGCTGGCGACGGAGGGGATCCAGACGGGCTTGCGCGCGACCGGCGCCGGGCGGAAGTCGCCACGCTTGCGCAGCATCGCGTCCAGCGCCTGGACATGGGAAATCGTCGTACCGCAACAGCCGCCGATCAGGTTGACGCCGTCCTGGGCGACGAACCGCTCCACCCAACTCGCCAATTCGGCGGCGCCGAGCGGATAATGCGTCTGGCCGTCCACCAGCTCCGGCAGCCCGGCATTGGGCTGCACCGAGATCAGCCCCGGCCAGTTGGCCGCGAGCCAAGCCACGTGTTCGGCCATTTCCTGCGGACCGGTGGCGCAATTCAGGCCCAGCAACGGCACGTCCAGCGCGTTCACAACAGTCGCGGCGGCGGCGATATCGGGGCCGACCAGCAGCGTGCCGGTGGTTTCCACGGTCACCTGGACAAAGATCGGCGTGTCGGTCCCCGCGGCGAGACGGGCGATCTTGGCGCCGTTGACGGCGGCCTTGATCTGCAGCGTGTCCTGGCAGGTCTCGATCAATATGGCATCCACGCCGCCCGCGATCAGCCCTCGGCACTGTTCCGTCAGCGCTGCCTCCAACGGATCGTAGGCGATATTCCCCAGGCTCGGCAGTTTCGTGCCCGGCCCGACGCTGCCGATCACCCAGCGATGCCGCCCGTCGGAGAAGGTTTCCGCCGCCTCCCGCGCCAATTCCCCGGCGATTTTGTTGATCTCGAACGCGCGTTCGGACAAGTCGAATTCGCCCAGGGTGACCGGGGACGCACCGAAGGTGTTGGTTTCCACCATGTCGGCACCGGCTTCGAAGTACCCACGATGGATTTCCCGCACGAGGTCGGGGCGCGACAGGCACAGCACGTCGGTGCAATTTTCCCGGCCCCAATAGTCCTTGTCGGTATCCAGCGTCAGCGCCTGCACGCGGCTGCCCATGCCGCCGTCGCACAAAAGCACGCGATCGCGGAGGGCATCGAGCAGATGGGGTCGGGTCATCGGTCTTCTTTCAAGTCAGGCGAAGGCGCGAACGCCGCGACAAAGGCATCGACGGCGGCGATCCCTTGCTCGGCGACGGACGAGGCAACGAAGGCACTGGCGAAACTGTTGCGGGCGAGCGTCGCGATCTCATCCATGGTCAGCCCGAACGCGTCGTGACAGGCCATCAGGTTGTCCGCGACCGTGCCGCCGAAATACGGAGGATCGTCGGAATGGACGGACACGTTCAGGCCGGCCGCCAGCATCCGCCGCAGCGGGTGTTGGGCCAGCGACGAGACAACGTGCAGCCGCGCATTGGACAGCGGACAGACCGTCAGCGGCGTCCGGCGGTCCACGAGATCGCGCACCAGATCGGGGTCGTCCAAGCAGGCGTTGCCATGATCGATTCGGTCCACCCGCAAAAGGTCGAGAGCCTCCCGCACATAGGACGCGGGACCTTCCTCGCCGGCATGGATGGTCGTGCGGAAGCCGCGCGCTTGGCAGGTTCGGAAGAACCCGGCGAACTTGGAGGGCGGATTGCCCAGCTCCGCACCGCCCATGCCGATACCGGCGATCTCCGCCGCCCAGGGCATGATGCTGTCGAGAAGGTGTAGCGCGTCCTCTTCCGACCGGTGGCGATGGGCGCTGACCAGCAGGGCGGCCGAGATACCGTCCTCCCGTTCCGCGTCGCGAATCGCGGCCAGGATCGGGTTCAGGATATCGCCGGTGGATACGCCGCGATCGGTGAAGCTCTGCGGTCCCAGGAACATTTCGGCGCGCTTGACGCCATCCGCATGCGCTCGGGCCAAATACGCGCGGGTGAGGTCGTAGAAATCCCGGTCCCGCACCAGGACGCGGCAGCCTTCGAAATACAGGGCCAGGAAGGACGCGAGGTCGGGGAAATCGTAGGCCGCCCGCAACGCCTCCGGCGTCGGCCAGCGCAAGGTCAGGCCGTTGCGTTCGGCCAGGGCGAACATCAGCTCCGGCTCGATGCATCCTTCCAGATGCACGTGGAGTTCCGCCTTAGGGATGCCGCGGACGAAACGGTCGATATCGCTTGGCGAGCGGTCGTTCATTTTTGCCGTCATGGTCCGCGAAGACGGACCACCCACGACTTTTTCGCGCCCAGCACCGCAAGGCGTGGGTGGTCCGCCTTCGCGGACCATGACGGTGTTAGTTGACGCTGCCGGGCAATTCCCTGCTTCCTCGCTCATGACAAACGCTCCGCGGGCCAGATACGGACATCCAACGGCCCCGGGACGGTGACCGGCGCCGCCGAACGCAGACCCGCGGCGGCCATCATCTCCGCGATCCCCGCATCGGCGAAACCGGACCAGCGATGGGCGCGCTTCGCCACCAAATCCGCTCGTGTATGAGCCGCGAGATCGATCACGATCAGGCGTCCGCCGGGACGAAGCACGCGAGCGGCCTCCATCACCACCCCGGCGGGGTCTTCCGCATAATGCAGCACCATCTGCATGACGACGGTGTCGAAGGCGGCATCGGCCAACTGCAAGCGATACATGTCGGCCTGTCGGACCGCGCAATGGGCGAACGCCTGCCCCGACAAGCGCGTGCGCGCGAGTGCCAGCATCGCCTTGGAGGCATCCACCCCAAGCCCCTGCCGTATGCGGGGCGCGAGCAGTTCCAGCACACGCCCCGTGCCGGTGCCGATATCCAACAGCTGGCCCGGTTCGGGCAGCAGGTCCTGCAGCGCCTGCTCCACCGAGGCGGCGGGCAGTTCCAACGCGCGCATTTCGTCCCAGTCCGCACCCTGGCGGCGGAAACTGTCCGATGCCTCCCGCGCGCGTTCGGCCAGCACGCGGGCGGCCTGGCGCCGGTCTGCCTCCAACGTCGGATCGTCGGCGGGAAGCCGAGCGACCAGTTCGCGCGCAAGGTCGCCGTCGGTGCCGGTGGGCAGGGCGAACCAGACGTTGGTGCCTTCGCGGACCCGGTCGAGCAGACCGCAATCGCACAGCAACTTCAGGTGACGGGACAGCCGGGGCTGCGATTGGCCGAGGATTTCGGTGAACTCCATGACGCAGAACGCACCGCGCCCCGCCAGCGCCAGCAGGCGCAAACGCGTGGGTTCGGCTGCCGCTCGGAGGCTTGCCAGGAGTTGGTCCATGGGACCTATGTGACATAAAGATATCTTTATGTCTAGAGCATTGATGCTTTTCGGCCGCGGCGGTCGGGAGAGGCCACGCGGCGTCGCGGCACATTTGTCGGGAAATGTCGGGAAATTTTACACCGATGACTTTTTTGTGACGTCACGCAATGGTGTTCTGGCCGATTCCAAATGCTTAGAGAATTGGCATGTGATGTGCCTACAAAGGGAGACATCGGCTTAAACAAAAAATGAGACAGTTGCCATGTTTCGCGTCGCCTTTCTTTGGCTTGCCGTTTCAGTCGCCGCTGCCGCGCATCCCGCCACCGCGGCGACCTCCGGCGCACCCATAAGCGCCGCGGCATGGCCGCATTCAGACGAGCCTTATGGCTATATCCTTAACACGGACGGCGGTACTTTCGACGGGGTGGCGCTCCGAGCGGCGGTGCGAGACAGCCTTGAGGCGGCTCTTCTGACGGATGCGACACTCGCCCGGGTTGTATCTATCGAATCAGATTCCCATCAATAGAGATTTGTCGGTCTATATTAACACGCTCCTATCGGTCTTTGGGCGTGTCCGGACTTCGTGCCAATAATCGCCGGTCCTAGGCCCGAGGATCGACATGGCATTGCAACTGAGACCCAACTGCGAGTTCTGCGACCGCGATCTGCCGCCGGACGCGACCTCCGCCCGTATCTGCTCCTATGAATGTACGTTCTGTGCGGATTGCGTCGAAACCCATCTGCACAACGTCTGCCCGAATTGCGGCGGCGGTTTCGCGCCCCGGCCGATCCGTCCGGCGACCGAATGGCGACCGGGTGTGTCGCGGGTGCGTCAGCCGCCATCGGCGAAGCGTGTCGCATTGTCCTTCAGCCATGACGACATCGCGGCCCACAGCGCGCGCATACGCGACATCGCGCCCGAGGATCGCTGACGGGGGTTGCGCGGCTCTATACTTCCATTAGACTGGAAATATGGAATCGTCGGACGCCGCCACTGTCTTCGCCGCCTTGTCCGTGGACTCACGGCTGACCCTGCTGCGCCTGTTGATGGCCGCGGGGCCGAGCGGCATGCCCGCCGGGGATTTGGCGGCTAAGGCCGGGCTGCCGGCATCCACCACGTCCTTCCATCTGACCGCGCTGGAACGCGCCGGCCTGACGCAATCCACGCGCCAGGGCCGCCAAATCGTCCACGCCGCTCGGATCGCGGCATTGCGCGAGGTGCTGCTGTTCCTGACGGAAACCTGCTGCGGCGGGCGCCCCGAGTTGTGCGGGAACATCGCGCGGCTGCTTCCCTCCGAACCCGAGGAAACCCACGGCATGACCCCCGCGTTCAACGTGCTGTTTCTGTGTACGCGTAACTCCGCCCGATCCATCATGGCGGAGGCCATTCTGCGCGCGATCGGCGGCGGTCGGTTTCACGCTTACTCCGCCGGCTCCGATCCCGTGGGCGAACCGAACCCGGACGTCGTGGAAAAACTCCGGGCGCTGGGCCACGACACACGCGATCTGCGCAGCAAGTCCTGGCATGAGTTCACCGGGCCGAACGCGCCACGCATGGATTTCGTGATCACGCTGTGCGACGCGGTGGACGGGCCGGTGTGCCCGGATTTCGGCGGCGTCGCCGCGACCGCCGCCTGGCCGCTGCCGGACCCGAACAAGTTCACCGGCAGCGCGGTCGAGCGCACCGCGATGCTGAACGTGCTGTACGCCAGCCTGCGCCGGCGCCTCGAAATCTTCACCGCGCTGCGGTTCGACGCGTTGGACCGGATGGCGATTAAGACCCGGCTCGACGAAATCGGCGTCGGGCTGCCCACCCCCGTCGGAGGACGCTGACATGCGTATCGGTATCAACGGTATGGGCCGCATCGGCCGGTTGGCGTTGCGCGCCGCGATGGGCGGCATGTACCGCCCGGCCGACGATCCACGCGCCGAAAACCGGCTGGACATCGTGCATGTGAACGAAGCCAAGGGCGGGGCCGCGACGGCGGCGCATCTGCTGGAATTCGATTCCATCCACGGCCGCTGGCGCCAGAATTTCGGTCATGAGGACAACAGCGCCATTCACATCGGTAACCGGCGGATCGGCTACTCCGACGCGTTGACCGCGGATGGGGTGCCGTGGGGCGATCTCGGGTGCGACATCGTGCTGGAATGCACTGGCAAATTCCTGAAGAACGAACAGCTCGACGGTTATTTCCGGCGCGGGGTGAAGAAGGTAATCGTCGCGGCGCCGGTCAAGGAGCCGAATGCGCTGAATATCGTCGTCGGGGTGAACGATGGGTTGTACGATCCTCGCGAACACCGGCTGCTGACGGCGGCGTCCTGCACGACCAACTGCCTCGCGCCCGTGGTGAAGGTCTTGCAGGAATCGATCGGCATCCGGCACGGGCAGATCACCACCATTCACGATCCGACCAACACTAATGTCGTTGTCGATGCGCCGCACAAGGATTTGCGGCGGGCGCGGTCGGCGATGCTGTCGTTGCAGCCGACATCCACCGGAAGCGCGACGGCCATCGCGCTGATATATCCCGAGCTGAAAGGCAAGCTGAACGGCCATGCCGTGCGCGTGCCGGTGCTGAACGCCAGCCTGACCGATTGCGTGTTCGAGTTGCAGCGTGCGGTTACGGTGGACGAGGTGAATGGCTTGTTCCGCGACGCCGCCACTGGGCCTCTGGCCGGCATTCTGGGATACGAGGCTCGGCCACTGGTGTCCGCCGATTACTGCAACGATACCCGCAGCGCAATCGTCGATGCGCCGAGCACGATGGTGACGGATGGGACATTGGTAAAAGTGTATGCTTGGTACGATAATGAGGTGGGCTATGCCTGCCGGATGGTGGACCTCGCCAATATCGTGATCGAGCGGGGGCTGTGATGTCCGGGGTTCGCAATTATGCCATCGTGACGTCGGCGTATTTTCTGTTCACGCTGACCGATGGCGCCATCCGCATGTTGGTGCTGCTGCATTTTTACAAGCTGGGCTACACGCCGTTTACGCTGGCGTTTTTGTTTCTGCTGTATGAGACAGCGGGCATCTTCGCGAATATCGGCGGCGGATGGCTCGCCGCGCGGTTCGGGATACCGCGGATGTTGGCGACGGGGTTGATGCTGCAAATCGCGGGGCTGACGATGCTGTCGGCTTTGGATCCTACGTGGGGTTCGGTGGCGTCGGTGGCTTGGACGGTGGCGGCGCAGGGCCTGTGCGGCGTTGCCAAGGATTTCACCAAAACGGCGTCGAAAAGCGCGATCAAGGCGACATCCACCGACGGCGCCGGGCAATTGTTTCGCTGGGTCGCTTGGTTCACCGGATCGAAGAACGCGACGAAGGGGTTCGGGTTCTTCCTCGGCGGATTTTTGTTGCAGGTGGCGGGGTTCACGGGCGCGCTGTGGTTGATGGCGGGGATGCTTGCGGTCGTGCTGGCCGGTGTGGTGTTTTCGTTGCCGCGCGCCTTGGGCAAGGCGAAGGCATCCAAAAGCTTCCGGGAATTGTTCGCGAAAACCCGAGCGATCAATTTGATGGCTGTTGCGCGGATTTTTTTGTTCGGGTCGCGGGATGTTTGGTTCGTGGTGGGGCTGCCAGTGTTTTTGTATAGCCACGGCTGGCAATACATGAACGTCGCCGGCTTCGTCGCGGCCTGGACCATCGCTTACGGCACGATCCAGGCGGTGGCGCCGAGCGTGGTTGCTCGCAGCCGGGATGGGCTGAGCCGGGAAGTGCCGGCGGCGCGGTGGTGGGGTCTCGGGCTGACACTGATTCCCGCGGCGCTGGCGATCGCCATATCGGGGGTTGCGCGACCCGATCTGGTGCTGGTGGTCGGGCTGCTGGTGTTCGGGTTTGTGTTCGCGGTGATTTCCTCGCTGCATTCGTATTTGGTTTTGGCTTATGCGGGGTCGGAGAAAGCGGTGGAGGATGTCGGTTTCTACTACGCCGCCAACGCGGCGGGGCGTTTGATGGGCATCTTGTTGTCCGGGTATTTGACGCAGATCGGCGGGATGGCCGGCTGCTTGTGGGGTTCGTCCGCGATGCTGGCGATTTGTTTCGGGGTTACGATGTTGTTGCCTTCGGGTGCGGAAGCTCGCCGGGTGCCGGCATGAACCTGTTCGAGCGGTTTCTTACCCTTTGGGTCGCACTCTGCATCGTGGCCGGCATCGTGCTCGGCCAGATCGTACCGGGTGTGTTTCATGTCATCGGCAACGCGACGGTGGCGCAGGTCAATATTCCCGTCGCGGTGTTGGTCTGGGCAATGATCGTGCCGATGCTGCTGAAGATCGATCCAGCGGCGTTGAAGGAAGTCGGGCAGCACTGGCGCGGGATTGCCTCGACGGTCGGGGTGAACTGGCTGGTGAAGCCGTTCTCCATGGCGCTGCTGGCGTGGATATTCATAGCACACCTGTTCCGGCCGTATCTGCCGGCGGATCAGATCCCCAGCTACACCGCCGGGCTTATTCTGCTGGCGGCGGCGCCGTGCACGGCGATGGTGTTCGTGTGGTCGAATTTGGTGGATGGGGAGCCGCATTTCACGCTGAGTCAGGTGGCACTGAACGATTCCATCATGGTTGTCGCCTTCGCGCCCATCGTCGGCCTGCTACTGGGCCTGTCGTCGATCGTCGTGCCCTGGGACACGCTGTTTCTGTCGGTGGTGCTTTACATCGTGGTGCCGGTGATCGTGGCGCAAGCTTGGCGATATGGGCTGCTGTCGGGCGGCGGAGCGGGTGCTTTGGCGCGCGTGCTGGCGGGCTTGGCACCTGTTTCGCTGTGCGCGCTGCTGGCGACACTGGTACTGCTGTTCGGGTTGCAGGGGGAGCAGATTATCCGCCAGCCGGTGGTCATCGCGCTTCTGGCGGTGCCGATCACGATTCAGGTCTATTTCAATGCCGGTCTGGCGTATTGGCTCAACCGAACACTGGGCGTGGAATGGTGCGTGGCTGGGCCGTCGGCGCTGATCGGGGCGAGCAATTTCTTCGAACTTGCCGTGGCAACCGCGATTGCGCTGTTCGGGTTTCAATCCGGCGCGGCGTTAGCGACGGTGGTGGGCGTGCTGGTGGAGGTGCCGGTGATGCTGTCGGTGGTGGCGATCGTGCGGCGGTCTCGGGGGTGGTACGAGCGGGGGATTTGAGTGCCCGCGCCCCTACCCCGCCGTCCCCGCGACCGCGGCCGGCCGAGCCGGCATCGCCCGTTCCCGCCCCCGGTCCAGCCATAGCGCGAAGCGCAGCAGGATCGCGCATCCCACCACCATCAGCAGCGGGTCCGTCCAGCCCTTTGCGTCGGGCCACAGGCGGAAGACCGCCGTTAGGCCCCAGGACAGGAACAGGCCGAGGCAAAACACCAGCAAACTGTGCCGGCCGGCGGCGGCGAGCCAGCGGAAACCCATGCCGCGCATCCAGCGGGCGTCCCGGGGGAACGACACCGCCACCAGCCACGCCAGAGCGAACGCGTGCAGAACACGGGGCAGGACCAGCAGGTCCTTGCCGATGATCGCGTCGGTTTCCTCCAGCGGGATGGCGAAGGGCAGGAAACCGAACCAGGACAGGCGCAGCAGCAGGCCGGCCGCCACCACCGCGATCGCCGCCACGGTCAGCCACCGCCAGGGCGGCAGCGCTCGGCCATGCAGCAAAGTGCGGCGGCCGAGCCAGGCGCCGACAAGGAAGAGGATTTGCCAGGCGAAGGGGTTGAAGCCGCCGTGGGTGCCGGTGCCCAGGACGGGGGGCGCCAATCCGAACACATGGGCGGCGGCGTAGATCGCCAGCGGGGCGATCAGCGCCCAGTCGCCGATGCGGGCCTCCAGCGCGGCGAAGGCGGGCAGCACCAGCATGCACCACATAAAGACCGGCAGGATGTCCATGTAGTTGGGCTGGTAGAACGTGGTCAGCCCGGCCAAAATCGCCTGTATCGGGTGCACCGGCATGTAGGACCAGCCGAGACGGTCGGCCTCCCCCGGGAATATCGCCGTGGCGGCGAAGGCCATGGCGCCGAACAGGACGAAGACCACCATGTTGGTGCGGTACAGGCGGGCGCTGCGGATCAGCATGTCCAGGCTCGCGGCGCCCCAGCCCTGACGGGCGGATTTCAGGGCGAACACGCTCCCCAACATCAGCCCCGACAGAAACACGAACTGCTCGGAGCTGTCGGACAGACCCCAGGCGCCGTGGATCAGCCAAGCGCCGATCCAGGACCCGGCGGCGTGGCTGGCGAAAATGGTCAACTGGAGCCAGCCGCGCACGATATCGACGCGGGTGTCGCGGCTGGGCCGCACGGGAACGGGGGTCACAAGCTGGGTCATGCAAAGGTCCGGCACGCGGGATGTCGAGAATAGTATGTCTCGCGACGCGCCGCGACGTTACAACCGGTTTGCGGCGACGCCACCGCGTGCGCTACAGCGTGCCCCTTGACCCCTGGAGAGCCACCCCCTCGATGCCCGTGATGTCCGACCGCTGGATCCGCCGCATGGCGCAAGAACGCGGCATGATCGAACCCTTCGTCGAAGCCCAGAAGCGCGACGGGGTGATCAGCTACGGCCTGTCGAGCTATGGCTACGATGCGCGGATCGCCGACGAGTTCAAGGTATTCACCAATATCGACTCGGCGATCGTGGACCCGAAGGACTTCTCGCCGTCCAGCTTCGTGGACCGGAAAACCGCGACCTGCATCATCCCGCCGAACAGTTTCGCGCTGGGGCATACGGTGGAGTATTTCCGGATTCCGCGGGACATCCTGGTCGTGTGTCTGGGCAAATCCACCTACGCGCGGTGCGGGATCATCGTGAACGTGACGCCGCTGGAGCCGGAGTGGGAGGGGCAGGTGACGATCGAAATCAGCAACACCACCCCCCTGCCCGCCAAAATCCACGCGAACGAAGGCATCTGCCAGTTCCTTTTTCTGCAAGGGAATGAACCTTGCGAGACCAGCTACGCCGACAAGGCCGGTAAATACATGGGGCAGCGCGGCACCGCTCTGCCGAGGATGTAAGCGATGGACCGTATCCGAATCCGCGGCGGCAAGCCTCTGAGCGGGGAAATCCCCATCGGCGGGGCGAAGAACGCGGCGCTGCCGCTGATGGCCGCGGGGTTGCTGACCGATGATCGGCTGGTGCTGTCCAATGTGCCTCGGTTGGCGGATATCGCGACCATGGCGTCGCTGCTGGCGCAGCACGGGATCGCGGTGGAACGGCCGGACAATGCCGGGCGGGTGCTGTCGCTGGGCGGGCGGATTACCAATACGGAAGCGCCCTACGACATCGTCCGAACCATGCGCGCCTCCTTCCTGGTGATGGGGCCGCTGCTCGCCCGCACCGGAGAGGCTCGGGTGTCTCTGCCCGGCGGGTGCGAGATCGGGGCGCGGCCGGTCGATCTGCATCTGAAGGGCCTGGAACAGATGGGCGCGCGCTTCCATCTGGAGGGCGGCTACGTCGATGGACGGGTGGACGGGCGGCTGCGGGGC
>Ga0214182_1000213_pt1 | contig 27361 bp, 24 predicted proteins | sample TroBogEpilimnion_8_FD_153020 | JGI IMG/M metagenome (GOLD analysis project Ga0214182, IMG submission 153020) | Freshwater microbial communities from Trout Bog Lake, WI - 14NOV2007 epilimnion | ecosystem: Environmental > Aquatic > Freshwater > Lake > Epilimnion/Euphotic zone | place: Trout Bog... | reverse complement strand
AGTAAACCCTCCCCCTCCCCTTGCGGGAGGGGGCCGGGGGGAGGGGGTGGAGCGCCGCGGATTGTGCCGAACATGCGCACCGTCCCCTCCCCCCAACCCCCTCCCGCAAGGGGAGGGGGGGCCTTTTTTCTCTGGCCACCTCAGGCCAATGGGATAAAGTCGGTCGGGTCAGGCCCTACCGGGTTCACACCTAGCGGAAACGAATATAACAGTTTTATCAATAGATTAGGAGGGAAATTCAAGCGCATGGGCGACCTCGGCATTCCGACTGACTGCGGGATTCCGCTTGCCGGGGTCGATTCCATGTCGCCTGCCGATCCTTTCCTGTCGTCGCTGACAACGGGAAATTCGTTTCCGCGATGTGTGAATCCGGTAGGGTCAGGCCCGACCATGATGGGGGGCGCCGCATGAACGACAGCGTCGAAAGCCGAGCATCGTGGGTTGTCGCGGTTGTGGCGTTGGTCATTCTCGCGGTGGCGTATGGCGGACCGTTGCTCGCCGCCGTCGCGCTGAAACCCATCGCCGCGGACCTCGGCACCCCGCGTTCGGTGCCGACATTGGCAACGTCGCTGTCCTTCATCGGGGCCGGGGTCGGCGGCATCTTCATGGGTTGGATGTCGGAACGGATCGGCATCCGAGTCATCGTGGCCTTCGGGTCGGTCATGATCGGCAGCGGCTTGGCGATTGCCTCATCGGGCGGCGTGACAACGCTGTATGTCGGCTACGGCGTGTTCATGGGGTTGTTCGGCGCGTCGTGCATGTTCTCCCCCATCATGACCTACGTCAGCCGGTGGTTCGACAAGCGGCGGGGGACGGCGGTGGCACTGATTTCCTCGGGCCAGTACGTGGCGGGAATCATCTGGCCGGCGTTGTTTCAGGTCGGCGTGGAGCAGATCGGCTGGCGCCGTTGCATGGTGCTGTTCGGCGCGCTGGTCACCCTGGTGGTGGCGCCGCTGGCGCTGATCTTCCTGCGGCCGCCGCCGGTCGCGCCGCTGACGGGGGCCGTGCACCACGGTCCGGCGCGCGGCACCAAGGTCGCGGGGATGCACCCGGAATACGCGATGGTCGCGCTGTCGGCGGCGATCTTCTGCTGCTGCATGACCATGTCCATGCCGATGGGCCACATCGTGGCGCTGTGCGGCGATATCGGCATCGGCCCCGCCCACGGCGCCGCCATGTTGTCCGTCCTGCTCGGCTCCGCCTTCCTGGCGCGCCAATTCTGGGGCTGGTTGTCGGACAAAATCGGTGGGTTGCAGACGGTGCTGTGCGGCTCCATTGCCCAGGCCGTGGCCATGAGCGGGTTTCTGTTCACCACGAACGAAGCCGGGTTGTTCGCGGTCTCGGCCGCGTTCGGGCTGGGCTACGCGGGCCTGATCCCGGCGTATGTGCTGACCGTGCGGGCGCTGTACCCGGCGACCGAGGCCAGTTGGCGGGTGCCGACGGTGCTGTTCGCGGGCCTGCTGGGCATGGCTGGCGGCGGCTGGGCGGCCGGCGCGCTGTACGATTATTTCGGCTTCTACACGCCGGCCTTCGCGGTCGGTGTCGGGTTCAACCTGCTGAACGTCGTGGTCATCCTGCCGATGGTATTGCGGACGCGGGCACTCACGCCGAGCCCCGCGCTGACTTGAACGATCGAATGCCGCGTGCGACCGTCGCGGCGGGCCGACACAAGGAAAGCCAACCGGATGACCCAAGCCATGATCTCCGCCGCCCAGCCGGAAGCGGCCGAGGCCGGAGCCGACATCCTGTGTAACGGCGGCAACGTCGTGGATGCCGCCATCGGCGCGGCGCTGGTGCAGACGGTGGTGGATCCGCAGATGTGCGGCATCGCCGGCATGGGCAGCATGCACCTGCATCTGCCATCCCAAGGCGTGCACACGACCATCGATTTCCACGGCCGCTCCCCCGCCGCCGTGCGGCCGGCCATGTGGCAGAACAGCATCGTCCGTGAAGCCGAGGATGGCTGGGGCTTCATCCTGAAGAACCGCGAGAACGAACTCGGCTATCAGGCCGCCACCACGCCCATGACGTTGCGGGCGTTCGACCATGCGTTGCGGCTCTATGGCACGAAATCGCTGGCCGAGCTGCTGGAGCCGGCGATTGCGTATGCGGAACACGGGTTTCAGGTGCGACCGCATATGGTGCATTTCTGGACCCGCCCGCCGATTGCCGGCCGCGACGGCAATCTGCCGATCATCACCCATTTCCCGGCGACTAGGAAAATCTACACGCGTCCCGATGGGCATCATCTGGAAGTCGGCGATATCCTGCGGAACCCCGACATGGCCGCAACGCTGCGTCGCATCGCCGCCCATGGCGCCGAGGATTTTTATTCCGGCGACATCGCCGAACGGATCGTTGCCGACATGGCAGCGAACGGGGGGCTAATAAGCCATGAGGACCTGCGGGCGTGCGAACCCGAACAGGTCCCGCCGCTCTGGGGCACTTACCGAGGCCACCGCATCGCCACCAACAACCCGCCCGGCGGCGGGATCATGTTGATCGAGATGTTGAATATCCTCGAACATTTCGACCTCCGAGCCATCGGTCATAATACGCCGGAATATATCCGTATCGTGTCGGAGGCGATGAAGATCGCCACCGCCGACAAGGACGCGAAAGTCGGCGATCCCCGCTTCGTGAAGGTGCCGGTCGCGGAACTGACCTCCAAATCCTACGCTGCCGCCATGGCGGACCGGATCAAGCGGGGCGAGAAAACCCCCGTCCCCCGCTTCAACCCCGGCGGCACCGAGAGCAAGCATACCACCCAGGTTTGCGTCGCCGACACTGCCGGCAACGCCTTCACCATGACCCATACGCTCGGGCAACCATCCGGTGTCGTCACGGACAGGTTGGGGTTCATGTACAACGGTGCGATGGCCGTCTTCGACCCCCGCCCCGGCCACGCCGGCTCCCTGGCGCCCGGCCACGCCGGCTCCCTGGCGCCCGGCAAGGCGCGGTTTTCGGCCTTGTCCCCCACCATCGTGTTCCGCGGCGAAAATCCGTTTCTGGTGCTGGGCGCGCCGGGGGCGACCTACATCACCATGGGCAATCTGCAGGCGATGCTGAACGCCATCGATTTCGGCATGGATGCGCAACAGGCGGTCTCCGCCCCGCGCTTCGCCGCCGTGTCGGATACGATCGAGATATCCAACAGGATCACGCGCGCGGCGGAGGCGGCGTTGCGCGCCATGGGCTACAAGGTGACGCGCCACCCCTACAGCTATACCTTCGCCTGGGTACACATGATCCGCCTGCGGGACGGCCTGCTGGATGGCGGGGCGGACCCGGCGACCGATGGGATGGCGATCGCCGTTTAACCGGGGCTCAGCAGCTGTTCCAGTATCCGGCCCTCGATCGCCGCGGCTTCCGGATCGCCGCGCCGGCGCGGGCGGGGCAGATTCACCGGCACATCCATCGCCACGCGGCCTTCCTCCAGCAGCAGGATGCGGTCGGCCAGGGCCACGGCCTCCGCCACGTCGTGGGTGACGACGATGGCGGTGAAGCCCTTGGCGGCCCAGACCCGCTCGATTAGGTCCTGCATTTCGATCCGGGTCAGGGCGTCCAGCGCCCCCAACGGTTCGTCGAACGCCAGCAGCCGCGGGTGGCTGGCCAACGCCCGAGCGAGGGCGACTCGCTGCTTTTGGCCGCCTGACAGCACCGCCGGCCAATCGTTGTCGCGGCCAGCGAGACCCACCTGCGCCAACACGTCTTTGGCGATGCGGTGGCGGTCAGGGCCGCGGGGCAGGCCGACCTCCACATTCGCGACGACGCGCTGCCATGGCAACAACCGTGGTTCCTGGAACATCAACCGGACGGAGTCGCGCCACGGACCTGGCTGCCCGTCGATCTGGATCGTGCCGGCGTTCGGTGTGTCCAGCCCGGCGATCAGCCGCAGCAGCGTGCTTTTGCCGCAGCCGCTGCGCCCGACGATGGCGACGAACTGGCCGGCCGGAATGTCCAGATCGATGCCATGCAGCACCGTGTTGGTGCCGAACGACTTCATGACGCCGCGCAGGCCGACGGTCGCGCCCTCGGTGCTGGCCCTGATCGCGCTGTCCGGTTCCGTGTTGAAAACATCGACGGTCATGGCTCAGACTTTCACGTAGGCCGGGTTCCAGGCGAGGCAGGTTCGTTCCAGAAAGCGGGCGATGCTGTCCGCCAATTTGCCGAGCGCGGCGTAGAGAAGGATGGATACGATGACGACATCGACCATCATGAACTCGCGTGCGTTCATCGCCATGAAACCGATGCCGGAGGATGCGGAAATGGTTTCGGCGACGATCAGCGTCAGCCACATGATGCCCAGGCCGTAGCGCAGTCCGACGAACACCGACGGCAATGCGCCGGGCATCACCACCCGGAAGAACAGCGACCATTCGGACAATCCGTAAGCGCGGCCCATTTCCAGCAATTGCCGGTCCACCGACCGCACGCCGTGCAGCGTGTTGACATACATCGGGAAGAACACACCGGTGGACACCAGGAACAGCTTCGCTTCCTCATCGATGCCGAACCACAGGATCACCAGCGGAATCAGCGCCAGATTCGGAATGTTCCGCACCATCTGCACGGTGGTATCGAGCAATGTTTCGCTGAGCGACGACACGCCATTGGACACGCCCAACGCGAACCCGACGCTGCCACCGATCATAAATCCGCCCAGCGCCCGACAGGCACTGATTTGGATATTGGACCAAAGCTCGCCGGACCGTGCCAACCGCCAGAGTGCGGTGCCCACCACGCTGGGCGCCGGCATGATCTGGGACCGCAACGCGCCGAGGTCGGAGGCGAGTTCCCAGCCGAGAAGAATCAGAACCGGGACGATCCAAGGGAGAAAACGTTTCACCGCCCTACTCCGCCGCCAGCCGAGGCGCCGCCGCTCGGAAATCCCGGCCGGGCGCGCGCGCCTGTTGGCCGATCCCCAAGACGGGGAACAGCAATTCGGCAACGCGATAGGCTTCCTCCAGATGCGGATAACCGGACGCGATGATCGTGCCGATGCCCAGCGCCTGATATTCCCGCAGACGGGTGGCGACCGTTTCTGGGCTGCCGACCAACGCGGTGCCGACGCCGTGCCGCACCAGACCGACCCCGGCCCAAAGGTTCGGGCTGACTTCCAGCTTGTCGCGCCGCCCGCCGTGCAGATCCAGCTGGCGCAATTGCCCGACGGAGTCCGTGTCGGCACGCAAGCGGGCCTGCGCGGCGGCGATGGTGGCGTCGGAGAGTTTGCCGATCAGCCGGTCGGCGGCGGCCCAGGCCTCGGCGTCGGTTTCGCGCACGATCAGATGCACGCGCAGGCCGTAATTCAGTCGCCGGCCGTGCGCCGCGGCGCGTGCCGTGACGGCTGCCAGCTTTTCCGCGACCAGAGCGGGCGGTTCGGCCCAGGTCAGATAGGTGTCAGTGTGCTTCGCCGCGACCTCGATCCCCGCGTCGGAGGATCCACCGAACCACAGCGGCGGGTGCGGCCGCTGCACGCTTTCGAAATAGCCTAGTTTGGCGTTGCGGGCGGTCAGATGCTTGCCGGCGAAATCCGTTTGACCCTCGGCGATCAGTTCCCGCCAGATGGTCAGGAATTCGTCGGTCAGCGCGTACCGCTCATCGTGATCCAGCAACAGTCCGTCGCCGGCGAGTTCCCCCGGCTGCCCGCCAGTGACGATGTTGATCAGCAGGCGCCCGTTGCTGATCCGATCCAGCGCGACCGCCTGCCGCGCGGCTAAACCCGGGGTCAAAAAACCGGGGCGCAGAGCCAACAGGAATTTCAGCCGTTCGGTGAACGGCGCGATGGCGGATCCGACCATCCATCCGTCCAGGCAGTTGATCCCGGTCGGCAACAATGCACCGCCGTAGCCAAGCCGGTCGGCGGCGACGGCGATTTCGCGGAGGTAGCCGATATCGGCCGGGCGATGGCCCTGTTCGGTGCCGATATAACGTCCGTCGCCGCTGGTCGGCAGGAACCAGAACATATTCAAAGGTTGCGTGTTCATCTGCATGTTCCTCAGGCGCTCGGGCGCCAAACGATGTCGGACACTTTGATGTCGACCGGCACCAGACCCTGGGCACGGAACCGGTCGGCGACCTTCTGCTGGTTGGCGATCAGGTCGGTGTTCATGGGGGTTACTTCGAACGGATGGGCGCCCAGCGCGCGTGTCCAGACGTCCTGACCCATGCCGGTTGCCTCCGCCAAAATACCGGCGACTTCGTCATGGTGGCCGCGGGCTTCGTCGGCGGTGGACATGAACGCCCGCAACACGGTTTTGGCGACATCGGGGTTGTCGCGCGCGAAGGCGCCGTTCGCCATGAGGTAGCCGTACTGCGCACCGATTTCCTTGTTGGTGGTCAGCGTCCGCACGCCGGGTTTGGTATTATAGAGGGAGGCGTAGGGTTCCCAGATGCTCCAGGCATCGACCGCGCCCTGGGTGAAAGCCGCGCCGGCATCGGCGGGGCCGAGGTACAGCGGCTTGATGTCTTCATAGCGCAGCCCGGCTTTTTCCAGCACCAGCAGCACGAAATTATGCGCCGACGAGCCGCGGCCGAACGCGATCTTTTTCCCCTTCAGATCGGCCAACCTCTCGATGGGCGAGTGCGGCGGCAGCAGGACCGACTGCGGTGCGCCACGCAGGGCGGCGACGTAGACAAGATCGGCGTGCGCCGCCTGCGCGAAGACCGGCGGCGTATCGCCGCACGCCCCGCAGTCGATGGCACCGGCGCGCATCGCTTCCAACATGGGCGGACCGAACTGGAACTCGATCCATTGCACGTCGATGCCGGTCGGTTTCAGCACGGTTTCCAGCGTGCGGTGCGCCCTGGCCAGCATCAGGATCGGTTCGCCTTTTTGGAAGCCGACGCGCAGGGTTTTGGCAGGCGCGGCTTGCGCTCGGCCGGCGGCCAAGGCCAAGCCGGCGCCCAGTATAAGGCGGCGGTTTAACAAATGTGTCATATCGGTACCTTTCGGTTTACGCCGCCGCGGCGGAGCCAAGGCGCCCCGTCAGGAACAGCCCGCCCACCACGCGCCGCACATCGGCGAGGGTTGGCCAGGTCGAACCGTCGAGTTCCTCGACGCGCAAATCGGTGGCGATGAAGCGATAGCCGCGATCGAGGCGCACAGCCGCGCCGACGAACGCGCCGTCGATGTCGATGACGTGAGACTGCAACATGTTTTAGGACTTTCGGACCGGAATCGAATGAACGCGGATTGGCTCAGCTTGAGGACCGCATTCGACAGCGCGCGGGCGCACACATCGGCAGACTGGCCGAGTGGCCTGGTGCGGTGGGTGGGCGGGCGTACTGGGCCATGGAAATCGCTCCGTGGTGTCCGACGGTAGCGGCGCGGGGTGCGCCGGCCGTTCGTGCAGGATAAGAGAATAATTTGCCATATATGGCAATATATGAGTCAAAAAAAGATTTATTTTCTTTTATACGGGCTTTTCGGCCGGATAAACGCGCGTCATGCCCCATCGGCGAATGCGGATTCATTTTCCGAGCGATGGCATCGCAACACGGCATGTGGCCCGTTGCGGGCAACGCGGACCCGTATAGAGTGCGCCTATGACCGCTTCCGCCATGCCAGCACGCCTGACAACCGCCGAGATGCTCGCGCGGCTGGTGGCGTTCGACACGACCAGCCGCAACTCCAACCTGCCGTTGATCGATTTCGTCCGGTCCTATCTCGACGCCCACGGCGTACTCTATCGCGTCAGCTTCGATGAAACCGGGGAGAAGGCGAATATCCACGCCATCGTCGGTCCTCAGGCGGCGGGCGGTTTGGCGCTGTCGGGGCACGTGGACGTGGTGCCGGTGGACGGACAGGCCTGGAGCGCCGATCCCTTCACCCTGCGGGAGCGGGACGGCAAGCTGTTCGCCCGCGGGTCCTGCGACATGAAGGGGTTCGTGGCATCCTGCCTCGCCGCGGTGCCGGATTTCCAGGCGCGTAACCTGTCCCGGCCGTTGCATCTGTTTATCAGCTACGATGAGGAAGTCGGTTGCGGCGGGGCCAAACGCCTGATCCGCGACCTGTCGGATTCCGGCCTGAAGCCCGGTTTGTGCGTGGTGGGGGAGCCGTCGGGCATGAAGCCCATCCTGGCGCATAAAGGGAAGTTGAACCTGCGGGTGACGGTGAAGGGTCTGCCAGGCCATTCCTCCGAACCCGCCAAGGGCGTCAACGCCATCTACCCCGCCGCCGCCGCGATCGGCTGGGTGGAGGCCGAGGCTCGGCGTTTCGCGGCCGAAGGCCCGTTCGAGGATGGGTTCGACCCGCCCTACACCACCATCCATGTCGGCACCGTCGCCGGCGGCACCATTCTGAACATCATCCCCGAACGCGCCGAATTCGTCATGGAATGGCGCCCGGTGCCGGGTCTGGATGTGTTCAAGGAAGTCGACCGTCTGCAGGCCCATGTCGCCCAGCATATCGAACCGGCGATGAAAGCGGTGAACCCCGCCTGTGGGTTCGAATATGCGGTCGAGCTGGAAATGCCCGGCATGGCGCTGGCGGCCGATCACGAACTGACCTCGGTCGTCAAGCAGATCACCGGGTCGAACAGCACCGGCAAGGTCAGCTACGGGACCGAGGGCGGGTTCTACCAGAACGCCGGCATCCCCACGATCATTTGCGGTCCTGGGCATATCGCCCAGGCGCACCAGCCGGACGAGTTCGTGGCACGATCCGAATTGGATGCCTGCGACGCCTTCATTCGCCGTCTGGCCGACCGGCTTCTGGTCTGATACGCGGGGACCCATGGGGCAACATTTACCGCAGCAGGCCTTGCCGGCATTCGAGGTGCGATTGAGCGCACCCGATCTCTACGATTGGCGCGCCGGCAATACCGGGCTTCCCGGCGTTACCGCTCGGGACTCCGGCAAGCCTGGACCGCATGTCGCCCTGTTGGCGATTACCCATGGCAATGAGATTGCCGGCGCCATCGCGCTGGATAAGTTGCTGCGGGCCGGGCTTGTCCCGTCCACCGGTCGGTTGTCGTTTGTATTTGGAAATATGGCGGCTTACGACCGGTTCGATCCGGCCCGCCCGACCGCATCCCGCTTCGTCGATGAGGATATGAACCGCGTTTGGGATGAAACGGTCCTGGACGGCCCCCGCCACTCCGTCGAATTGACACGAGCGCGGGAACTGCGGCCGTTGATCGATACGGTGGATGTGCTGCTGGATATTCATTCCATGCTCTGGGACGCCGACCCCCTGATGCTGTGCGGCAGCGCCCCCCGCGGCCGCGCCTTGGCTCGTAGTATCGGTGCGCCGCCGTTGATCGTCGCCGACGTCGGGCATGCCAACGGCAAGCGGATCATCGACTACACCCGCTTTGTCGCCCCCGAGTCCGCGTGCACCGCCAATCTGGTGGAAGCCGGGCAACACTGGCAGCCCGGCACGGTGACGACGGCGCTGGACTGTATCGCGGGGTTGCTGCGTGGCTTGGACATGGTCGCGGCCGACGCGCCCTTGCCGCCGCCTGCCAGTCAACCGCAGCGCCTGGCCGAGGTGACGCAGACCGTCACGGCCGCCACCGGCAAATTCCAGTTCGTGCAACCCTGGCGCGGCGGCGATGTCGTGCCCGCGCGGAACACGCTGCTCGCGCTGGACGACACCACGGAAATTCGTACCCCGCACGACGCCTGCCTGCTGGTCATGCCCAGTCTGCGCCCCACGCGCGGCCATACCGCCGTACGGCTGGCGCGTTTCGTGGCCTAGACGGCAGAGGCACCGCTGCCGTTACCCAAAGGCGAAATCGAGCCAAGTGGCAATTCATTGACACCGAAATTGCCTCATGATAGCGGATCGCCATTATTACGAACGATATCCAGGAGCTGATCGCAGGCACATGAGGGATTTGAAGGCCTGCGAAACCCTGTTCACCGGTATGGCCCCAGCCAAAGCTCTCGGGACCGCTCTGACCGGAACCCTGGTCATCGATGCGGAAGAGGATTTCGACTGGAACAATCCGGTCCAGGGCACCGAAACGTCCACCGCGCACATGAAAAATGTCCGCCTCCTCGGACCGCTGCTCGCGGCATTTCGCATCGTTCCGACCTATTTGCTCACCTATCCGGTGCTCGAAGACCCGGAAGTGGTGGCAATTCTGCGCCGGCAGCTCGACAAAGGCCAATGCGTTCTCGGTGTGCAGTTGCATTCATGGGTGACGCCGCCCCTGGACGGATCGGCTTCGAGCCGGCGATCCTTCTTGGGCAACCTCGAGGGCGATCTCGAGGAGCAAAAGCTGATCACCATCAAGGCGCGCTTTCGGGAAGTGTTCGGGTTCGACCCAACCATCTATCGTGCCGGCCGCTACGGACTGAGCCGGAACACCAGCCGGCTGCTGGAAAAACACGGTTTCAACATCGATACCAGTGTGGCCCCGCGCACGGATTTTTCCGACGCGGGGGGCTGCGACTACACGGATTTCGATTATGGCCCATTCTGGTTCGGGGAGCAGCGGACCCTGCTGGAACTCCCGCTCTGCCGCGGCATTGTCGGTTGGGGCGGCGCGTGGGCGGCACGGCTCTATCGGCATCTTTCGGGCCCCCGGCTGGCGCGCCTGCACGCGCCCTCGCTGCTGACCCGCACGCGCTGCGCGGAACGGGTGACCCTGTCGCCGGAAGGCAACGATGTGTCGGCGATGCGCCGCCTCGTCCATGGCCTGCGAAGCCAGGGCCAGCAGGTGTTCGCGGTAAGCTTCCATAGTTCGTCGCTGCAGGTCGGACGCAACCCCTATGTGCAATCCCGAGCGGACCTGCACCGATTTCACGATCGGATGTCGGCGATCCTGGATCATATGGTGACCGATCTGTCGATCCGTTTCGTCGGCACCGGCGATATTCCGGGCTTGTTGGCCGCACCGCCGCCGGCAAGGCGGGCCGCATGACGACCCCGGCGAAAGTACTTCTAATAGCCAACAACTTTCCGCCCATCCGCGGCGGGTCCGCCGTCGTTTACGACAATCTCGCTCGGTACGCGGCCGATCGCATCCTCGTCGTCGCCCCGCGGATCAACTACAATGACGGACTGCCATTGATCGGATGGCGCGAACACGACCGCTCCGCCCCCTATCGCGTCATCCGCCTGCCGTTGCTGCGCACCACCATCGATGAGCCGGAAGCCCGCGGCTGGTTCGGAAAGCTGGCGCTTTGGATGTCGGATCTGCTGATCCGGATGCGTCTGCTGCTTCTGTTGCGGCGGCTATTCAAAACCGAAAACATCGGCGCCGTGTGTATCGGCGAGTTATTGGCCAGCGGCTGGCTGATCGATGTGTTGCACCGCGTTTCGCCGGTGCGGACGGCGATCTACGTGCACGGCGAAGAAATCACGACCGAAGATCCCTACGACGCCGACCGCGCGCGTGCCCGGCGGGCCCTGCGCAAGACCGACCGCGTCATCGTGGTAAGCCGGTTTACCCAACAGGCGGTGCTCGACCTGCTGGGTCCCGAGGGGGCGAACAAGATCACCCTGGTCGAGAACGGGGTCAGCGGCGACCGCTTCTTCCCACGCGAAAAACGCGCCGATCTCGTCGCGCAATACCGGCTGGCCGACCGCTTTGTGTTCGTGTCGGTGTGCCGGTTGCTCGAAAAAAAGGGCATTGATCATGCCATCCAGGCCTTCGCCCAGGTGGCGCGACGATATCCGGAATGCCGTTATCTGGTGGTCGGTGCCGGGCCGTACGATCGGCGGCTGCGCGAGATCGCCAGCGAATACGATGTCGCGGACCAGGTAATTTTCGCCGGCGACGTGCCGGACGAGGACCTCGCGGAGCATTACTGCCTGGGCGACGTGTTCGTGATGCCCAACCGGCGCCTGCCGAACGGCGATACCGAGGGGTTCGGCCTGGTGTTTCTGGAGGCCAATGCCTGCGGCATCCCGGTGATCGCCGGCAGCGACGGCGGCAGCCGCGACGCGGTGAAGGACGGCGTCAACGGATTGATCGTCGACGGCGCGTCGGTCGGACGGATCGCGGACGCGATGATGAAACTGCGGGAGGACTCCGTCCTGCGAGAGACCCTGCGGACCCGTTCGCTGGAGGTCGCCGCGGCGGCGGATTGGCGGAAAAAAGCGGGCAGCTTTCTAAAATTGTGCACGGAATCCGGTGACAGCGCGACGGCCTAGACGGAAAGAGCCGGATCGCGTAGACGCAACGCCGCTGTTCTTAGCCGTTGACCGCACGTTCTTCTCCGGGAATTCGCCATGAAACTCGATGACGTCTACAACGCCTTGACCGAGATTTTCGCGGACGTGTTCGACAACGCCGCCATCGCGCTCACCCCCGAGACATCGGCGGCCGACATCCCCGGCTGGGACTCGATGACGCACATCAACCTCGTCGTCGCGGTGGAGCAGCACTTCAAGATCAAATTCAAAATCGCCGAAATCGACAGGCTGAAAAACGTCGGCGATCTGGCGGGATTGATCGCCGAACGCACCGGCCGCTAAATTCCGTGGACTCGCGCGTCCGAACGAACAGGCGGGAGGCTTAACCCATGCTGTTCAACTCCCTGTTGTTCGTGTTCGCGTTTCTGCCATTCTCGCTGTTGGGATTTTTCGCCGCCGCCCGCTTCGGCCGAAGGCCGGCGGCGCTGTGGCTGGTGCTTGCTTCCTTCGTCTTTTACGGCTGGTGGAACCCGGCCTTCGTCCCGCTGTTAATCGTCTCGATTGCCGTCAACTACGGTCTCGGGCATCTCATCGCCGCGCATGAAGAGCGTCCGAGATTGCAAACAACCCTCGTCACGCTGGCGGTCGTCCTCAATCTCGGGGCGCTTGCCTATTACAAATATCTGTTCGTATTTCTCGCTTGGCTGCACGGCGCCGGCTGGATCGATACCGCGCTGTCCTCGCCCGCGCTGCCCCTCGGCATCTCCTTCTTCACCTTCACGCAGCTCGGCTATCTGATGGATGTCCGTCAGGGCGCCACCCGAGACCAGGGATTGCTGAACTATCTGGTGTTCGTGACCTTCTTCCCGCATCTGATCGCGGGGCCCATCCTGCACAACCGGGAGATGATGCCTCAATTCGCGGATTCCCGGATCTATCGCTTCAGCAGCACCAGCCTGTCGGTCGGGTTGAGCATCTTCACCATCGGCCTCCTGAAGAAATGCCTGCTCGCCGACCCGATTTCGGCGGCGATCGGCCGAGGCTTCGACGCGCCGGATATGCTGTCGACGTTTGCGTCCTGGGACGTCGCGCTATCTTATTCGATGCAGCTGTATTTCGATTTCTCCGGCTACTCGGATATGGCGGTCGGCCTCGCCCGTATGTTCAATGTGCGATTCCCGGTGAATTTCAACTCACCCTACAAGTCGGCCTCGATCATCGAATATTGGCAGCGTTGGCATATGACGCTGACCCGCTATTTGACCTTATACCTGTACAACCCGATTTCGCTGAGCATCGCCCGCCGCCGCATCGTCGCCGGCAAGGGGGCCTCCCGCGCCGCGTACGCGACCATCGGCGGTTTCTCGGCGATGGTCCTGTTCCCCACCTTCGTCACGATGGGGCTGGCCGGCGTGTGGCATGGCGCCGGACTGCAATTCCTGATCTTCGGATTGCTGCACGCGACGTATCTGACGGTGAACCATGCGTGGCGTATCTTCCGCCACAAGACCCCCACCCGCGAAACGCCCTGGCACAAACATGCCGCCAACGTGCTGCTGACCTACCTGTGCGTGCTGGTCGGAGCCGTGTTCTTTCGGTCGTCCTCGACCGCCGCCGCGTTGCATCTGCTGGCCGGCATGATCGGCCTGCACGGGGCCGGCACCCCCGGCGCGTATGGGGACGCGCTGGACGTGCATCTTGGCCTCGAAGGGCGGCTGTGGCTGCTCTGCCTGTTCGCGATCGCCTGGTTCGCGCCGAATTGCCAGCAGATCATGCGCAACTTCGAGCCGATCCTGGAGAAAGTCACGCCTGGACCGATGACGGCCATCGCGTGGCGCCCGTCTCTGGCGTGGGCGGGACTGCTGGGCGCCGCGGCCGCCGTGGCCATCATGGCGATGGGCGGCAGCACCGAATTCCTCTATTTCCAGTTCTAGGCACCGCCGATGACCGAGGGTTCGTCATTGCAGGAAGCCAGCCCAACCGAAACCCGGCAGGTGCGGCGGTTTTTGGCCGTATTCCTGGTCGCGATGCTGGCGGCGCTGGGCGCGGCTCGGGTCTACGTCGGCATCGCGCCCATGGGATTTCTGGAATCCGGCTACGGCGGCTGGGTCGCTCGGCAAACCCTTCTGCGTTCCTGCGATTTGGGAGAAGTCGCGGTATTAGGGGATTCTCGAGCAGAGGCCTCGGTGATCCCAGCGATGCTGCCGGTGAAGGCCGCGAATATCAGCTTCGGGGCGACGTCCCCGCTCGAAACCTATTTCTTCGTGCGGGAGGCCATGCGCTGCCCGCATCCCCCAAGCCGGGTTTTGCTGGTCTTCGGCAGCGTCGATTTCGGCAATGTCAGCGACTATCTTTGGCGGAACGCGGCACGTTACGGTTATATCGGATATGGGGATCTGCGCGAGATTTCCGCCGTCGCGGCATCCTTGGGCGATAAATCCGTGGAAAATATGGACACCGGCGACGGTCTGGGCGGCATGGCGCGCGACGCGTTGTACGCGTTGGGGTTCCCGTCGGTCTATTTCAACAGCCTTCTGCACGGCGAGGTTTTCCGCCGGTATGCCATCAATCGTGCCCATCTCGACAGTGTCGCGTCCAGCCGAGGGTTCGAGGCACATGCGACGCCCGCCGGCCCCGACATGATCGGCGACGATGCCAAGCAGGATCGTTTTACCGTGCTGCCGGTGCAGGACGCATTCTTCCGCCGCACGCTGGAGCTGTTGGCGGCCCATGGCACGCAAGTCGAATACCTGAATGTGCCCATCACTGCTTCGACATCGCGCCATCTCGCCGATCGGTACCTGTCGGGTTGGCGCGAATATATCGCGTCATACGAAGCAAAATTCCCGAATTTCCGTCAGCTCGGGGCGCTACCGACAGCGTGGCCCGATCGGTGGTTTAACGACCGTCACCATCTCGGGCCGGCGGGTGCCAAGGCGTTCAGCGCCAAGCTGGCTAAATGCCTGATGCCGGAGGCGGCGCGGGAATCGTGCGACCTGACCGCGGACCCGGAATAGTCAGCCCGGTACCACGGCCTGAAAAAGGCGGGACACCCCCGCACGCCACTGCGCGGTTTTCCGCTCGGTCGTCATGCCGAGCACGAATGTCAGCAGCAGGGTGAGCACGGCGGGGCCAGCCATGGAGCCGAAATACGGACCGGTCACGGTCGCGAAGAACTTCAACGCCGGCATGTGGATCAGATACAGCGTAAAGGTGAAGGAGGCCGTGAACCCGATCGGCTGCGCCCAATAGCCGAGCAGTGAGAAGCCCGCGAAACGGATCGCGAGGATACTGCCGGCGACGCAGGCCGCGACGGTTAGATAGCCGGGTGTCGACCAAGCCATTTGCAGATAACGTAGGGGCATATGACCCAACGCGGCATCGACCGCCGTTGTCGTCGCCTCGTCCAAGCCCAACAGCTTGATCGCGAGATAAACCGAGCATGACACCGCGAGCAGCACGCGCGCTTGTATCGGCGACAGCTCGATGCGTTGCTGAAGGCGGTACATCCAGACGCCGAGAAACCACAACGGCGACATAAGGCAGATTTTCGGGCCGACAAAAGCCGCGATGCCGATCATGCCCGCGATACGCGGCCAGCCGCGCCCGAACAGGGACACCGCGAAGAAGACATAGAACCAGACCTCGAAACACAACGACCAGAATGGGCTGTTGATCAGGATCGGTTCGTTCAGTGTCCACACCTCGCTGGTGAAGCTCAGCCATATCGGCAGATAGAGCCAGATTTTCGCGATCTGATACCGGTCGAACGCCTCATTGTAGGCATCCGGGAACCACCGGATGCCGATCAGTTCGAAACCGACCGTGAGCACCAAAGCCGGAAGCATGACCGACCCGATACGCGCGCAACGACTGATCGCGAACGAACGGGCGGTCGCATCCCGGCGGTCGGACGCGTAGGCGACGACGTAGCCGGACAAAACAAAGAACATCACGACCCCGTCGCTGCCGAGATAAGGCAGACGGTCCACGACGCCGCAACTGGTTTTCCAGATGCACATGTGGCCCAACAAAACCTCCAGCGCGCCCACGACGCGCAAGAGATTGAGGTACGTCGAAAGCTCTTTATTCATGTGCGGCTTTGCCGGCCTCCACTCGTCGGTCCAGCCGCGCGACGAAGACGCCGGCGAATTTCTGGGTCCATACTGTCGCGAACGTCGCGGTTAAACTGCCGGGATCCAGCATGGGTTCTTCGCCGTCCGGAAGAATCAGCCAAAGGCGCGACAGGGCGTTGGCCTGATCGACGCTGGCGATCGGCCATCCCTCTGCCGGCATATCCGCGACATCGAGGCCCACCAGACGTCCCGCATAGGGCGGTCCCAGATAATAGGCCATCGCCCAACGGGTGGCGGCTGTTTTGCTCAGGATCGCCCCGTCGCCGGGTGCCATCTGCGTGCCGATCGCCCGAGCGACCTGATCGAGCGGCACGGAATGGGACGTGTAGACATTGCGGAGGCCAAGCATATTGCCGGCCAGCAGCACGATTCCCACGGCAATCGCGGCCTTGCGGGGAAGCGCGGTCAGACCCGCGGCGATCAGAAGGCTATAAGGGAGCAACAGCCAGACGAAATTGAGCGTGACATACCCCAAAACGGGGTGCACGAACGCGAAACCCGCGATGCACACCGCCAATGGCACCGCGCAAGTGCCCAAGATCGGCCATGCGACGCCTCGACGCCAAAGCGCGACGGCGCCCGCGCAGGCCAACCCGGCATATGCCACGACGAAGGGCCATTGCGCGCGCCAGAGCGTCGGGATCGACAGCAGCCCTCGCAGCCCCGCGATAAAATCCTCCCGCCCGATCAGGAAATTGCGGTTGTGCACCATCTGGTCGGGTGTCAGGTGCGCGCCGAACTGCACGAAAAACGCGGGAATCCAAGGCCCCCATATCAGGAACATCGCCAGTTGCGCCAACGCCCAGCGGACAATGAGGCCGGCATTTTCCCGAGGATGCGGCAGCAGGCGAAACGCCATGGCGACATGCGCCCCCAGCAGGAAAAACCCGGCCGGGTATTGGGCAAGCAAGGCCAAGGCGCCGCCGAGGATCCAAGCCAGCCACGCGATTGCCGGTGCGCGGGGGCGGCTGGTCCAAATGCGGACAAACCCCCAAAACGCCAGCGCCACCAAACCGGCTTGCAGCGCGTAAGGACGTGCGCGCTGTTCCCAAATCAAGACGTTCGCGTCCAGCACGAACAGGATTGTTCCCAGCGCCGCCGTCGGTGTGTCCAACAGGCGCCGACCGGCGTCGTACAGAAGCGGCACCGCGAGCACGATCGCGGCGACGGACAGGCTGCGCAACACCCAGGGATCGTGACCGAATCGCAGAAAGGCCGTCAGTATCAGATAATAGAACGGCGGTTGCGTGTCCTGCCGCATGAACGCGATCGTATGCCCGACATCTTTGTAAGCGACGAAGAAGCTGAACGCTTCGTCGTTCCACAACGGCTGCGTCCCCAGCCCGAACGTGCCGACGACGACAGCCAGGATCGAAAGCGCAAGCGGGACAGCGACCCGCTTCATCGCGCGATCGGGGAAAGACGGCGCAACAGCGAAAGGCCTCTGGAGGCAAGCCGGCGCCAACCCGCGGCGGCGCCGGCCAACGCCTTCGTTTCCGCACCCTCCGGCCGGCCCGATAACCACCACAGCAGGGTCTGCGTGCCCGTGTGCAAAACGACTCCCGCCGCGACAAAAGCCAGAAACTGCAAACCGAGTCTGCCATAGCCAGCTTCCACCGGCCAAATGACCCGCAGCGCGAGAAGCACGCCGACCATAACGCAGCATGCGGCGGCGGTCCGCCAGATGGCCGCGAGCAGCAGCTTAGGGGAGGCATGAATCAGGAACAGCGACGCCCCGCACCAATATATCGCACCCAGCACCGCCGTAACCGCCATGCCGTAGACCGCGCCGATTGCCCCGCCCCACGCGCCGCCCAACACCGCGGCCGGCACCCGGATCGCCAGGAACAACGACGCGAGTGCCATCAACCTCGGCTGGCGGTTCAGGATCACGAACAAATTATGCGGATAGTGCCCGAACGCGTCGAACAGGGCGTAAAACACGATCGCCTCGATCATCGGCGGCGCGTCGGTCCACTGCGGCCCCAAAGCCAATGGCGCGATCATGGGCGCGGTCGCGAAAATGCCGAACGACATCGGCGTGATGATCAAAAACAGGAACCCGAAACCTTGAACGTAGACCCGCGCCACCTCCGCGGGATTGTCCCGCAGCCGCGCGAACCCAGCATACATGGGTGCTCGGATTGGTGCCGCGATCTCGCTCGCCGGCAGGGCTGCGATCTGGGATGAGATCTGAAACAAGCCCATCGCCCGCGCGCCGCCGAACCAGCTGATCAGAAAATTGATGCTGTAGACGTCGATCACCGCCAGCACGCTGCCGATCATCGCCCATTTGGAAAACCCGAACAAATGCCGCCATTCGATCAACGTCAGCCGTGGCCTGTAGGGGCGCAGCACGTAGCTGTAGCCGACCGTGACCACCGCCGTGATCGCCGACGACAGGATCAGCGCCCAGTAGTTCCGCAGCACCAGCGCCAGCACCAGAGTCGCTACGAAACTCACGATCCGGGTGACGAATTGGTAGCGGAACATCGGCCCGTAGTTCAGATCGATCTGGAACTGCACCAGCCGGATGTTTTCCGCCGACTGAAGCAAGGCCGTGACCGCCAATATCCCAAGGATCGGCACCACCCGCGGTTCCTGCATCGACGCCGCGACGAAAGGCGCAGCGACCAAAGCACTGACCGCGACCAGCAAACCGCGCAAAAGGCCGATCGTCCAGGCGGTGTCGAACTGCCCGCGTGTCGGTTCCCCGGTTCGGATCAGCGCGGCCCCCAGCGAACAATCGCTGAGAAGCTGAACGACGTTAAGCACCGACGTGCCAAGGACCACCAGGCCGAAATCGTCGGGCGTCAGGATGCGTGCCAGAACCGCCGTGCTGAAAATCCCGATCAGGCGCGACACTGCCCGCATCGCCACCATCAAGGTAGCACTTCGCGCGATCGATGGTGCCGCCGGCTCCACGCTGTCCTCTCCCAATCGGCTTCTCCGCCCATGCGCCGCCCGAATGGGAAAACTCAGGCGACTTTCGTCAAGATACAAAACTTTCCGGCGGCTTCGATCGGCAGTTTCATGTCGTAGGACCCCGGATGCGCGGCGAGGAATTCATCGACCGAGCGTTGTGCGCCTTCGGAGAAGAACCCGTAATCGTCGACGACAATCACACCGCCGACAGGCATCTTCCCATGCACGAAAGCCAACGAAATCTTGATCGGCTCGTAGAAATCCAGGTCGATATAGGCGAATGCGATCTTGTCGAGCGCCCCAACCGCCGACGACGTCAAGGTCTTGTCGAGCCAGCCTTTGACGAGGCGGATACGGTTTTCCGGGAATTTCACGCGCGCCAATTTGTCCCGAACCTGATCCTCGCGCGCGAGCAGAACACCCTGATAGCGTTCGATCGATCCAAGGCCCGCGATGTCGTCGATCAAGCGGTCCTCTTCCGTCGGCGCGGGCAATCCTTCGAAGGAGTCGAACAGCCACAGCAGGCGCTTGTCGTCCGCCGCGATCTCGCTGGCCAACAGCCGCGACGTCGCCCCCTCATTGCAGCCGAATTCGCACACATCGCCAGCGACGTTCATCGCTCGGCTCAGTCCCTCGACGATGTAAATCGCCTCTCCCACCGAAGTGCCGTGCAGGTTGTGGAGGCTGTCGGCGCGTGCCGCGTTGCGCGGAAGGTCGGGAAACACGAAGGAACGGTAGAGATTTTCGATTTCGATCACATCGCCGCGATGAACGTTCCGCATCGTACGAACATGATGCCATTCCTCGATCGGCGCCAAAAGATATCCACGCGCGGCGAGAAACCGTCCGGCCGCAGCGCGCAGCGGCCTTATTAAAGAAGTTATCATGACATTAAGCTTTCAAAGTCGGCGGCAACATTGTCCCACGTGCGGGACCTCTGCGAGGAAAGCGCCGCGCGGTGATGTTTTAACCAAACCTCGTCGTCCGACAACAAACAAATGGCCTGACGGGCAAACGTCTCCTCGTCGGGCGCGATAAAGCCGGTCGCACCGTCGCGAATGCGCTCGACGACACTGCCGATCGGCTGCACCACGCACGGCACGCCCAGCGCCTGCGCCTCCGCGAGCGCCAAACAGAAGGTCTCATCCTCATGCCCCCGGTAGAGCATGACCCGAGACCCCGCCACCCAATCCCGCAGCGTGTCCCGGCCAACCGGCTTGTGCCGGATAACGCCCCGATCGGCCATCGCTTCGGCGGTCGCCAAAACCGCCGACATTCGATTGAACCCGGTTCCCGCCCGCATCTGGTAGACCTCGGGCCCACTGAACAGATGCAGTTCTGCGTCTGGCAATCCCGGATGAATCCGCTCCGACCACACACGCAGCAGCCAATCCAGGTTGCGTCCGGGATTCGACGTAAAAATCGCTCGGCGGGGCGGGGCCGTCGTGGCCGGGACCGCCGACAGGAATGTGTCCGGTAGCCCAAGCGGGATCGTCCGGACATCGTATTTCGCGACCCAGGCCGGGCAGGTCGATCGATGATAGTCGCCGAGCACGATCACCTTGGGCGGCAGCAGCGCCATCTTCGCGCGAAACTGCCAAAGGTCGATCTCCCACACCGGGTTGTGCATCCACAGCGCTCGGGTTTTCGCCAGGGGAACATGGAGCAACAGTTCGTGGTTCCGGTTGGCGATATAAAGATCGGCACGCAGCGGCAACCCGCCGGACAAAGGGCGCCACGTCACGCCGCCGATGGAATCCACCGTATCGCGGTTGTTGTAGACGCTGACCCGATGGCCCGCGCGCGCCAAGGCTTCGGCCAGAAAGACCGTCGCGCTTTCGACGCCGCCCGAAGGCTCCCGCCGGATCGAGGCACCGTCGAACGTCAGGCCGCGATTGGCGATGATAATGGTTTTGCCGCTCATGCGCGCTTATATCCCGATGACCGGCATTTACCCGAAAAAACCGCCGAGCGCGGTTCGCAGGAGGTGGCGCGGGTTTGCCGTCTTCCCCCCATGGCCGACCTTCCGTGCGACCTCGGATGCCGCGCGATACGCGGCGAACCCGGCGCGCGAGGCGTGATACAGGTAGCCATCGACGGCCCCCGAAAGCGCCTTCGCCACCGCCGCCGAACGCCCCACCGACAGATGGGGAAGGGTGGCGATTTTCGCCAGCGACAGCACGGTCCCGCGGCAAAACAGCAGTTTATGCCTTTCGTGCGACAGATTGTTGTCGTGCACCCGCTTATGGGCGACGACCTCGCGGGAGAAAGCAAAACGCCCGGCAAGCGCGAGGCGCATGAACAGGTCGGTATCCTCGCACTGCATCATCGATTCATCGAACAGGCCGGCTGCGAGGGCGGCGTCGCGCCGAAACAGGCAGGCGGAGGTCCCGAACACGCCGTTGGACAACAAAAGGTCGAACATCCGGTCGCCAAGGGTCCAACAATCCTCGGCGATGGCGGTCGCGGGGAGCGTGGCGACACCGCTGGTCGTCAGAAAGCCGCTGTCCAAGGTCTCCCGCGCGTTTAAAACCGTCGAATCCCCGAAGCCCAGGACGATGTCCTCCGCCATGGAGACCACGCGCAGCAGCGTCGCGTGGTGGGTCGGCGCCAGCAGATCGTCGGAATCGAGCATCGCAACCCATGGCGCGTTGCCGCGACGGATCGCGGTGTTACGCGCAGCCGATGGACCGCGCGGTCCGGTGTTGTCGATGATTTGGATCGTGACCCGGTCCGCGAGTTCGTCGGCGCATGTTCGCGCGACCGCGACCGTGTCGTCGGTGCTGGCGTCATTGACGACCGTGACCAGATCGGCGGGACGCGTCTGGGCTGCGACGCTGAGCAGCGTCTCACGTAAGTACGGGCCGGCATTGAATGCTGGGATTATGACTTCCAGCATATTCGCGATCGCAAGGCCCGCCGGCGACCCATGGCGGTCCGCGCCTTATGGGCTTCATCGCACGTTCTATTTCCGCTCAATATCTCACCGGTCGTCGTTGTGAAAAATGAAAATAACGTCGATCTGGCGCATACGTAATTGCCGGACCGGACCCGGTCAAGGGAGCGGCGGCAGCTCAACGACCTACGTTGGCCAGAGGCGCCGTTTCCGCTCTTCCTGTTCGGCGTCGATCACCGGCGCACAGGCCGTCGCGATCGCCAGTAGCCGCGATTCAGACATACGCGGCCCAACCAGCGTCACCCCGACCGGCAGCCCGGTTGGCCCGAAACAAACGGGAATGCCCACGTTGGGGCCGTGCATCAACGTCCACATCTTGTTGAACACCGCGTCGCCCGTGGTGTGCAAACCGACTGGCGCTTCGCCCTTGGAACTGGGTGTGAGAATGACGTCCAGCGCCGGCCCGAACATAGCATCCAGAACCGGCCGGCATGAATCCGCCAGCGCATAAGCCTCCAGCAATTGCTGGTTCGTGATCTGCAAGACGTTTTCGACCTTGTCCTTCAAACCTTGCGCCAGCAGCGCGTTCGCGTTGACATATTCGGGCAGGAAGGATGCCCCGCCTTCGCTGCTGGCTATCGCGGTGTGCGCCGCATGCAAGCGCCCGAACGGTTCCGGCAATTCCAGGTCTTCGACGATCGCACCCGCGTCGGCCAAGCGCTTCGCGGCCGTGTTTAGCGCCAACTCGCCCGCCGGTTCGATGTCCCGCCAAACCGGGCTGCAGCAAACGCCAACCCGGAGGCCCTTGACCGCGACAGGGGTCGGATCGCGATGGATGCGGAAGGCTTCGGCGACCAGGATCAGATCCTCGACGCTGCGCCCGTACCAACCGACCGTGTCTAAGGTCATCGACGACATCCGCGCGCCTTCGCGGCTGACGCGGTTCCAGCTGGGTTTCAGCCCGTAAATCCCGTTGAAGGAGGCCGGCCGGATGTGGGACCCGCCGGTCTGCGTGCCAAACGCCAAAGGTACCTGAAAATCCCCGACGGCTGCGCCCGATCCCGACGAAGACCCGCCCGGCGTATGCGCGGGATTGTAGGGATTGGTCGAAACCGCCTTGCGCCCGAACGATGCGAACTCGACCGTGTCGGTCTTGCCCATGATCAACGATCCAGAGCCTCGCACCACCGCCACGGCCGCGGCGTCCCGCCCGACCCGGCATTCGTCGTAAATCGGAGAGTTCTGCGTGGTGGGATAATCGATGGTGTCGATGACATCCTTCACGCCCCAGGGCAGCCCATGCAGCGGCCCCTTCCACGGCGTCTTGTCCAACTCCCGTGCGCGGCGAACGACATGATCGGGGTCCATGCGCAGCCAGGCTTTGACGACGGAATCGCGCGAGGCAATGCGTGCGAGGCAGGATCGGACCAGTTCCTCGCACGACATTTTCCTGGCCTGAATGGCCGAAGACGCTTCGGCCGCGGTCATGCGGGCGGGTTCGGTTTCCATGTCCATTCTCCTCGACACCCCGATACCAGCTTTGCGCCCGCGGAAAAACCTTTACCCGACCGTGATCGTGGTCAGATCGACGAACCAGCTTTGCACCGGCTGGAACCCCGCGACCTTCTTCGACATCGCGCGCGGGTTGAGATCGTGCACCATGAACAGCCATGCGGCCTCATCCACGACGATCGCATGCGCCTTCGCCAACAGTGCCGTTTGTTCGGCTTCATCGAAGCTCGCTTGCGCCCGTTTCAGCAGCGCGGTCGCTTCCTCATTCAGCCAATGGCCCCAATTGTAATTGACGGGGCTGAAACTATCGATCGCGTAGTAGCGGAACATCGTCGAGGGATCGACCGAGCTCAGGCTGATATTGATGCCATGGACGCCGTGGCTCGGGCCGGATTTCGGATCGTTTCGGATCGCGACGAGCATGGTGCCCCATTCGACGACGTCGAATTCGATGTCTATGCCGACGGCTTTGCAGTTCTGCTGCACGAACTCGTTCATCGGGATCGGCAGCATTTGGCCGGAGCCAGACGTGGAGATCATGATTTTGACCTTCACCGGCTTGTCGGGGCCGTAGCCGGCTTCCTTCAGCAAGGCCTTCGCCTTAGCCGGATCGAATCCGTAATGCTGTTCCGGTTTACCGAAGAATGGGTTAGCCGGCGGATAAAGACCGAGGGCCGGTTTGGCGATGCCGTTGATCAACCCGCACAGCCCGTCGCGATCGATGGCATAATTGATCGCGCGGCGCACGCGCACGTCGTGGAAGGGGGAGCCTTCCTCGGTGTTCAGCACGTAGGGATACGTATGCGGATACGGCCATAGGAAGACGTTGTAGTTGGCGCTTTTCAACGACGGGATGGCGTCGGGCGCTGGAACCTCGATCCAATCGACCTGCCCCGAGCGGAGGGCGGCGATACGGGTCGTGGCTTCGGGCATGGGGTGAACGAAGAGTTTCTCGATTTTCGGAATGCGTTCCTTGTCCCAGTATTCTTCGTTCCGAGCCATTTCGACGTATTGGCCGGGCACGACGCGGAGAATTTTGAAGGGTCCGGTGCCAGCGGGTTTCTTTGCGAATTCCGCCCAGTTTTTCCCGGTCGCTTCCCATTGCGCCGGGCTGACCATCAACACGCGGGTCAGCAGCCAGGGCAGGAAGCTGAACGGGAATTTGGTGGTCATCGCGATGGTCGTGTCGTCGGTTTTCTCGAATGTATCGACCATCGACACGGCCGCTTTGACGATCGGGGCCGAGGTCGCATCGTATTGCGGCGATTTGTCGTCGTAGACGCGGCGAAGATTCCATATCACGGCATCGGCGGTGAAGTCGGTACCATCGTGGAATTTCACGCCCTGGCGCACCTTGAACAGCCAGCGCAGCGCGTTGGCCGGGTCGGGGTGCCACTCGGTGAACAGACCGGGTTTGATATTCGCCGGTTTGTCGGGATTGTTCCGCAGATCCCAGTTCACCAGCGCGTCGTAGGGTTGATAGCCGAGAAAGCGAAAGCCTTCGAACCCGTTGTTGGGGATGCCATGGGTCGTCGGAATATCCGCCGCCGTCATCGCGATGCGCAATGTGCCGCCGCCGGCCGCCAAGGCCGAAGTCGCCGGAGCGGCGGCGAGTGCCGAAGCCGCGAAAAATTCCCGTCGTGAGAGCATGTGTCTATCCGATCTCGATCTGAGTGAAATCCTGGTACCAACTTTGTGCCGGTTTGAATCCTTGGACCTTTTTCGACATCGCGCGCGGGTTCAGGTCGTGTACGATGAACAGCCAGGGCGCCTCATCGACGATGATGGCATGCGCCTCGGCCAGCAATTCCTTCTGTTCGACGGGGTTGAACGACGCCTGCGCCTTATGCAGCAGTTGCGTGGCTGCCTCGTTATCCCAGTGACCCCAGTTATAGTTGACCGGCGAGAAACTATCCTTGGCATAGTAGCGGAACATCGACGACGGATCGGTAAAACTCAGGCTGATATTGATGCCGTCGTCGCCGTGCGACTGCGGCGCGGTCGGGCTGTTGCGCACCGCCACCAGCATGGTGCCCCATTCGACCACGTCGAAGTCGATATCCATGCCAACGGCTTTGAAATTCTGCTGCATGAATTCGTTCATCGGAATCGGCATCATCTGACCGGAACCGGAGGTCGAGATCATGATTTTCGCTTTGACTGGTTTACCTGGCCCGTACCCGGCTTCCTTCAAGAGAGCTTTGGCTTTGTCCGGATCGTAGCCGTATTTGTTCTTCGGCGTGCCGAACAGCGGGTCCCCGGGCGGATAAAGACCGAAGGCCGGTTTCGCGGTGCCGTTCAGCAGCTTGCACAGACCTTCCCGGTCCACCGCGTAATTCAGCGCCTGACGGACCCGCACGTCTTTGAACGGCGAGTTGTCCAAACAGTTCAGCGCGTAAGGATAGGTGTGCGGATAGGGCCAAAGGCTGATGTCCAGGCCGGCCTGCTTCAACGACGGGATGGAATCCGGCGGCGGAACCTCGATCCAATCGACCTGACCCGATCGTAAGGCTGCGACGCGGGTGGTCGATTCCGGCATCGGATAGACGATCATTTTATCCAGTTTCGGAATGCGGGCCTTGTCCCAATAGGCCTCATTCCGGCTCATCTCGGCATATTGGCCGGGGATGATTTTCGTGATTTTGAACGGACCGGTGCCCGAGGGTTTTTTGGCGAATTCCGCCCAGGTTTTGCCCACGGCCTCCCACTGTGTGGGGCTGGCGATCAGAATGCGGGTCAGCAGATAGGGCAGGAAAGAAAACGGATATTTGGTGGTCAGCACAATGGTTTTATCGTCGGCCTTTTCGAACGCTTCGATCATCGATACCGTCGCGCGCACGATGGGAGCGGCCGGGGCATCGTATTGCGGCGATTTATCGTCGTAGATGCGGCGGAAATTCCAGATTATGGCGTCCGCGTCGCAGTCGGACCCATCGTGGAATTTTACGCCCTGCCGCACCGCGCAGATCCAACGTTTGGGATTCGCTTCGTCGGCGTGCCAGGCGGAAAACAAGCCCGGGGTAATGTTCGCCAGCGTGTCGGTATGCGTGAAATCCCAGTTCACGATGGAATCGTAAGCGGGATAGCCGAGGAAGCGGAATCCCTCGCCGCCATTGTTGGGAATGCCGTGGGTCGTGGGCAGGTCCGCCGCCGTCATACCGATGCGCAGAATTTGCGGCGACGCCGCCTCCGCGGGGAGCAGGGACAACGACGATAGGGCGGCGGCCGAACCGATAAGACCGCGTCTGGTAAGCATCGCACCGCTCCTGCTGTTGAGGGACAGGGGGTGCGTTGCAATGGTTATGCCAAGGCGAGTTCCGCCGCTTCCGTCTCCAAAAGCGCCAGAACGGAATCGGTGTCCCTGACATCGCAGAATGTATAAGCCATCGCCGTCAACGTGGCATTATGTTCCGAATCCGTGAAGGTGGCGTTCCCGTCGGCGACGAAAAATACCTTGTAATTCAGCATCATCGCGTCCCGGGCGGTGGATTCGCAGCACACCTGGCTGGCAGTCCCGGTGACGATCAGCGTGTCGATTCCGCGGTCTTGCAAAATCGCATGCAGGTCCGACGCCCCCGGCGCGAAGGCGCCGAAACGCCGCTTGCGGACCTTCAAATCTTCCGGCCGCACGTCCAGCTCGGGCCACAGCGCGTGGCCTTCGGACCCCGGCGTGAACGCCTCGATCATACGGGCGCGGCGGGTGGGGGAGCAGAAATGGTCGAAGAAGACCGGCCACGTGCGGACGGCGATCTCATCGAAGGTGTTCTGGATATAGACCACCAACCCGCCGGTGCGGCGGAC
>Ga0214182_1000212_pt1 | contig 27413 bp, 26 predicted proteins | sample TroBogEpilimnion_8_FD_153020 | JGI IMG/M metagenome (GOLD analysis project Ga0214182, IMG submission 153020) | Freshwater microbial communities from Trout Bog Lake, WI - 14NOV2007 epilimnion | ecosystem: Environmental > Aquatic > Freshwater > Lake > Epilimnion/Euphotic zone | place: Trout Bog... | reverse complement strand
TATTTGCAACGTGAAGGAATTTTAGACATAAAAAAAGCACTTCGACTAATCGTAAGTGCTTAATTCATTTGATCTTTGGTGGTGGGTCGTGCGCGATTCGAACGCGCGACCATCGCATTAAAAGTGCAGTCGCCAAGGCACAACTATTTGATATATAAAACATTTTATTTAATCGGGCTGCCTACGCATCAGTACCGATCATAACTGAGCATAACGAAGTCGCGTAAATCTCGCGTAAGTTATTTGACAACCATTAACCATGGGCGTCAAACAACTATACAAAGGCTTTCGAGATAAGTTATCGGATCAACTAACACTAATAACCTCTCATTAGGATCTATTTTAAATTGGTTTTTTGATTTTAAATCAAAAATAGACCTATAACGTCATTTGTAATTTATCAGAAATAAATGTATTCTTCTGACAAAGGAGTATTGCCATGAGTCATCTTGCTGAAAATATTTTATCTGCCGCCCAGGCGTTACCTGAAGGCGGGTTACTTTCACCCAAAGAATTTTTACATTTGGGCTCACGTTCTGCTGTCGACAAAACCTTGTCGCGCTTAGCTCAAGAAGGCAAATTAATGCGTGTGAGTCGTGGCATCTATGTCATCCCGCAACAAGGCCGATTCGGCACACGCCCCCCTTCTACTGAATCCATAATTATAGCTATCGAAGCCAGTTGTGGTGAAACAGTGGTAGCTAATGGTGCTGCCGATGCCAATGCTTTAGGCCTGAGCACTCAAGTACAAACACGAGAAATATTCTTCACATCAGGTCCATCACGCATTTTGCACTTGGGTAATCGAGTCATTGAACTCAAACATGCTAATCGCTGGCAATTATTACTAGGTAATCGTCCTGCTGGCATGACTATACGAGCTTTATCTTGGCTAGGCCCTGAAGTCGCCTCAACTGCACTAAAGACACTTCGAGAAAAACTGCCAGAATCTGAATGGGAAGCCTTGCGTTCTGTGAGGGCATTATTACCCAGTTGGATGGCAAGAGTCGTAAGTGAAGAGATGATGACACATGGCTGAATCTTGGTTTTCACTCAGCCGTACAGATCAAGCTGAAGCGCTTGAATTTTCAGCCGGTCGCACCGGACGACCCGCACATTTACTCGAAAAAGATATTTGGGTGGTTTGGACCTTGGCAGCCATCTATGAATCTCAATTAGCGAGTAAACTCACTTTCAAAGGCGGCACTTCTTTATCCAAGGTTTACCATATCATTGACCGATTTTCTGAAGATATTGATCTGACTTATGACATCCGTGAACTAGTGCCTGATCTTTTAGCCCAAGGTAATCCGATTCCAGCAACATCAAGCCAAGAGAAAAAGATCAGTAGCGCCGTACGCAACCGCTTGCCAGAATGGATTAAAGCCACAGTAGAACCAGTCATTGAAGCTGCTTTGTTAAATACTGGCCTGGATTTATCGTTAACATTGGCAGGAAAGGAAAACGACACTTTGATTCTGGCATATCCAGCGGTGAAAACCGGCACTGGCTATTCTGCACCCAAGATACAACTTGAGTTTGGTGCCCGTGCCACAGGCGAACCCCACCATGTACAATCAGTAATTTGTGATATTGCACCAGAGATAGCGGATGTAACTTTTCCAACAGCTTTTCCTCAGGTTATGAAGGCTGAACGCACGTTCTGGGAAAAAGCGACCGCTGCCCATGTGTATTGTCTGCAAGGGCGTTTACGGGGTGAGCGATATTCGCGTCATTGGTATGACTTGGTCGCCATGGCACAATCTGAGTACTTTCTTGCCGCTTGCACAAATACTAATCTTGCTCAGTCAGTGGCAGAGCACAAGTCCGTCTTTTTCGTAGAAAAGGACGCCTCTGGCTCTAAGATCAATTATTTCGCTGCAACCAATGGACAACTGCAACTCATACCAACTGGGGGTTCGCTTGAGGCATTGGAAAATGATTACAAAGCAATGGCGACAGATGGTTTACTAGCGCTACATCAACCCAGCTTCTCCGACATTATGGAGCAATGTACAACTATTCAAAATGAAGTCAATCGACAAATCAATGCCAAAATGACGCGCTGAAAAGCCTGAAACTACTGCTGGGCACGCAAATGTCATCTACAGAATATTTATCAAAGGTCCATCGGCTTCATCATCAACTGTAGAGTTTCATTCACTTAAAGGCATTGCAAAGTATTTGTAAAAGCAAAATCTATAGGTGGCACTTTACGTAAATAGACGCCAGCTTGTTCCATTTCAAAAACAATTACATCACCATCCTCTAGATTCAAGGCATCTAGAACAAAATCAGGAATGAAAGTTTAATATGGCGTACATCGATTACTTGCTTGCATTCAAGCACCAGCTTACTTGATTGGTGACTTTTTTGGTGGATTAATATATTTATCTAACCCTTTTTCATTCAAGACTTCAATAATAGATTCACTCAAGTCGGGAAGCACAAGACTAGAAAAAGTTGATGCCTTTGCAAATTTTGACATGCTCCCTTTGGCCAAAAGCTTTCCATTCTCATGAATTTTAAGATATGCAGGAAGCTTGGATTGTAATTTCTTCGCAATCTCATCATCAGAGTTACCTCCTATTTGCAACGCTTTCGCACGTTTTGCATAAATATAAGTTTGTTGATTAATTTTATCTAAACTTTTATTTACATCATTGGTTGTATTTGCCGCTGCATATTTTTGATAAAGCTCCAGAATACTTTCTGTCAAAACACCACGGATTCCTCCGGACCTCTGATTACTTGATGTTTCTACTGAATAATCTGATTTTTCTACAAGAAACAGAAGAAAAGCATAGGTTTGAATATCCAAATCAATTTCAAATCTTATAATCCCTTCTTGTTCATATTTTTTTTTATTCCGTGGCTTTTTTTTCTGAATGATTAACTTAACAGGATCATTCTGTTTTTTCTGATCATTTAACTGTACTGAATCATTCTGTTTTAAATGTTTTTTAGGTCTTAGCATGTTATTTCACTTAGGATTTAGTCGGAAATTTATTAACAACTCATATATAAATGAGAATTATTTGCATTAATGTGCTTTTATGTTAATATATACTTGACTTAATTTAAACCAAGTCAATCATCATTAAGCTGCAAACAGTCTTATAGACAATCATATTTAAAGCAAGATCAAATCAGCTCAGCTCAGCTCAGCTCAGACTGATATTTGATCTCTCAAATTATTTAATCAAATCGGTAACTCCAGTTGGCAAATATCTTTGCTAGGCTGCGCCTTGCCGTGGGAGAAACATAATGAAAATAATACAAACAAGTTACCCTTTAGCCATCAGTAAAAAGCTGGTGTCTATTCTCACCACCGAAACTGTAAAGTCCGGCATCGATACGTCAACAGGAATCATTATCAATTTTCGTGATCCAGATTATAACTCAGAAACAGGTGGTTACCATCCCGTGGAAATAAGTGTTGATGCTCTGGGGAAAATTCAGTACATCACTGACTTTGCCTATGTGGGCCAAGGCCATTATGCTGAATTAGCTAAAGAACTAGATTTCGATTTTAGTCATGCGCAATTTCAGCAAATGGGTCGTCATTTTCAGATTAGAGACGGCGCCGCTTTATACAAGATCTGGCAAGCAAATTTCTGTCATTATTATGACTGGAAGGTTTTTGATGTCACTGTTCAAGCTCTATGAGTAATGTATGTCAAAACCTTATCAACAAGGCTCGTTAGATGGTTTATGCGGGGTATATGCGCTAGTTAATGCTGTCGATTTTTTGTGCGGCCCTTTATCCAGTTTACAAGCTAGGACGCTGTTTAAGCAGATTTTGCTACATCTAGAAAGTAAAGGATCTTTGGCTGAGCGCTGTACCGAAGGCATTGTGATCAATGAATTGGCCGGTATCCTAAAATTCGTCGTCTGCAAACACTACCCCATTAAACGCTTCAAACCTTTTCATCAACAACCCGGTGTTAGTCAACAACGCTATTTACAGACTTTAAGTGATTTTCTAAAGCAACCTAATACGATTGTTCTTCTGTGCTTAGAAGGTTATTACCAACATTGGACACTTATTCGAGAGATTACTGACACGAAGCTAGTGGCTTACGATTCTAGTGGTATTCACTATGTATTACAGAGTAGTTGCTCCATGAAAAATGATCGCGTTGAAAGGCGACATTGGCTTTTGCCAGCACAAACTTACTTGTTAAAGAAGAGTCGCTGAAAAGGCGACGAGTGTTTTAATCCATCTTATATTTTCTTAATATTCATTCACTAGGGGTACGTTATGATTCCACACAAAGGTTTTATTGCCACTGAACAAGTCGGTCAATACATCACCAATCGACCTGTTAATGCCGAAGATATACTGGCCATGGCAAATAAGTTGATTCGGCATAAGTTTGCCAGAGGACATGCCATTACCAATCCGCAACTGGCAGCTTCGTATTTACCACTACGCTTAGCACAACTTGAACATGAAACTTTCTGGACTTTGTTTCTGGATAATCAGCATAAGATTCTGGCGTTTGAAGAGTTATTTCGAGGCACCATTAATGAGTCATCCATCTATCCACGAGAAGTGGTAAAACGCACCTTACAGTTGAATGCATCTGCCGTTATCTTTGCGCACAACCATCCTTCAGGCGCCACTGTCGCCAGCGCAGCCGATATTGATATTACTCATAGACTGAAAGCGGCTTTAGCGTTGATTGATGTCACAGTATTGGATCATTTTATTGTCGGCGGGGATGTAGTAACGTCAATGGCTGAACATGGGGATCTGTAAAAAAGATTACTTGTGACAATGAACATTTACACAGGTGATGCTTAAGTTTAACCAGTGTCGGCTTATATTTTAAGTTAGTCAACAAGCAAGCAAACACGCCTCAAAAAATCCTACTAAAACAGATCCAATTTAATTGATTCCGGTTCAGCTCAGCTCAGTTCAGCTCAGTTCAGCTCAGTTCAGTTCAATTTAGTCAGGGCGGACTGAATTAAATTAAAACTCATCCTTATTTACTTTTTCTAAGGAACTATTATGACCTTAAGCAAACAACAACTTCAATCTAAATTTGACCAATATTATATCCACACTCAACAGCATCAAACTAACCCCGTCAGCGTTTATTTAGAGAGTCTGGCACCCACTGGTCGCCGTTCGATGAAGAGCTCATTACTCAGTTCAACTACGGTACTGGGCTTTGATGGACCTTTAGAAACGATGCCATGGAATATGATTGAATATCAGCATTTGGCGCAGATTAGAAGTGTATTAGGTCAACAAGGCAAAGCCGTTAATACCATCAATCTTGCACTGTCGGCATTACGGGGCGTAATGCGCTCCTGCTTCAATCTTGGCTTAATCAAAGCGGACCAACTCATGCTATTAAACAATATTAAACCGGTACGCGGACAACGTCTTCCCAGTGGCCGTAGTTTAACAACGCATGAAGCTCAAAAGCTACTGCGAAGTTGCGCTAAAGACGTATCCATAGCAGGTAGACGCGACCATGCCTTGATTGCGCTCATGTTGGCCACAGGACTGCGTCGTTCAGAAGTAGTGGCCATCACTATGTCAGACCTCAATAACAGAACAGGCTTACTGAATATTCACAGTGGCAAAGGCGGTAAACAGCGTATTGCTTACCTCAATACTGAAAGCCGTTTGCTAATGCGTCAATGGCGAAAGTTGCGAGGTGAACAAGCCGGTTATTTATTTAATCCTATCAGTAAATCCGGTTCTGTATTGGATAGACCTCTCGCCAGCCAAAGCGTCTATGACATTGTGTGTCAACGCGCTGAACGGGCCAAAATCGACACCGTCAGACCCCATGATCTCAGACGAACCTTTGTCACTCAACTGCTTGAGTCGGGTGTAGACCTCAATACCACTCGACAGTTGGCGGGGCATCAAGATATTCAAACTACCGCCCGTTATGATTTTCGTTCAAGTAAAACCCAGCAAAAGGCGGTGCAACAACTTTCAAAATAACAGTCATTCACTTCAGCACTACCCAACTGCAACATTAAACACTGCAACAAAATAACCGTAACAACACGTCATTAACCAATTGCTAGCAACGTCATAGAACGTAACTAATTTGGTTATTAACCCATAAACTCTTTTAGGAATATCACATGACTTCACATAAAAACAACTTATTTGATCTTGGCAGAATCGTGGCAACACCCGGTGCTATTGACGCGCTTGAAACGACGGGTGTGTTACCGATCAGCTTAATATGCCGCCATCAATATGGCGATTGGGGCGACCTATGCGACGAGGACAAAACTGTAAATGACGAGGCCGTTCATCGAGGTAGCCGGATATTTTCGTCGTATCAAATAACGCCATCGGTCAATATTTGGGTCATTACTGAGGCGAATCGCTGGATAACGACATTGCTGTTACCGTCAGAGTATTAACGTTAATGCTATGAGTAAGTAGTAAGACACCACTCATTACCTAAGCGACAGCTATGATTTTACACGTCTTAAATAATTAATTGATAGCGTCTAAAAATGTCGCTTAGGTCTTGCATAATAGCTCATAATTTAAAGAGGATTATTTTATGCGTAACCCTAAATCAAGAAATGTGCAAAAACCTGCAGTCCTTACCCCTGATGCTGTCGACCCCATTGTGCGTTTATGGCTATTACGACTTTTAGTGCATTTAGAAGGTCGTCGACAACTGATTGGCCCCTATTCTTTTGATAACGAAGAAATAGCTCAGTTATTCGACTTGCCAGGCTGCTCAGCGTCATCCAGTGATTTTGATGCTCAGTTAGCGCGTCAAAAGTTATATCGCTGTTATCAAGCTGCTGAAAAGCAGGCTCATAAACAAGTACTGCCCACATTGTTAGCTAACAACATTCAGAAGCTCACTGATCTAGTGGGCTTATCTGAGGTTGAAGCTCAGCTTCTGGGTTTTACTGTTCTGTTAAGTAATAACAGTTGGCTTGATCAAGTGACGAGTTGGCTAGGAAGAGAATTAAACTCCATCAAGGTCTACCATATACTTTCGGTATTGCTGGCTATTCCAGAGTCGGCTATTCGTAAAGCCTTATCACCCAGTTCAGTCCTCTCTCAAACGGCCTTACTGACACTGGATAGAGATTATAATCAGCAACTTGATCAAAAACTAAATTTACTATCTGCCTCATTTGCTGACCGATTGATGACAGAAAACGACTCTCCTATGGATTGGTTGCGGGATATGGTAGTAGAAAGTCCTGAGTCTCATTTAATGCTGTCTGATTATTCACATATTCAAGGACGCTTAGACTTATTACTGCCGTATTTGCAACATGCTTTAAACCACCAACGCAAAGGCGTAAATGTATTTATATATGGCGCACCTGGTACTGGCAAAACCCAGTTGACTCGATTACTCGCTCAACATTTGGCATGTCCGCTATACGAAGTCAGTAGCGAAGATGAGAACCGCGAACCCATTAACGGAAAAGACAGACTGTGTGCTTTTCGCGCAGCACAAGCTTTTTTTCAGAAATCAGCCACACTCATGGTGTTTGATGAACTTGAAGATGTGTTTAATGATAATGAAGGCTTTTTTGGTAAAAAAAGTACAGCGCAAACGCGTAAAGCTTGGATGAACCGACTTTTAGAAGGAAATCAAATACCAACGTTTTGGTTAGGCAATAGCATTGACAGTATTGATCCTGCCTTTATACGCCGCTTTGATTGGGTGATTGAACTGCCAGTTCCACCCAAAGCCCAACGTGAACGCATTATTCGAGACAGTTGCAACTCCTTATTGACTGACACAGCGATTAAACGCTTAGCTAATTGTGAAGAACTAGCGCCCGCCGTGGTCACTAGAGCGGCACAGGTGATAAGCACTTTAAGCGGTCAATTTCCTGCCGAACAACTTTCTACTGAATTACATCAGTTGATTGACACCACTCTCATGGCCCAAGGTCACCGTGGGCTTACTACTGATCATGCTCTGTGCTTGCCGGATTTTTATGATCCTGCGTTACTCAACTGTGACGCTGATTTAAAGCAAATCGCTGAGGGTATTCAACGACACGGCAGCGCACGCTTATGTTTGTTTGGTCCGCCAGGTACCGGTAAGAGTGCTTATTCAAGATGGCTAGCCGACTATCTGGATAAACCGCTACACATCAAACGCGGCGCCGATCTCCTGAGTCAATGGGTGGGAGGTACTGAAAAAAACATGGCTCGTGCTTTTCGTCAAGCCGAACAAGAGAAGGCCGTGTTAATGATTGATGAAATCGATAGTTTTTTGCAGGAACGTAAGACTAGCCAACATTCGTGGGAAGTGACTGCGGTTAATGAAATGCTCACCGGTATGGAAGCTTATAACGGTGTATTTATCGCCTCAACCAATCGTATGGAGGGTTTAGATGAAGCCGCTTTACGCCGCTTTGACTTAAAAGTAAGATTTGAGGCTTTATTGCCTGAGCAAGCTTGGCTGTTATTACAAAGCCATTGCCAAGCACTAGGCTTAGCCGAACCAAACGCCAAGTTGAAAACGATATTGCAACAGCTTGATGGCTTAACGCCGGGGGACTTTGCTGTATTAGAAAGACAACATCGCTTTCGACCTATGACTGATGCCACAGCAATGGTTGCCGCACTGCAAGCTGAATGTGCGCTGAAAACACCTTATCAACGCCAAGCGATTGGTTTTACCTAAAAGGCTTGCCCCATAATAAACGACAAAGGATTCATTATGATTTCAGATACTTTGATTGAAAAACTACGTAATACTCAACATCTCGTTATCCTCACCGGAGCAGGCGTGTCTGCCGAATCCGGCATAGCTACGTTTCGAGATGCATTAACTGGCTTATGGGAAAATTATGATGCTGAAACCTTGGCCAGTGAGTTCGGTTTTCGAGCTGATCCAGCCTTGGTCTGGGGTTGGTATGAATGGCGACGTAACCGAGTATTACGAGCCCAGCCTAATCCAGCGCATTATGCTATTGCACAACTAGAAAAGGTGCTGCCAAAACTCACGCTGATTACTCAAAACGTTGATGATCTGCATGAGCGTGCTGGTAGCTCTAAAGTCTTACATTTACACGGTAGTATAAATAAGCCACGTTGCCTAGCGTGTGACGAACCCTATGCCTTTCTTGATGAAGTACTGCCCAACGCCACATCGGATCGGGAAAGTCGTATTGATCCACCTCGCTGTAACCTCTGCGATGGCCCGATTCGTCCGGGTGTCGTATGGTTTGGTGAACAACTACCTGCTAATGAATGGGAATTGGCACAGGAAGCTTGCCGAGACTGTGACCTGATGCTGGTCATTGGTACTTCTGGGATAGTTTGGCCTGTCGCTAATCTTCCTTATCTGGCAGATGAAAAAGGTGCCTGCATTGTACAAATCAATCCGATCATAAGTGGCCTTAATGGCGTAGCAAATTTCAATTTAGCAGGTAAAGCTGGAGAGGTCTTACCTGAGTTATATGCAGCGGCATTTCCAAACACATAATTTACTTTAAATCATTCTGAGATAAGCTCATGCCCATGTTAATCGATCATATTGATGCTATTGCCCGTAAAAAACAACAAGGCGTCTTGTTTGTTACTTTTTCTCCTAAAGTGTTCTGGCGATGATGGCTCATGGCGACGGCCATACGATTGGGAAGAAGATCCGATGCGGGAGACTGTATGTAACTGGCTTACGGAACACCATATCAACTGGCAAATGTGCGCACATGTTGCTGAGAAAAATACTATATATGACTATTAGGGACAAATTTATCTGGATGTTCCTTTTAATGAAAATGATCCGCAATATCAGCAGGTACGTGATTATCTGGAAAATCCTGATGGCACCCTACGCTTTGAAACCGTTGGTTTTTGGTATTTGACACTGGAACTCGCCATGAAAAATGCTCATCACGACGAATCGGGCTTTTGGGAGAAATGGGCGGAGGATTTTTAATTCTAAATCACCTTTAATATTTAAGAGGGTCACCATGAGATCACGTTTCCCAAAAGTACGCTCAAGTATTCAGCAGGCATTTGTCAGTTGGTATATTGAGCATCAAGATAACTTTATACGTCCTTTGCTATGGGTCCTTAGAACCGATGCTTATCTTGTGCTGAGCCTACCAAGGTTGAACCCAGCAATCAGCATCACTCTCAATTCTTCGGAATTTGGGGTTTACACCCAGTTGCAGGGCAAGTATTGGGATTTACTCATGGCTTATGACAGCTATCCAGAACTCACTGAAAACGGCTATTTTGACAAGATGACATTACCTGACTATCGAGTTTTATACGACAGCCGTGCAGCCTTATGGCAAGCGGAAATGTTTGAGCCACTGATGGATTGGATCAATAACAAATTGTTAACATCTAAATGGTTAGGTCTGTATCAACGTTGTGATTTGGACGGTAGGCTAGAGGCCACTTGGTCGGAATTATTGACAGAGCCCGATCTTAAAGCCTTTGTGTTATTGCCGGTATGGCTGGATTCAGACAAAGAGCAACAATCGAAAAAATATCTGATTAGCCAAAAGCCAACTCACCATTGAACTTTACCAAGAGACGACTAATGCCCATCAAACAAATACTCACCCAAGGTCTTTTCCCTGTCAAAGTCTGGACAGATGAACTTGAAGAACGCGCTAAACAGCAATTGAATAATATTGCCATGATGCCGTTTATTCATAAACATATTGCCGCCATGCCGGATGTGCATACGGGCATAGGCGCGACCATTGGCTCAGTCATCGCCTGTAATAAAGCCATTATCCCCGCCGCTGTCGGCGTCGATATTGGCTGTGGCATGATTGCTTGCCGCTTGTCGTTGACTGCCAATGATCTTGATGAAAAACTGCTACAGAAAATCTTTCATCAAATTAGCCGTGATGTGCCCGTCGGACGTCACCAGCACAATCAGGATAGGGCTTTAACAGACCGCGCCTTACCTTTTGAGCAGCAACTCATAGTGATGACAGAAAAACATCCGCAGCTGTTGAAATCCATAGGCAAGCATTCAAACTGGATTTGTCAGATGGGTACTTTAGGTGGCGGTAATCATTTTATTGAACTGTGTTTGGATGAAGAGCAACGCGTATGGATTATGCTGCATTCAGGTAGTCGCGGTATTGGCAATGGCATGGGCAGTTATTTTATAGACTTGGCTCGTAAAGATATGGAGCGTTGGTTTATTCAGTTGCCAGATCGTGACTTAGCTTATTTTCCTGAAGGTTGTGAACATTTCAATGATTATATTGAAGCCGTAGATTGGGCTCAGCGTTATGCCTTTGCCAACCGCCAAGCCATGCTGGATTTAATTATTGCCGCTTTAAAAAGCCTTATGCCGCCCTTTGAAATCAGCACAGAAGCTGTCAATTGTCATCACAACTATGTGGTACTTGAAAATCATTATGACGCCAATGTCTGGGTGACTCGCAAAGGCGCTATTCGTGCTAGAGCAGGTGATCTGGGTATTATTCCCGGCAGCATGGGGGCTAAATCGTTCATCGTTCGCGGCAAAGGCAATCCAGAAAGCTTTAACTCTTGCTCCCATGGTGCCGGTCGTAAAATGAGTAGAACAGCCGCCGAAAAGCTATTCACCACCGACGATCTAAAACAACAAACACAAGGCGTTATCTGCCGTAAGGATAAAAGCGTCCTAGATGAAATCCCAGGTGCTTATAAAGACATTGATACGGTCATGGCAAATCAGAGCGATTTGATTGAGATCGTGCATACCTTAAAGCAGATGTTGTGTATTAAGGGATAAGGACTAAAGGCTAAGATCGCAACTTATACTTCATACCTCCGCGGGACGGGGTTGCAACCCCGTCCCGCATCCGGCGCACAGCGTTTCTGTTGTTACGCAAAATATTGATGGCTTACATCAACGTGCTGGTAGCAAAAAAGTGATTGAGCTTCATGGTAAAATCGCGACATACAAATGCTTTGATTATGGCCATCCTGCTGAGCATCAAGTTCACTCCAGTAATGAGCTTCCACCTCATTGTAAATTTTGTGGAAGTTTGCTGCGGCCTGATATTTTGTGGTTTGGTGAAAAATTGCAGGAGGATGTTTACGATCGGGCAGAGCAAGACAGTTTTAACACTGAAGTGTTTATTAGTATCGGCAGTTCGTTAGAAGTATATCCGGCCGCGTCTCTGCCGCTAAGTGCTTCGCGTAATGGTGCGTATCTGATTCAGATTAACCCGAAAATCACAATGATAGATAGGTCTGCCGACTACAACCTGCGCGGTAAGGCGGGAGAGATAATGCCTTTATTATGGGAAGCGGTTTGGCGTGAATAACTCCCATAAAGCTACCTTGATGAATAATACTTGCTCAAGATTTAGACCAAGGCCGCTACCAGACACTTTACACACTGGGTTGCGGCCTCAAGCTTAAATTACATCAAGAACGTTTTGCATGGTGAAAAACTAAAAAGAATACGGAGCTAATCCCCATAATCCGGTACAATTAGCAATTTCCAGACAAATTGATCGTGGCAATGTTCATTGTTTTTCGTTGTTTTTGTAATTCGCTCAATGTCGACCTTTAGACCATCAAACTCAAAATCGTATTTAATTGCCTTTTCGATTTTATCTAAGTTATCTTCATTCCATGTTTTCCAGGCATGACTTATTGTTTTTAATCCAAAAAAAATAGTATAGGTATGATTAATATTATTAGCTAAATAATCAAGATTATCAGCCAAATCAAAATACCTGTCTTTAGTTGAACATATGATATTTGGTGTATCATCATAAAACTTTAATTCGCTATATGGAGGCCACCTAGGGTCACCATTTTCATCAAAAATATTTCCTGGAAAGGCATTATGAGCGACTTTATGTGAAAGATCTCTTAATGGGCCGGTTACTACCATTTTTTTTGATCCCGAATAGTTAAAGCTAATCCACTGCGATTTCTTAGATTTAATGTTTACTATTTCTTGCAAATCTGAGTATGATAATAAGCATATTGTTTTTGGACAGACAAGAACAATAAATAAATGAAAAAAACGTTCTTGTTCTATATCATCAAAATCATTGGCTGTAAATTTAAACCTCCAGTTTTCATCAGATGTCGAATATTTTATAAGTATCCGCGTCATATCATTTATCTGATACAAGCCATCGTTTAAACCCACTTTGTTAATAGATGTAAACGTAGGATGTATTGCTAATTGATTTAGAACGACCCCATAATAAAAATCTTTATCACAAATTCTCATTGATTACCTTATATACTCGAATCAATTATTCCAAGCTATCTGAAGATTTGTGCTCTAAAATAAGCATTTGTTCGGATTGGCTAATAATAATTTCTTCAATATCGCTATCTGCTGTATGACCAATTGCAGGTAAGGCCTCGAAGATTTCTTTCAGCTTTTCAAAGGAAAGGAATCCATCAGCAGAGCTTTTTGTCTTTTCACTTTCATTTGGCGAAAGGATATGTGAGCGTGGCTTGTAATAATATAGGCCTTCACCAGTTACACAAAAGTTCGCCATGACATGCTCTTGGTCATCATCAATTTTGAAATAGAGTTCCATATCTCGGTTATCAAAAGAATTTCCATCTATTTTAAATGTACGAAATCTACTCATTTTATTTATACCTGTTCATTAAGCTTTGTAACCACTTCATTTGCTAAGTTGGTCAATGGCTCAACATCTATTTCTGTTTTACCCTTTATATCAATAATCCCTTTTTGTGTAGATCTCTCGTCATCTTCAGGCTTTTCCCATTGATCAGAGAGACCCATATTATTAGAAATATCATATTGTTCATTAGGTGACTCAACAAAAAAACCTAAATAAACACCTTCGTCATCTGCATAGCATTTGAAACAAATAACATTTTCTTTAAATGTATAAGTTTTGTAAAAGCAATCATCCCAAACAGATTCCGCTGAATAAGTTTTCTCATAATCTTCTGAATCAACTTCCTTATATACCGAACTAGCAAGTGCCTTTCCCCATGTAACATCCCAAAGCTCCTTCATTAAGAGCCAATAATCAAGCTGAGTAGTCAGAGCAGAGACTTTGGCAATGTTATATTGCTCGACCTCCTTCCATGTTAAGCCAATGGAAATACTTTTTGATTCGATGACCTGTTGTATGGCTGATGCCTGTTGCTCATTTTCAAAATAAAACTGAAGTGATTCGGGTATATTTAATGTATTTGACATGATTAATTTCCTATTTTTTTCCAAATAAAACGTCTAAATTGAGTAAAGTCAGTATCATCATCATTGAGATTACGTTCCCAGCGTGACATCAAGGTTAGCCACTGCACAGGCTGCCAGCTTTTATTCCTAATTGATAAGGTTCTGTTGAGTGTGAGCAAAATTAAAGCGGTATTGTCTGGACTCTCAAAAATCCCTCTTGCATGTTGTTTATAGTCTGGCAATGAACCAGACATAACTTTGTGTCCAAATTTGGCTTCAATGATTAAGCCATATTCAAACTTTTTAGAATTAAGTGGGTTCGGGTTCCAACCAATAAAAATATCTATACGACGATTAGTACTTGGTATTAGTTTTTCAGCTTGAATACTGAATGCGCGAGCGTTTTTAAGGCTTGAAATTAGCCGCTCGTTTTGTGATCGTCCTTCTAGCAAAGCCAGTAAGAACCCTTTTAATCTGGTTTCAGCAATATCACCATGATTAGCAGAATCAAGAAATTTTACGATACCTTTTGTTATTTGGGGTTCTGTTGCATCAAAACCGAGCCGGTGACCGGGATAAAGACCATGCCTAGAACATAACTCTCCGAAAAAGCCGTAAAAACAGATTTTTAAATCATCTTTTGTTAACTTTTTTGGTTTAAATGCCTCACAAATCCGTAATACAGCTTTTTTATGCTCTTCTAGCAATAAAAATGCGCTGTGCTGTACGGCCTCTTTTGAAAACAAAAATGGCCGTTTTGCGTGGTTGGCTAACAAGTTAGTGTCATTAAGTATTGCGTCCATTTTGAATCTCCATAAATCACTCGGACTATAGTCCGTCGACCATGAGTCTAACAGGGCGCATTCTTTATGTCTATGGAAAGCCGAAATAAAGAACTTCATGGTGTATTTGGTAAAGTGCTAAGAGATTTACGCGCTGAGGTAGGTCTGACTCAAGAACAATTAGGTCTGGAATGTGATCTTGATAGAACATTTATCAGCCTCCTGGAAAGAGGGTTAAGGCAACCTACATTAACAACGCTCTTTGCTTTATCCGACAAGCTGAAGGTACCAGCTTCTGACATCATCAAGCACGTCGAAGCGGCATATAAAAACTAGTCTAGTTGCAAAAAACACACTTAACTGAATGTAGCTAGGACTCGGCGGCTATCTAAACACCTCAGCAGTTGATAATCATTATCCAGAGTTAAGCGACAAAATCAGGTTTTTATAACATTACCGATACATTTTATTTAAAGCCTTCGCTTCCTGTGCAAATTCGGCTCGCAATTCCACTGGCTCCATGACTTGAATATTGATTGAAAAGCTACGTATCCACCATCGTAATTGGTATGTATCTTGTACGGTAGCTTCTAACAGATAAAGATCATCATCCAATTCTGTAATAAGCTGATCTTGATTTAGCGGAGTTTCCATTAAGTGTTTTTTCATATACTCCGTAATTTCTAACTTGAGTTTAATTTCTTGTGGGCCGTCCGTTACAGGATAATCAAACTCTCCTTCAGCAATGTACTTATCCAGCGTAAAGCCAAGAGGAACAGTTACTTTATTTAATCCTAATTGGGCGTATTGAAAACGATGTAGCGCAAATTGTTTGACGATTGAATTATCGCCCACCGTCGCAACTAAGTAGATGACATTGTTTCGAAACACCAAACCCAATGGATTTAATGTATACGATTTAGCATCACTTCCTTGGCCTTGATAAATAGCCTCGAAACATTGATTCTTTAGAAGTGCATCATAAATCACTGGTAAAACGGCAGCATCAATATCAGGCGGTAATAAATTAAGCTCGTTGGAAACAATGCGAACCTTGTCAATCCAGCAAGCCAAAGGTGACACTTTCAGTGTATTACTAGCAAGTTGAAAATATTCGGACAAATGTGATTTTATTGCCGGCGGCAACAAGGGCTCTAAAAACATTTCAACCAGCTTTAAAGACAAGGCTTCATCTGAGCTCATCATTGGAAACTGTAGTCGATTAAAACCTTCTGGCCAGAACCAAGATAACGGTTTTGTGTTTTCCGTGCTTGAAATGGGAAAGAGTTGTGAAGATGATAGTTTAATTAAATCCCTTTGCACCGTTCTTAGATCAACGTTATACCCTGAGTCTCGTAGTTTCGCTAAAAGTTCTGGCGTTGAAATTGATCGAGGGGCTTTGGGTATTAGGCGCAACATGTCAAAAGAACGTAATAACGAATCCATAATATTTTCCTTGAAGGGATCAAGTGTAATATTAAACCATGCTTAAACGACATATTAATACGCTTAATGGCTATGGCTAGTCTATAAAGCAAGGAAATTGTAACGTCAACAATCAGCTCGATAGTGTAGGATACCCAAACAGAGAAATAACAAGGACTCGTATGTACATTTCCAAGCTAAGCCTGATTAATTATAGAAACTTTAAAAACACGAAACTTCTCTTTAACAAGGGTGTCAATACCATCATTGGTGAGAATGGTTCAGGGAAAACCAATCTGTTCCGAGCAATCAGACTGCTGCTTGACGACTCAATGATACGAGCTTCCTACAAACTAGATGAATCTGATTTTCATCGTGGTTTAGGATGCTGGAAGGGTTATTGGATCATCATTAGTCTTGAGTTCGATGAAATATCGCAGGATGAATCTATCCAAGCCTTATTCCTGCATGGCACTGGCAACGTCACTGTCACGACTGGAGGTATTAACAAAGCGACGTACAATCTCATATTTCGACCTAAGAAAGAGATTAGACTTCGGCTTTCACAGTTAGCAGATGGTGATAAAGCAAGTTTAGCTTCAATCTTGGAACTGCTTACCATCGACGACTATGAAACCCACTTTACTGGTAAAAGTGAGGCCGACTTTAATGACGAGGCTTTCTATAAAGAAATCGTTGGGGATTTCGATAACGTAAAGTTTAGTGATGAAACTGAATTTCCGGCAATTGGTGAGAAAGTCCCAGGTATGCTGGCAATAAGCAAGGAAATCTCCTTCACCTTTGTCCAAGCATTGAGGGACGTTGTTTCGGAATTTCACAATAACAGAACTAATCCGCTTCTAACATTATTGAAAAGTAAGAGCGGCGAAATCGATCCTGCTTTGTTTAAACCCATCATCGAAAAAGTTAAAGACCTGAATGATTCTATTGAAGGACTGCCCGATGTACAAACCGTTAGGATGGATATAATAGGCACCATCAAAGACGCTGCTGGGGAGGCCTACTCACCTTCATCATTATCGATCAAATCAGACCTGTCGGATGAAGCCGACAAGCTGTTTCAGTCACTCAGGCTATTCATCGGCGAGACTGAGGAAGACTACGAAGGGGCTATTCATGAGCTGAGTTTGGGCGGTGCCAACCTGATATACTTGACACTTAAATTGCTGGAGTTCAAGTACCAGAAAGCTAAGCAATCCTTCGCGAACTTTCTGTTGATCGAAGAGCCAGAGGCTCATATCCATACCCACATCCAAAAGACGCTGTTTGACCGGCTCAACTATGCCGATACTCAGATCATTTATTCAACCCATTCAACACACATTTCAGAAGTAAGCAATGTAGAGAACGTGAACATTCTCGGGCGCTATGCAGGTCGGTGCGAAGCCTATCAACCGGCGACAGGCCTAAATCCAGATGAGATCGGAAACATTCAACGCTATCTTGACGCTGTGCGCAGCAATCTATTGTTCGCGAAGAGTGTAATTCTAGTTGAAGGTGATGCGGAAGAAATTCTAATTCCTATCCTTGTCAAGAAAGTATTGGGTCTCAGTTTGGATGAACTGGGCATTAGCCTGATCAACATTCGAAGCACAGGATTTGAGAACGTGGCGATTTTGTTTCATGACTCCCGCATCAGGAAGAAGTGCGGCATTATTACCGACCTTGACCAGTCTATCATTGACACGACACCAGACTCTAGCGATTCTAAAGCCTTGCGTAAGTTCAAAGAGAAATGCCAAGGCTCTGAAAAAACGGGAATTGCAAGAAAAATCAAGCTTGAGTTGTTTGCCGTGGGGAACTTGTGGATAGCTCCGTTCTTCGCCCCTAACACCTTTGAGGTCGACTTTGTCACTGCCGGAAACACCAAGGAAGTAGTTGGTGTTCTTACTCAGGTCTACACAAAAACTGATACCATTGCGAAAGCAAAGACAGAGATAGAGTCTGTAGACATTGCTCTATATGGCAAACGCGTCTTAACAATGGCAACCAACCAGGGCAAAGGATGGTTCGCTATTTTGCTGGGCAGTAAGGTTGATTACCAGACAGCCATTCCTGACTATATTCTTGATGCTATTTTCTTCGCATACCCTAATGTCACTAAAGAAGTATGGTTCAATGTACTGAGTTATAGGCTTTGCTGCATCGCCAAGAATGGTTGTTCCACACCTGTAAAGATTGACGAATTCAGAGTCAAGCTTGGTAACTTTAAGGAAGGAAAAATTGACCTTGCGGGTATTCAAGTCGAAATGCTGGATAAATTCCCAGATGACCAGATCAATAAAATCATCGAAAAATTTCTGCTATGGTAGTTTGGAATAAAGGTGATTTAAATTCGGAGCAAGAGGCAGCCATTAAAGAAAGCGACAGTGTTTTTCTTGTGGCTTGCCCAGGCAGCGGAAAAACGCGCACATTAACTTACAAAATAGCCTATGAGTTGTCTAGGCTTCAATCGAGTAAGCAGTTTGTTATAGCAATTACCTATACGCATCGCGCTGCTGATGAAATTCATGAGCGGATTGAAAATCTCGGCGTGGATATATCGCAACTATGGATAGGTACTATCCATGCCTTTTGCCTTGAATGGATACTTAAGCCTTACGGCATCTATCATGACTCTTTAAGTCGAGGATTCAACGTAATCAACTCGCATGAAAGTGAGGAAATTTTAGAAGTGTTATGCAAGCCTTATAGTGGGCAAAAAATAACATATTGGGATTGCGGCTTTTATTTCGAGGAGACGGGATACGTTCTTTCTTGTCCAGAACCGGCGAAACACGCTAGTTTGTATATCATTTTTGATCAGTATTTCGAGATTCTTCAGGTAAGCCGTAGAATTGATTTTGAGCTTATTCTCTACTATGCCTACGAATTGATCGCGAACCATCCATCAATCAGTATTCTGCTTTCTAAACTCTTCTCTTTGGTATTGGTTGATGAATATCAAGATACAAAAAAAATCCAATATTCGATCATCGCCGCCATATTGAAAGCAGGCAAAGGTGTTACAAAGACGTTTATTGTGGGCGATCCTAATCAAGCGATTTATCAATCACTCGGAGGATACCCAATTGCCCTAGCGGACTTTCAGGCCATGGCCTGTATAGACCTGAAAGAACTTGAATTGTCGAAGAACTTTCGTTCGTCTGAACGGATCGTCGAGTACTTTATTAACTATAAGGTACATGACACGATTATTGAATCAGCTTCGGTCGATAAAGCGTATCCAAGCCTCATTTCGTTCGACGACATAGTTACTAAATCAGAACTGGAAGCTGAACTGGTTAGACTTATTCGATTCAATATCGAGACCCTTGGGATTGCACCTCATGAGGTTTGTGTTCTTGCTCCACAATGGGTTCATCTCGCCAGTATGACTCGCAAGTTGGTTGCAGTTATGCCTGAGTACCAGTTCGATGGTCCAGGAATGGTGCCGTTTGCAAGAGATATTGACAACTTCTGGTACAAGCTTTCAAAAATTGTTCTTACAGAAGCATCTCCAGAAATGTATATGCGTAGGCTCCGATGGGCAGGTGAACTCCTGAGGGACATGGAAGCCGTTGGGATCGACGTTACCATGCACACCAAAAAATCCTTGCTAAGGGAATGCAATTCTATAAAAATCGATGAAACAGATGGTTTAATGTACCTGGGAACTTTCTTTGACGCCTTGTTTATACGTCTTGATATTGATTTTCGGCAGTTAGTAGCTCTCAATGAACACCACCAGGCATTTTTTGATAGTTCGAAAGCAAGGATCAACAGACTGAAGAATGACGGTGCCGAGTTCATTGGTGACATTGTTACCTTCAGGAAGGTCTTCCAGGCACGAACAGGGATAACCATCTCAACAATTCATGGCGTAAAGGGAGCGGAATTCGACACTGTTATTGCTTATGCACTACTTGAAGGAATGGTGCCTCACTTCAACGATAAAAATGGCCAGGAAAGTGCAATGCGATTACTTTATGTTATAGGTTCGCGCGCTCGAAAGAACCTCCACCTTATCTCTGAGCGAGGACGTTCCCGAGGAAATTGGGGTAAAGAGTACCAAACCACATCGAAACTTGCTGCATGTGATTTCTACTATGATAGCGTTCCTTAAGACTGGTTGGGTGGCTTTGAAATACTCAAAATACACCGGATTCCTGAGCAGCAATTCCTTTTTGATGGCGAAAAATAACAATAGTAAAAAGAGGCGAGCACTTCGGTAGCATGGAGTTACCGAATAGATCAGATAATGGATTCAGCTCCGACTAATCCTTCATACAAAGCGACAGAATAAAACATAATGGCTCAACTAGAAAATATCGAAGCAATTGAAAAACGTCTGTGGAAAGCCGCAGATACCTTGCGTAGCAACTCGGAGCTGGCAAGTAATGAATACTTTTTACCGGTCATGGGATTGATCTTCTTACGTCATGCATACAGCCGCTTTCTGGCGGTGCAAGATGAAATTGTCGCTAATCTGCCAAGTCGCGGTGGTAAAACCCGAGAAGTCACTAAAGAAGATTTTTCTCAAAAAAGTGCGATTTACCTTAAGCCAGAAGCTCAGTTTGACACACTGGTCGCACTTACCGATGCTGATGATCGTCAGGAAGCCATCATCCAGGCAATGGAAGCAATTGAAGCTGATTACGTTAATTTGCGCGGTCAGTTACCTAAGCAGGAATACCGGACGATTCCCGACGATGTGCTTGGAATGTTATTGCGAGCTCTTAATCCAGATGAATTAAAAAAAGCGACCGGCGATATTATCGGTCGTATTTACGAATACTTTTTGACCGAATTCGCCGGACAAGGCGCACATGATGGTGGTGAATTTTTCACGCCGGTTTCCCTGGTGCAACTGATTGTTAATGTGATCGAACCAGATCATGGCAAGATTTTTGATCCTGCTTGTGGTTCTGGCGGTATGTTTGTGCAAAGTGCGCATTTTATGGAACAGCACCAGTTAAACCCCAATCAACTGACTTTTTACGGGCACGAAAAAAACCGTGTCACCACTCGCTTGGGTAAAATGAATCTGGCTGTACACGGCTTAGAGGGTAATATTATTGGTGGTGAAGAGGCAATTACCTATTACAAAGACCCACACGATGGCCTGTTTGGTACGGTCGATTATGTGATGGCAAATCCGCCATTTAACGTTGATGAAGTTGATGCCGTCAAAGTCAAAAACGACCCGCGATTACCATTTGGATTGCCCGGCACCAATAAAACCAAAAAAGTGTCCAACGCCAACTATTTGTGGATACAGTACTTCTACAGCTATTTGAATAAAACGGGTCGGGCAGGTTTTGTAATGTCATCTCAGGCCTCCAGTGCCGGGCGGGACGAAGCCAAAGTGCGTGAACAGTTAATCAAAACTGGCCATGTTGATCTGATGATCGACATACGTGGTAACTTTTTCTATACCCGCACCGTGCCTTGCCAACTGTGGTTTTTCAACAAAGCCAAGCCGCAGTTGCATCAAGATAAGGTACTGATGATCGATGCCCGGAATGTGTATCGAAAAGTCACCCGAAAAATCATGGACTTTAGCCCGGAGCAATTGCTAAATCTTAGTGCTATAGTCTGGTTGTATCGGGGGCAAGAGCAGCGTTTTGTTGAACTGGTGGTCAGTTACCTTAATGAGACGTTGACCTGCTTAACCCACGCCTTGCTGCCTAGTAAACAACAGCGCGGACTCGCTTGGTTGATGGTTAACTTGCAACGCCAGCTTCGCACGTTGAATGAAGTTAATCAGGATAGTCAAATCAATAGTGATGACATAAAGCAACAACTTATCCAGCTGCGTGAAGATGTCAGGTGTTTCAAAGCAGCCAGTCTCGTTTTCACGCCTTTACTAGGCAAGCAGGATATTGCAACTGTTAATCAACGAGAACAAACCATTGCACCGTTGATAGAAACGAGTCGTGACCTGATCAAGACCGTTGATCAATTGGGTAAGTTGGCAAGCAATCAAACACAGCAGGCTATAGAGCTACTCAAAAATAAGGTTTTATTACTCGAACAACAAATTGAATCACTCGGTATTGCGGGAGAGACCGATCTGCGCAAGAGGGTCAAATTAATCGATGAAGAAAAGCAGTTAAAAACTGAGGTTAAACAATTCAATCAGGCTCGAGCCTTGTTGCAACGCAATTACAAACAAATTGAACTTTGGCGTAAGCATACCGTCGAGCAGCTTAAACAGGTGCGTTATTTCTACAAACAAGCCCATTGGCTATTGTCGCGTTTCCCCGATGGCAAGCTGGCGAATGTGGAAGGCCTGGTTAAACTGGTGGATGTTAAGGATATAGCAGCCATCGACTGGAGTTTGACACCAGGTCGTTATGTCGGTGTCGCACCAGAAGAAGTGGATGAAGACTTTGATTTTGAAGAATCCCTGCGAGATATTCATATCGAGCTCAAAGGTTTGAATGAAGAGGCGGCTGAGCTAGCGGCGCAGATTACTCGTAACTTTGAGGAGTTGGGGATATGAAAATTTCAAAAGTTCCGCTCAGCGAAATTGCTCCTTACATTAAGAGAGGTATTAGCCCTAAATATGTTGAAGATGATGGAGTTTATATCCTCAATCAAAAGTGTATTCGAAATGGCCGAGTTAGCATTGAATTTGCTCAGTTCACAAATAAAAATACACGATTTTCCATAGAAAAAATTCTTCAGGACGGTGATATTCTCGTTAATTCTACAGGTACGGGGACTCTTGGCCGAACAGCTCCTTTTTTCTACAACACTGGCATGGTGCAAGCAGTTGTTGATACGCACATAACAATCGTTCGACCAGATGAATCTCGGATAAATGCGCTTTATCTTGCCTATGCGATTAGATTATGCGAATCAGAAATTATCAATATGGCAAAGGGAGCCACAAACCAGAAAGAACTCTCCGCACAAGATTTAAGTCAATTATCGATTATCTTTAGAGATAGGCGTGAGCAAGACCGTATTGCCACCATACTTTCTGCTTACGACAACCTCATCGAAAACAATCGCCGTCGAATTCAGCTCTTGGAAGAATCAGCTCGGTTATTGTATCAAGAGTGGTTTATTCACCTGCGATTTCCTGGACATGAGCATGTTAAGGTTGTTGATGGTGTACCGGAGGGGTGGTCGTCAAAAATAATTGATGATGTTTCTGAATACATCAATCGAGGAATTGCACCAAAGTACGATGAGGAAGGTGAATATGTTGTTATTAATCAGAAATGTATCCGTAATAAAATCTTAACTCTTGAGTTGGCAAGAAGGCAATCTAAAGAATACAAAATAGAGAAATCTATTCAATTAGGCGATGTGCTTATTAATTCAACAGGGACTGGGACATTGGGGCGGGTTGCTCAAGTTTGGAACAATTTAGAGAAAACGACTGTAGATAGTCATGTCACCATAGTTCGCCCTAAAATTGATATTCCTTATCTTTGGCTTGGGTACACGCTCATGCTACTTGAAAAGCGCCTTGAAGATATGGGGGAAGGTGCCACTAATCAAAAAGAACTGAACAGAGCTAGAATACGTGAAATTGAAGTCAAGTTACCTTTACAATCAATCATGGAAGAGTTTCATAACTTTGCATTATCTGTGGCAAATCAAATTCAGATATTGATCCAACAAAACAATAAACTTATCCAAACCCGCGACATACTGCTACCCCGCCTAATGAACGGAACAATCGTCGTATGAGTAAAGGCTACCAACCTCCCTTCAGTATTACGACAAAGATACTCAATGCAGTTGCCGAGATCAGCGAACTGCTGGGGCGTTGGTCAGCCAGTCACCAAGGCGCGTTGTCGCCGCAACTGAGGCGCGATAACCGCATTCGTACCATTCAGGCCTCTTTGGCTATTGAACACAACAGCCTGTCACTGGAACAAGTCACCGCCATTTTGGAAGGCAAGCAGGTACTTGGCTTACCACGGGAAATTCAGGAAGTGCGCAATGCTTTTGCCGCTTACGAACAGTTATTCGATTGGCAGGCTACCAACGGCGAGCATTTACGGGCGGCGCATGAACAGCTGATGCTGGGCCTGATCGATAATGCCGGGCAATGGCGTAGTGGTGGCGTGGGTATCTTTCGGGAACAGGAGTTGGTTCACATGGCACCTCCAGCAACACAAATTCCTCGCCTAATGAATGATTTACTGGGTTGGCTTGCTACGACTGACAGTCACCCGTTGATCGCCAGTTGTGTGTTTCATTATGAGTTTGAATTCATACATCCATTCAGTGACGGCAACGGTCGTCTGGGTCGTTTGTGGCAGACCTTGATTTTGAGCCAGTGGCGTACCGAAATGGCTTATCTGCCGGTTGAAACTATTATTCGAGATCAGCAAAGCGATTACTATCAGGTACTAGGTGCAGCAGATCAAGCCAGTGATTGCACCGTATTTATTGAATTTATGCTCAGTGCATTGGCGCAGGCATTACGAGCAGGGATTGAGGTGGAATCACCGCCAGCATTGTCGGTAGAATTGTCGGTGCAAGTGGCGGGAGAAACTTCGCTGGCTATTATTCAAGCCTTGTATCGATCGCCTGATTTGACCATTCCCATATTGGCTACACAGTTAGGCATGAGTTCGCGCACCATTGAGCGACATCTACAAAAGCTACAACAGCAAGGCGCTATAAAGCGTATTGGCTCGACAAAAGCCGGACATTGGCAAGTTCAGATCAAGGAAAACAGGGAATCCGATGTATAACGAAGACACGCTGGTACAAGCTACAACCGCTGATTATTTGCTCAATGAGCTGGGGTGGGATGAGTCGATTTATGCTTATCATGAGGTCTTTGGCAAGGAGGGTACGCTGGGTCGCAGCCATGATGGCGAAGTGGTGCTTACTCGCTATTTAGGCGAGAAGCTGATGCAGTTAAACCCCGGTTTACCGTTGGAGGCCTATAAGGCTGCTTTGGGTATCATTGTTGAAGTCAGTTCCAGCTCGGTAATGCTGGCAACCAACTATGATAAAGACCAACTGCATAAAAATGGGGTACAGGTCAGCTTTCGTAACGACAAAGGTGAGCTGGTGAAAAAGCGCCTGCGTCTGTTTGATTTTGATAATCCGGAAAACAATCATTTTCTGGCGGTACGTGAGTTTTGGATCAGAGGTGACCTTTACCGCCGCCGTGCCGATGTGTTGGGGTTTGTGAATGGAATCCCGTTGGTGTTCATGGAGCTGAAGAGTTTGCAAAAAGACATCAAGGCAGCTTATGAACAGAATTTTGCCGATTATAAGGACACCGTGCCGCTTTTGTTCCACCATAACGCCTTTGTTATTCTGGCCAATGGTGTCGATGCAAAAATAGGCTCTATCACCAGTAAGTTTGAACACTTTAACGACTGGAAGCGTCTACATGAAGACAGTCCTGGTGTCGTGGATATGGAAACTTTACTGAAAGGGACATGCAGTAAAGCCAACCTGATGGATATATTTGAAAACTATATTCTGTTTGACGAAAGTGCTGGCAAGATGGTGAAAATTGTCGCCCGTAATCATCAGTTTTTGGGGGTAAACCGTGCCATTGAAGCGGTCAAGGATCGCAAAGTGCGTTTGGGCAAGCTAGGTGTATTCTGGCATACCCAAGGTTCAGGCAAGTCCTACTCGATTGTGTTCTTTGCCCGTAAAGTCCATCGTAAACTGGGTGGCAATTACAGTTTTGTCGTGTTAACCGACCGTGACGATCTGGACACTCAGATTTACAACACTTTTGGCGGTTGCGGATTGGTGAATAACGATAAAGACCCGTGCCGGGCTGCCAGCGGAACTCATTTGCAGGAATTGTTAGGGCAGCAAAAAACCTATGTGTTCTCGCTGATCCAAAAGTTTAACCAAAAGATTGATCCGAATAATCCCTACACCGAGCGTGATGACGTTATTGTTATCACTGATGAAGCTCACCGTACTCAGTATGGTCTCTTGTCACTGAATATGCGCAATGCCTTACCGAATGCCAGCTTTATTGGCTTTACCGGTACACCTTTGTTTAAGGATGACGAGATTACCCGTAAGGTGTTTGGTAATTACATCTCGACCTATGACTTTCAACGTGCGGTAGAGGATAACGCAACGGTACCTCTTTATTATGATGCACGAGGTGAAGAGCTCACGTTTGTTGACGATGATGGCGTTGAGCACAGCGTTGCTGATCCCAAAAACTTGAATGAAAAGATAGCTGCCAAGCTGGAAGAGCTAGAAATTGACGATATTGATGTTCAGCAACGGTTAGAACGTGAACTGAAACGCGATTACCACATCATTACCTGTAGCAAACGCTTGAGTCAGATTGCTGAAGACTTTGTTTGGCATTACGCAAACGGCTGGGAATCAGGAAAGGCGATGTTTGTTTGTCTGGATAAAATCACTTGCGTACGTATGCATAAGCTGATCGAATTTTACTGGCAACAGCATCTCCTTCAGTTAGAGAAAGACTTGAATACAGCCACCGACGAACAGGATGATGTTTGGCGTAGGCGGCAGATTGCCTGGATGCAGGAGACACAAATCGCCGTGGTCGTCAGTGAAGAACAGGGGGAAATGGAAAAGTTTAAAAAGTGGGATATGGATATTACCCCGCATCGTCGATTGATAAAAGAAGGCTACCTGCTGGAAGACGGTAAACGCTTGGATATGGAAACAGCGTTTAAGAAACCGGAACACCCATTTCGAGTGGCAATAGTCTGCGCTATGTGGCTGACCGGCTTTGACGTGCCAACACTGGCAACGTTATACCTCGACAAACCACTTAGAGCTCATACGCTGATGCAAGCCATAGCCCGCGCTAACCGTGTGGCTGAAGGTAAGAATAATGGCCTGATTGTTGATTACTGCGGCATTTTAAAGAACCTGCGTAAAGCATTGGCTACCTTTGCTGGACGAGGTGACAGTGGCCACGGAGGTAAGGAAGGTGAAAATGATCCTACTAAACCCAATGAAGACAGCAATTCCCAATTTAAAACCCTGATAAAATAAAGTCTTTCTTAACGCCTTAGAACCCAAGCGGCATAAGCATAAAAAAATGGACTTGAACATAGTTGACCAGATACGCAAC
>Ga0214182_1000210_pt1 | contig 27462 bp, 21 predicted proteins | sample TroBogEpilimnion_8_FD_153020 | JGI IMG/M metagenome (GOLD analysis project Ga0214182, IMG submission 153020) | Freshwater microbial communities from Trout Bog Lake, WI - 14NOV2007 epilimnion | ecosystem: Environmental > Aquatic > Freshwater > Lake > Epilimnion/Euphotic zone | place: Trout Bog... | reverse complement strand
CAGTGAGCAAGCGCATGAAAATGTCAATTGTTATGTCTTTATGTTCAGCAGTTCCTGCAATAGGGTTTTCTTCAAGAAATGGACTGCGAATTATAGATTGTATAGCACGAAATCTTAAGCTAAGTTCATTTTCGCTGTAGTTATAAAATGTGCCGGTATTGTCCCGTTGGCTGGCCATTTTCCAGGGCTCTATTAATCTATCTACTTCGAGATTAACTAGTCCTGCTTTATCAGTACGCTTCAAAAATTGATTGAACAGAAACAGAAATGTTTTTCGTTGGATTTTTGTTACATCATGAACGCAACTATTAATCATATTATTGATTAACTCGCTTAAGGGTTGGTTTGCTGGATGCTTGTTAATAATTTCTTCTAGGTTTGAATATAATTCTTTTCTTTTTATTAAAAAGATATAAACAAAGAGGTCATCAAATTTTTTAAAATGATGAAATATCGTGCCTATTGCATAGCCAGAGTGTTTTGATAGTTTTCGTGTAGATATCTCTGCTATATCTTCGTTTTCAGCAAGCTGTTTCAACGATTCGATAATGTCATTTACCGCCTTTATAGATCTTTTTTGCTGGGGAGTTTTAAGTTCAAATTCTTTAAAATAATCCATTATTGTTATCCTTAATGCTTTTAATGTAAGTTTGGTTTTTGATTAAAATAATGGTTAATGTTTAGAAATAGTAAATAAGCTTCGTTTTTATAATAACTTGGGTATTACATTGATGAGTTGAATCTAATTTTAACAAATCGTCTTAAGTTCTATGGATCATATAATCCGATTATGTACTTAATTTAATGGGGATAGTTTACAGAGTACTTGAGTTTTAAGTAAATTCCTTTTACCATATAAATCGAACACTATTTCTTTTTTTCTATAGAGCATATAAGGTTAAATCAGTTTCATCAAGTGGTTAAGCATCAAAAAAAACCGAACGCTACACAACAAGCCTAAATCCATGCTTATTTAAATAATTGATTAGGGAAATCTTAGGTATATTCACGATAATTTAAAATCGTGACTCAATTTTTTGTGGTGTTTTTATCTAAAGGTGAATCTCTAATAATGGGTTTATCAGCCTATATATTAGTCTAAGTCATTGAAGTAATGAAAGACTCAATCAATAATTGAAATTAGAGATACTTTGATGCGCTTTATCCTCGAAAATAACATTAGCAAGCAAGCAAGCAAGCAAGCAAGCAAGCAAGCAAGCAAGCAAGCAAGCAAGCATTATGTCCACAATATTAAATTTTATAGGCAAGCTACCTAGTGCTATAGCCTATTCTAGGTGGATACGATGATTAAAAGCCCCGACCTAGTTTTAGAGCAGGACACACCATGCGCCTCTGAAACAATTTATTCATTAAACACTATTATTAATAGTCCTAATCATCTCGAAGAGGTGATCAATTTAATCCCTAATGGTATTTTAATCACTGACTCTCAGAGACGAATTACCTTTGCTAATAAAGTCTTCGAACAATTAACAGGTTACAGTCAACAAGACGTTCTAGGCGAAAGTTGCGCAATACTGCAAGGGCCAGGCTCTGACTCAAAACAGATTCAACGTATTAGAGACTCATTAAATCAACAGCAATCTTTTATCGGCGAAATTTTAAACTATAGAAAAGATGGTTCAATATTTTGGAATGAGCTGACTATTTCGCCCATCTTTGATGGTCAAAATCAATTAAGCCATTTTGTCGGTGTTCAGCGTGATATATCTGATTATAAATGTATCAAAGACAAGCTCATTGAGTCTGAACAGCGTTTTCGTGAGCTCTCTGATGTAACACCAGCCTTAATATGGCAAGCCGATGCCTATAAAAATCTTTTTTGGTTCAACAAGAGTTGGTTAAGCTTTACCGGTCGAAGTTTTTTTAATGAACAGGGTACGGGTTGGCTTAAGGGTATACATCCTCAAGATCATGAGACTTTTATCAATACCTATAATAGGCTATTTGATCGCCGTGAACATTTTCACACAGAATTTCGATTACTACGTGCTGATGGCAAATATCGTTGGTTAGATGGTCATTATGTTCCGCAATATACGCCTGAGGGCGAATTTATTGGCTATGTAGGAACTTGTACTGATATTACTGACTACAGAAATTCAAAAGCGGCGCTGGATTTTTTTAATGTAGCCCATGAAATGATCTATAGTACTAATCTCAATCGCATTGTCTTAGATTGTAATCAACGCTTTTGTGAGTTGACAGAGTACAGTCAAGATGAAGTTATAGGTCAGAATGTTGATATCCTTAAGTCAGGCATGCACGATACCCAGTTTTATGCCCAGATGTGGCAGAAAATAAATAGCCAAGGTTCTTGGCAGGGTGAATTTATTAATCGTACTAAATCCGGTGAATTAATCACCATCATGACGACTATCTCTGTTATTTTTGATAGCCAAGGTAAACCTCAGCGCTATTTAGCCGTCGGTAGCGATATTACCGACATTATCAATAAGCGCCAACATTATAAAAGAATTGCTTTTTATGATCATTTAACTAACTTACCTAATCGCTTACTATTACTAGATCGGCTAGATAATGCTATTAGTCGCACTAAACGTTATGGTACTTTTTTTGCAGTGTTATTTGTTGATCTGGATGGTTTTAAGTCTATCAATGATCTTTATGGACATGCTATAGGTGATCAATTTTTAGTGGCTATTAGTCAGCAAATAAAATTGATTATTCGTGATAGTGACACTTTGGCACGTTTAGGTGGCGATGAATTTGTTATTATCTTAGATAATTTGACATCAGATTTCGACTATGAAAAGCCTATCGCTAATGTACTTGAGGCTTGTAGTACTGAAATTTTGTTAGAAGGTGTCGCCTTAAAAGTATCCGCCAGTATTGGCGTCTGTCTTTACCCCAATCACTTAATCGCTGAAGATGCTGACGCAAAAACACTGTTAAGCCATGCCGATCAGGCTATGTATGTGGCTAAGAATCAAGGTAAAAACAGTTGTCACTTATTTGATAGAACCCAAGACCAAGCCACCATTACCCGTAACAATGCCATAGATGCCATTAAGAAAGGCTTAGAGCAGGGCGAATTTGAGCTGCTTTATCAGCCGAAAGTTAATATGCGTAGCGGCGAGGTCTTAGGCTTTGAGGGTTTAATCCGTTGGAACAAAGATGCCAGTCAATTAAAGCCCTTATCATTTTTACCTATCGTTCAAAATCATCCTTTAGGTATTGAATTAGGTTATTGGGTGCTTAATAGCGCTTTAACTCAATTAAGTGATTGGCATGAGAAAGGCTTAGAGACCAAATTAAGTATTAATATTGACCCTAGGCAATTATACCAAAGCAACTTTGTTGATAAATTACAGGCTGCTATTAACAAGCAGTCTTACTTTAAGCAGGGTAGTTTAGAGTTTGAGATTTTAGAAACCACGGCGCTTAATGATCGTCTAGCTGTCACCAATATTATTAATCGTTGTCGTGAAATGGGTATTGAGTTTGCTTTAGATGATTTTGGCACAGGTTATTCGTCGATCACTTATTTAAAGGAATTGCCTGTTAAAGCGCTAAAAATAGATCGTAGCTTTATTATTGATATGACCGAATCGGATAAAAATGTAAGGTTAGTAGAAAATATCATTAATTTAGCAACCTCTATGGATAAACAAGTCATTGCTGAAGGCGTTGAAAGCGTTGAGCAAGGTGAAATATTAATGAGTCTAGGTTGTGAGTATGCTCAAGGTTATGCTATTGCTAAACCCATGACAGCAACTACACTGATAGCTTGGATAAAAGATTGGCAGCCTTATCCATCATGGTTAATTAAACCAAAGTCTGAAAAAAGTTACCGTTCACTCTTCGAGCAAATGACTGAGCCGATGTTAGTTATTAAAGACGGCAATTTTATTGATTGCAATAATGCTGCCTTGAAGTTTCTGGGTTATGCGACGAAAGCGAGTTTTTTAAATAAGAAACCCAGTGATATATCGCCGGAATTTCAACCTGATGGTCGTCGTTCAGAAGATAAAGCCCTAGAAATATTGGACTCTGCGCAGAAAGAGGGTTTTCAGTGTTTTAATTGGTTGCATCAACGAGCCGATAATTCAGAAGTGTTAGTAGAAGTGATGCTAACACCGATGATCTTAGATGAACAATATGTCATACATACCGCTTGGCGCGATCTTAGTTGTCGACGTTGAGTTTGATTGCGTTTCTAGCAAATCGAACAGTTTTAAAGGATGTGCTCGCATGAGATCTTAGCTGTAGGCCGGAATAAGACTTTACGAGCGTAAGCGAGTAAAGCGTTTCCGGCATTTGTAGTGCTCGAAACGCCGGAAACGCAACCGCGCGCTGCGCTTAGGTTGTCTTATTCCGGCCTACATTTTTAGATGGTTGAATGGGTAGAACAAAGTGAAGTCTATCATTCAAGAAACTCACCGACATTAAGTGAGTGTTTAAAAATACCTCGCCAACTTAGTTGTAGGCCGGAATAAGACTTTATGAGCGTAAGCGAGTAAAGCGTTTCCGGCATTTGTAGTGCTCGAAACGCCGGAAACGCAACCACGCGCTGCGCTTGGGTTGCCTTATTCCTGCCTACATTTTTAGATGGTTGAATGGGTAGAATAAAGTGAAACCCATCATTCAAGAAACTCACCGACATTAAGTGCGCGTTTAAAAATACCTCGCCAACTTAACTGTAGGCCGGAATAAGACTTTATGAGCGTAAGCGAGTAAAGCGTTTCCGGCATTTGTAGTGCTCGAAACGCCGGAAACGCAACCACGCGCTGCGCTTGGGTTGCCTTATTCCGGCCTACATTTTTAGATGGTTGGATGGCTAGAACAAAGTGAAGTCTATCATTCAAGAAACTCACCGACATTAAGTGAGTGTTTAAAAATACCTCGCCAACATAGCCTTTTCAGAACTTATCTTCGGCAACGGAATTTTAACTTCATAGCCACCACCCGATGCAACCTCCATGGCTTGACCATAGAGCCCCTCCATACGCTCAACAACAATGTCAGTATTCCCTTCTGGTAAGATTAATTCTAATTTATCGCCGACTGAAAATTTGTTTTTAACGTCAATAGTCGCAAGGCCGGTTTCTTGATCATAGCTTTTAACCTCACCGCAAAATTGTTGTTGATGGCTTTTTGAATAGCCGGTGATATAGTTTTGTTGTTCATGGGTATGATGGCGTTGATAAAAGCCATCGGTATAGCCACGATTAGCCAAGTTTTCTAAAACTCCGATGAGTTTAGGCTGAAAGTCACGTCCTGCAACTGCATCATCAATGGCTAAGCGATAAGTTTGTGCCGTGCGTGCCACATAATAATGGGATTTAGTACGGCCTTCTATTTTAAGACTATCTACGCCAATTTCGACTAGGCGTTGCACATGCTCTATAGCTCTTAAATCTTTAGAGTTCATAATATAAGTGCCGTTTTCATCTTCCATGACAGGCAGTAATTCACCTTTGCGACCTTCTTCTTCGAGAAAATACACATGGTCAGCTAAGGGGTGTCGTTCCGCACCTCCACAACTGGCATGGCTAATATCTGACATCGATAGAGCATTGCCGTCTAATACATAATCACCTTCAGCATTTTCATGAGCGGGTAAGGTGTCATATTTCCAACGACAAGAATTAGTGCAAGTGCCTTGGTTAGGGTCGCGGTGATTAAAATAACCCGACAACAAACAGCGTCCCGAATAGGCAATACATAAAGCGCCATGAACAAAGACTTCAAGTTCAGTATCGGGACAGCGTTGGCGTATCTCTGCAATTTCATCTAAGGATAATTCACGCGACAAAATCACTCGCTCAACGCCCATGCTTTTCCAGAAGTTAACGGTCGCATAATTGACAGTATTAGCTTGAACTGACAAATGAATAGGTATGTCTGGCCAAGTTTCTCTTGTCATCATAATTAAACCAGGATCAGCCATAATTAAGGCATCAGGCTGCATGGCTATAATGGGCGTGAGATCTTTAACAAAGGTTTTGACTTTGCTGTTATGGGGAATAACATTGGTAGCCAAGAAAAACTTTTTGTTAAGTTGATGAGCCTCAGCAATGCCTTTGGCAAGATTATCTTCTAAAAAATCATTATTACGCACACGTAAGCTGTAGCGAGGCAGGCCAGCGTAGACGGCATCTGCACCAAAGGCAAAAGCATAACGCATGTTTTTAAGGGTTCCGGCAGGAGAAAGTAATTCGACTTGTTTCATGTTTAGCTGTGTAAATGAACGATATAAAGTATTCTATCGCAACCCGCTTAAGCAAGCCAAATTAAGGTTACAATCTATGTGGATAATTGTATTTATAATCGCCATTCTATTTGTACTCGGTGGGCTGTTGATGTTATTGCGCTCAGCTAAAATGCCTGTAATTCCAGATAGTGTGAAGGCTCAGCCTTATGAAGATGACGATGATCTTTAGGGGTGACAGATTCGCCCATTTATCGAACATACAAGTTTGTAGTTTGGTGATTATAATTGTAGGCCGGAATAAGCCTTTACTAGCGTAAGCGAGTAAAGCGTTTCCGGCATAGGTACTGCTCCAGTGCTGGAAACGCCACCACGCCGCGCTACGCTTGGGTGGTCTTATTCCGGCCTACGGTTTTGTAAGTACACGTACCTGTCTCTACGGTGATTCTAAGCCTTATTCAATAAGGGCAGTTTTTACATATATTTCCACAGCAACGGCCTCGTTTTAAATGATACCACTGAGTAAATACCCAATTATTGTCTTCTATTAAATAATCTATTCCGACTAGCAATTTTTTATCATGGCGATAAGGCAGAGCTTTAGCGATGAGGTCTTTTAGGCTGCTTGTAGTAATGAGATAAGTAATTTTTTCTTGTATAGCTAGACTAAGGCAGGGTTCGCAAAGACAAGTTTGTTGACTATCGATATTCAAGATTGAGGGGTACGTAGCGCACCAACAAGCTTTACTATCTTGAGTGTAGCCACAACTTAATAGAGTTGAACATTTTGAACAGCGTTGTTCTTGCGTAGAGTGTTTAGTTTTCAATGATATTAAGAGCAGGTAATGTGATTATAGGGGTGATATAACACTAGGCTTCAATTAGCGAATATGCTGATCACTCTAATGCTCCGAATGTTTACTTCGCAAGACAGTAACTTGTCCTGTTTCTCGATAGTTCTTATAGTCTGCTAGCACTTGGGCGTGATCGAAGGCTAAGGATTCGGGTAGATTATTTAGATTAAATACTTGGCAATTTTTTGCATCATCGGCAGCTTTAGGTGAGCCCTGTGCTTCTGCTACATAGACCGCCGTCACTGTATGTCCACGATTATCACGAGAAGGATCGGAATAAATACCTAGCAAGGCTTTCAAGTGCACTGTAAGAGTCACTTCTTCTTGCGCTTCGCGGATGGCCGCGTCTTCGACCATTTCACCGACATCAACAAATCCCCCCGGAATCGCCCAACCATAGGGCGGATAGGCACGCTCAATTAATACAATCGGACGATCAGGAAAATCAACGAGCTCGATAATAATATCAGCAGCGATTAGGGGTGTGATGGGTTTAGTCATAACGGTTATAAAGTTGTAGGGATAAAGAGTTAAGATTTTATCGTTGCCACGATTTCGCGGGTCATTTTGTCGGGTTACGCTCGCTAACCCGACCAGCGAAATTAGCCTAGTAGGCCGGAATAAGGCTTTACTAGCGTAAGCGAGTAAAGCGTTTCCGGCATCTAAACAGATTGAGTCGCCGGAAAAGCCAGCACGCGCTACGCTAGCATGGTCTTATTCCGGCCTACATTTATATCTTTGAAGCTCCGGAGTGGAAATTATACCGTATCCTGATCGTGGCCATGTTTTTTAGCCAGTATGCCCATGGCCACTGATACGAAGAGTCCAAATATGATGACAATAGTATTGATATGAAGTCCCGCATTAATCATTAGCGCATAGGCACCTAGCATAAATAAAATGCTAAGGTTTTCGTTGAAATTTTGCACGGCAATTGAATGGCCAGAGCCCATTAATTGATGACCTCTGTGCTGTAGCAAGGCATTCATGGGTATTAAAAAGCTGCCGGCTAAACTACCAATTAATATCAGCATGAGTATCGCGACACGCCAATCAGTAACTAATACCATGCCTAATACTACAAAGCCCATCGCTATGCCTAAGGGTAATACTCTGACAGCATGTTCTAAAGGTACTGCTTTAGCTGCGATTACAGAACCGATAGCTAAACCTACAGCGACCAATGCTGTTAATTGCGTTGCTTCTTCTAAATCAAAGTTTAAGGCAACTGCAGACCAAGCTAGAATAATGAAACGCAAGCTGGTACCTGCGCCCCAAAATAACGAGGTTACCGCAAGAGAGACTTGTCCTAAAGGGTCTTTCCAGAGCAGTAGAAAGCTTTTCCAGAAATCTTTTAATAGGAATAAAGGATTTCGATTAGTCATGCTATGTTCTATGGGTAGTTTGGGTATAAAGTAATTGAGTAATGCTGCGATTAAATAAAGTCCAAGAGTGACAAGAATGCCGAACTCGGGTGCGGTATCAATACCGCCATTGAATTCAAGTTTAGCGAGTTCTTGAATAATATTTACATCGACTCGATGTCCCATCAATAATCCGCCTATGATGGCGCCTAAAATGATGGCAAGAACAGTTAAGCCTTCCATCCAGCCGTTTGCCCAAACTAAGCGCTGCGGTGGAAGGCATTCAGTCAGAATGCCGTATTTGGCTGGTGAGTACAAAGCAGCCCCTATGCCAACAAAGCCATAGGCGAACAATGGGTGCATGCCTAATAACATAGCTGCACAACCGACTAATTTGATGCTGTTACTAATGAACATGACTTGCCCCTTAGGGAGTGCATCTGAAAATGCACCTACAAAGGGGGCTAATACGATAAAAGCGAAAACGAAGAATTGCTGTAATACCGGAATTTGCCAAGAGGGAGCTGCAAAGTTTTTAAGTTGGGCAATGGCTGCAAACAGTAGTACGTTATCTGCTAGTGAGGAAAAAAATTGTGCTGAAAGAATAATGTAAAAGCCGCGATTCATTGGATATACCTTGTGCGATTCCGCAAAATTCAGAATCATTGCACTCTTGAGTGGTAAGGAGTCGTTAATGGTAGTTTGTTTTGCAAAAAAAAACAGTATTACACCAGTTCCAATATTAAAGTCTAATTGTTGGAACTGATGGCTTTGCAATCAATCTGCTTTATGTTTAAAACTCTTAGTGAGTCTCTGGTAGTTTAGCTTCGTTAAAAGCAGGGACGAGGTTATTAAAAAACTGTGCAGTACAATTAGCCCAAGAATAATTCATAGCAAAATTTCGACAATCATCCTTATCCAATTTTAACGCTTCGGTCACCGCTTTAGTCAAATCTTCATCAAGTACACCTACTTTATCGCTGGTGATGACATCTAAAGGCCCTGTGACTGGATAAGCTGCAACCGGCACGCCACTCGCTAAGGCATCTAACAGAACAATGCCGAAGGTGTCAGTGCGACTAGGAAATACAAACACATCTGCGGCCGACATGTGTCTGGCCAAAGGTTCGCCTGATTGAAAGCCAACAAAAACTGCATCAGGGAATCTTTCTTTCAGCTCAATAAGCTGAGGTCCATCTCCGACAACCACTTTTGTGCCTGGTACGTCTAGGGATAAAAAGGCTTCAATATTCTTTTCTATGGCTACTCTACCAACAAACATGGAAATAGGGCGAGGTAGTGCCAAAAACTCTTCATATCTAGGATAATAAAAATCTGGGTTGACGCCACGAGACCAGCGTATGAAGTGATTTTTAAAGCCTTTAGCAACTAAGCTTGATTCTACCGATGGCGTAGCGACCATTACTTTTTTAGCAGGGCCATGAAACCAGCGTAAAAAGGCATAACCACACGAAGTAGGAATTTTAAAGCGTAAATTAATATATTCCGCAAATAAGGTATGAAACGAGGTGGTAAATGCCAGATTATGTTTTAAACAATATTTTCTTGCGGCCAATCCCAATGGGCCTTCAGTGGCAATGTGTATACGTTGTGGTTTGAATTCATCGAGTTGCTTACTTAATTTGCTGTAACAATTAATTGCTAATCGAATAGATGGGTAAGAAGGGCAGGGTATTGATTTAAATTGATCCGGACTAATCAGTTTGATTTCATGTCCTAATTGTTCTAGGGTGTTACAAGTATTTTGGATAGTGGTTACTACACCATTTATTTGTGGATGCCATGCATCAGTGATGAACGCAATTCTTAATGTCATAAAGCCCCTGGATAATAATTATTTTTATTTAAACGTCGACAATTACTGGCTTTTTAAACCCGTAATGATTGCCACTGTGCTCTTTTTATAAATCGGAGCTATGGGTTTAGGCTTAACTGATGGCTAGCCAATCGGCTATCTTAAAGTGGGAATATGACGTTTTAATGAAATTTGTGACTGATGAAGCTCAGTTATTACCTTTAGGTTTTATGTAGGTTGGGTTGGCGATAGCGTAACCCGACATTTCGTTAGACATTGTGTTGGGTTAAGCTCTCGCTAACCCGATATACGTGCTTGGCGAATTTGCCGCCCCTATAGTATAAACTCGCAGTTTATGACTATTCATATCGCATAAGCTGCACGAATATTGTTTTAAACAGGGTGATGATAAGCTTAATCAGTGAAATGACAGGTCTTTTAGCCCTCATAGAAGACTCAAAACAGACAGTTGAAAGCTCTAACCAGAGTGTAAATATGAAAATATGCGGTCATAGAGACTTAACTGTGACCTCTAAGAGACTCTTCAACAGATAAAAGGACGCTCAAATACACTAGTATGATGGTTTCCTTTTATCTGTTGATAGGTCGATACAATACTAAGAGAGCGTCCTTTTGTCTGTTGACGGGGCTATGATTACAATAAGAAGCTTTGGTTTAGTTATTTTTTAATGTGTTCCGGAGTATGCAAACAAATATCGTAGGGGTGTATTCCATACGCCTAATATCTAAGATTGTAGATTAAGGCGTACGAGTTGAGTAGAGTGTATTAATAGGGCGTATGCAATACGCCCCTACTAATCTTAATACTAGTGTATATGTACTTCTCGGGTATTTGCGGTGTCGCTTCTACGTAAGGTGTATTTATCAGCCGCGTCAGCTTTCATAGGTGAGCCATCGCTTTTAAGTTGAATGAGCGTGCCTTCATCTTTAATGGAATATTTTTTTATAGCGGCATCATTTCGTGGAGATAAAGTCACAATTTGTTTTTCTTCATCCCAGGTATATTTGCCTTTTTCGTAGAGTTCTTTAGAAGACTCTTTTGCGGGCTGAGTGACTAGCAAATATAGATTGTTTTGCTTTAGAGACAAGGTTGCTTTAATGCCATTGCAGTTTTCACAAGGAAGAAAGCCGTAAAAAACACCGTGGAAATCTTTACTTTTTTCTACAGGCTCTAAATGGTTAGCATGGTCATTGTTTTGTTCTAAGCTTTTTACTCGGGCTTTAAGATAGTTTTCTTGTGCAGAAAGGTCGGTTGCTGCCAAGGTAATTTGAGCTGGAATTAGGGCGCTGATAAAAATGAAAGCTAGGCTTTTTTTTAAGTTTCTTTTTAATATTTGCATTTCAATTTCTCTTTTTTATGTTTCAAGCTTACTGAGTAAGCACAGGTACTAAGTTTACTCGGAAAATTTCACTTTTAATACTTCGTGTCGGTTTTAATAGATTGGATCTAAAAATCACACGAAGAGTAACTAAATTATAGTTCAGCTTATGGGCTACAGAGATATTATTGTTATTTGTTTTATAGATGCTTAACTATATTTTTTACTAAAGCTTAGCTAGTAACATAGCTTGAAAAACTAAACTGTCAATATTTTTTGGTTCTATGTTTATTGTAATGGCTAAATCGTCATGCTGAGATGATTAATTGTGAGTTTATTAGATATTGACTGCATTCGGTGCTTACAAAAACAGATAATGAGTAAAAATCGTATTGTCGGTACATTTTACACCGTAGGGGCAGGTCGCGACCTGTCTCTGCTTTACGATCAATATCTACTTATTCACAAGGCCGAAATCAGGCTAGGCTAGCGCAGTGTTTGGTGGCGTTTCTGGCACAGGAGTCATAAGTATCTACACAAATAATTGTTAGTATTCCCTCGCAGAACGATAACATTGTAGTGAAGATCGTAGGGGCGTATTGCATACGCCCTTATAAAATAAGCTCTATAGCATATAGACTTTCAATGTTGGGCGTATGCAATACGCCCCTACGGTGTTTTTTATCGTTTCCACGCCGATAATAAACTTGTGTAGATACCTATGCGCAGGAGCAGTGTTTATGCCGGAAACGCTTTACTTGCTTACGCTCGTAAAGTCTTATTCCGGCCTACAGTTAAGTTATTGTGTAACTTCAATTAGTTAATCGTTTCAGCCGGCTTTTCTTTTGGCGTAAAAGGATCTTCTTCTGAATAGGCTTTGTTAGTGGTTACTGGGCTTATTCCTTGATTATTGCTATCTGGATTGGTTAAAACAGCGTTTGCATTTGGGGAGATGCTTTCTACGGAAGAGGCTCCATCTTTATTACCTGTCGCTACATTTCCTGTTGAAGGCTCAGTTAGAGCGCCTGCGGAATTTAGCGTGTCGGTGTCTTTGGTTTTTAATAACACTTTAACATCTGGGCCTAAGGCAACTGAGAAATCGGTTGAGGCAATCACTTGTTTGGTGAATCTATCAACAGCTCGAAGAGTCACGTAAGTATTTTGCTTTCCTGGTGCGTAGACGCCACCGACTATGATCACTGATTGATATTGTTTTAGACGAGCTTTGTCATTTTCGGATAGTAATAGCTCACCATCGTCTTTCATCATAAAAAGATCGGCAGGTAGGTCCATGCCGATGATTTGGTAGCCAGCATCATGCAGTGACGTGCCTATTTGATTAGAAATAATGCGCCCAAATGCAGACGTTTCTTTTAAATTTTTAACATTAAGCAAGGTACTGACTAAGATTAAAGTGTCTTTAGGTACTTGCCGTGTGAATTTATCCTGAAGTTGGTTTGAGGCTTTATAGCTCGCTTCAACCAGATCAGTGTTTAGATAAGCTTGCGTCTTATAGGAGCGATACGCTGAGCTACAGCCGCTTAGGTTAATAAGGGTAATAAGTAGAATTAGTGGTGTGATTTTATTAAACATGAGCGAGCCCCTCAGATATTAAGTAGAGTAAATAAGTCGTTGTGTTTTAGGTGAGTTACGATTATAGATGGTAATGTATTGGTTTTTTGCAACTTAGATTTAATACTAGCCCATTATTGATGGTGTTGCAAGTCTGATGTATTTTGAGGTCTTGTTTTTGTGCTCTGGTTATTAAAAAATAGATTTATCTTAAATTACTAACTCTATTGTTGTGGTGCTTAGTCCTGGTTTTGATCTTTTTGCGTGGGTTTGCTTTTGATGGGCTTAGCTTAACGAGGCTGTGAAAGTATTCTTTTTATTTCCCCCCTCTTTAGCAAAGAGGGGCTAGGGGAGATTGGGTCTATTAAAATAATAAATAAATATCAGTAACCGATGACACAATAAATCCCCCTCGATCCCCCTTTTACAAAGGGGGAAGCTAAAACCATAATACTTTCACAGTCTCTAACGCTACTGCCCATCTTGTGCTTCTATGCTGCTTATTAAATGTTGGGCTTTATTTAATGACTAAGCAATGCTAAAGTTATAGATTATTAAATTACTGGGTAATTATTGATGATAACCAGTGATTAATAACCTCAACTACTTACATTAGGATACTCTCATGGCTTTTGAACTTCCTGCTTTACCCTATGCAACGAATAGATTAGTTCCTTACATTTCAGAAGAGACTTTAGAGTTTCATCATGGCAAGCATCACCAAACTTATGTGACTAATTTAAATAATTTGGTACCAGGTACTGAGTTTGCTGATCTTTCTTTGGAAGAAATTATTGTTAAATCTTCTGGACCTATCTTCAATAATGCTGCGCAAGTTTGGAATCATACGTTCTATTGGAATAGTTTGAAACCAAATGGCGGTGGTGAGCCAACTGGTGCTTTAGCTGATGCAATCACTGCAACTTTTGGTTCTTTCGCAGCATTTAAAGAAGAGTTTTCTAAATGTGCGATTACAACATTTGGTTCTGGTTGGGCGTGGTTAGTTAAAAATGCTGATGGTAGCTTGGCATTGGTTAGTACTAGCAACGCGGGTTGCCCATTAACTACAGGTCAAACGCCTTTACTGACTTGCGACGTTTGGGAACATGCTTACTATATTGATTACCGTAATGCGCGTCCTGCTTATTTAGAAGCGTTCTGGGCATTGGTTAATTGGGATTTCGCAGCGGCTAATTTCGCTGGCTAATTTAATTCGTTAGTAGTATCTTTAAAAACCTTCTGTATCTTAAGGATATAGAGGGTTTTTTTATGCGCGTAACATAGTAATCCCAAATTTAAACATAAAGGTGGTCATGATGATTAAAAGATTTTTGTTCTTAATATTGCTATTGCCGTTGGTTGCTAATGCGGGCATGGTTATGCCTGAAGTTATTAGGGCGCCTGTTGGACAGGTTGCTAAATTGACTGTGCATGCAATAGGTGATCAGATTTATCAATGTGTTTTAGAAAACAATGTCTATGCATGGCAAAGTCTTGCGCCTGATGCTGCATTATTTGATATGCAGGGGCAGGTTGTTGGTCATCATTATTCAGGTCCAGTATGGGAATATAAGGAGGGCAGTCGTATTGTGGGTCGAGTTGTTGGTAAGTATGATGTTGATCCTAGTGCCTCAATTCCATGGTTATTAGTAGAAGTCGTTGCAAATCATGGTGTAGGAGTTTTTTCGGATGTCCAATTTATCAATCGAGTTCATACTCAGGGGGGATTAGCGCCGTCTTCTTCTTGTAATGCTAATCATCTAGGTAGTGAAAAGCGCATGAGTTATACAGCCGATTATATTTTTTATACTGCGCGTTAAGCTAATCTCTTGAGTGGCTTATATTGTTTATCGGGGTTCTTTTTAAAATCTTCTTTATTTTAAGGGGCTATAAGGCCGTCTCCAACAACATTAAAGTTATAAAATACTAATTTTAAAGCTTTAATGTTTTAAAGCTAACCATGAATGTACTGCAATTTTTACGAGATTGCTTTATAATGCCAAAAATACTCTACATCCCCGCGCTGTTCGCGCATCAAATACTCTAATACAGGTAAATACATGTCCAATGATGTTTCAACATTACCCTCTTTCCGTGATTTAGCACTGATTGAACCTTTGCTAAAAGCTCTGGAGGATGTCGGTTATGAAACACCTTCGCCTATTCAGGCACAAGTTATCCCACACATGCTCCAAGGCAAAGATGTTTTGGGTCAAGCACAAACAGGTACCGGAAAAACTGCAGCCTTTGCACTGCCCATATTGTCACGTATAGATTTACGTAAAAAAGATCCACAAGTTTTAGTTTTGGCACCAACAAGAGAGCTTGCTATACAAGTTGCAGAAGCCTTTCAGCGTTATGCAACGCATTTAAAAGGCTTTCATGTACTACCTATTTATGGTGGTCAAGATTATAGTACTCAATTGCGTCAACTTAAGCGTGGTGCTCATGTTGTGGTGGGTACACCTGGGCGTGTTATGGATCACATGCGAAAAGGTACCTTGAATTTGGATGGCTTAAACGTTCTGGTTCTTGATGAAGCTGATGAAATGTTACGCATGGGTTTTATTGATGATGTGGAGTGGGTGCTTGAGCAAACTCCAGATACTATTCAAATAGCCTTGTTCTCAGCGACTATGCCGCCAGTTATTCGTAAAATAGCTCAAGAATATTTAACTGAACCTGAGCAGGTCACCATTAAGGTGACTACTGCTTCGGCTGAAAATATTCGTCAGCGCTTTTGGATGGTTAGTGGTGTACATAAATTAGATGCGCTAACACGTATACTTGAAGTTGAAACCTTTGATGGCATGATTATTTTCGTCAGAACAAAGACCGCAACTATTGAGTTAGCAGAAAAGTTAGAGGCTCGTGGTTATTCTGCTGCGGCAATTAATGGTGATATGTCACAGGCGCTTAGAGAGCGAACTATTGCGCATTTAAAGAATGGTAAGTTGGATATTTTGATTGCAACCGACGTTGCTGCTCGCGGCTTAGATGTTGAGCGCATTACCCATGTTGTTAATTATGATATTCCCTATGATACAGAATCTTATATTCACCGTATTGGAAGAACTGGACGTGCTGGACGAACAGGTGATGCGATTTTGTTTATTGCTCCTAGAGAAAGAAAGTTACTCGGCAATATAGAAAAAGCCACTAAGCAAAAAGTTGAAGAAATGGGTTTGCCTTCAACTGAAGTGATCAATAACAAGCGTATTTCAAAATTTAAGCAGAATATCACTGATACCTTGGCTTCTGAAGAGCTGAGCTTTTTCAGTCAATTATTGGAGCAATATCAGCAAGAGCATAATGTTTCTGCTTTAGAAATTGCTGCGGCTTTGGCTAAGTTGGTTCAAGGAAATACACCTTTATTGATCCAAAATCTACCTAAAAAGACCTTTGAAAGCAGAGAAGATAGGCCTCAACGTGAACGAGGTGATCGTGATTCATTTTCTCAACGAGAAGATAGACCGCAACGCGATCGCAAATCAAAGCCTAAGCGTGTCTTTGGCTCGGGTGGTGTGATTGAAATGGAAACTTTTCGAATCGAAGTTGGCCATAATCATGGTGTTAAACCGGGTAATATTGTTGGAGCCATTGCAAACGAAACGGGCATAGACGGTGATCATATCGCAAGAATTAGAATCGAAGATCAATACAGTACTGTTGAGTTACCCGCAGGCATGCCTAAGGAATTGATTGAAGAGCTAAAGAAAATAAGGGTTGCGGGGCAGCAGCTTAATATCTCAAAGCTGGATGATAATGTTAAAAGAGCAAGGCCTGAAGATATCGTTCGTAGAGCTAAGCCAGATGATGACGCTAAAAAAGTTGATAAGAGCAAAAAAAGAATGGGCTCAACATCAAGAAGAGCAAAACCTAAGGCTGAATAAAAAAATAGCTGATTGATGTTTGATATAGAGGGTATCGTTTTATAGCGATACCCTCTTTTTGTTTCTGGGCTATCAGCTTCGTTTTCTAAAAATCACTTAAGAATAAATCCACTGTATAGCTGTAGTTCGGGTTAGCGATAGCGTAACCCGATATTTTGTCGTCGCTTGTCGGGTTGTGACTATCGCCTAACCAGGCTGAATTGGTATTATTGATTGTATGGAGTCTCTTGCAAAATGACAGTAATCTATTGCAGTGCAATGCATTCGTCGCTTTTTGATCGACAAATAATCAAACAAGATTCGGTTTAGAGGGGGGCTTGCATGAGCAGTGCTTACAGGTCGCAAGTTGCTTAACTTGAAGCCCGCACATTGATTTCGTTTGTTAACGATAGTATGCGGGCTGCAGAGGGTATTCTGAGTTTTTGGAGCTAGTCATTATGTTAGGAGCTAACATAATGGTTTTAAGCTTATTTTCCGTATTTTTTACGGAATTTGTCAACGCGGCCTGCTGTATCAACAACGCGTTGTTTGCCAGTATAAAAAGGATGGCAAGAGGAGCAAACCTCAATTTGTAAATCCTTAGTTAATACCGAGCCGGTCAAAAAAGTATTGCCGCAACCACAGGTTACGGTAATTTGTTTATATTCTGGATGAATTTCTGGTTTCATATTACTTTCACATTACCCGTAAAGAGGTTACATACTTATTAAATAACTCGCTATAATACTTGCTTCATTGGCTATTGGCAAGATTTGTTAAATTTATGCGTATTATTACTTTAAATGCCAACGGTATTCGGTCGGCAGAACGCAAGGGTTTCTTTGTATGGATGCAGCAACAAAATGCTGACATCATTTGCATACAAGAAACAAAAGCACAAATACATCAACTTGAAAGTGATCTTTTTTGCCCAGCGGGTTACCACTGTTTTTATCATGATGCCGAGAAAAAAGGTTACAGTGGTGTTGCGCTTTATTGTAGAAATAAACCAGACAATGTCGTTAATGGTTTAGGTTGGCCTGATGCTGATGCAGAGGGGCGTTTTATTGAGGCGCAATTTGGTAATTTAAGCGTTATCTCATTGTATTTACCCTCTGGTTCTTCAGGAGAAGAGCGACAAGCGTTCAAATTTAGTTTTATGGAGCGTTTTATGCCTTATCTAAAAGCCTGCATAGAAAGTGGCCGTGATTATGTTATTTGCGGAGACTGGAATATCGCCCATAAGGAAATAGACTTAAAGAATTGGCGAGGTAATAAAAAGAACTCAGGTTTTTTGCCCGAAGAACGTGCTTGGCTAGATGATTTATTTGCTGATGATCAATGGTTGGATGCATTTCGATTGGTTAATCAGGAGGCTGATCAATACACTTGGTGGTCAAATCGAGGTCAAGCTTGGGCAAACAATGTGGGTTGGCGCATCGATTATCAAATTATTAGTGCAGGTTTAAAAGATAAAATCATGTCTACTTCAATTTATAAAGACGAGCGTTTTTCTGATCATGCGCCCTTAATTATGGATTACGATATATAAGCAAGAACTTAATCCATAGGCTCTTGCACGCTATTCCAAGGCGCTACCTTAAATAAAAGTAACATGCCTGGAATTGCAATAATAAAGCAAAGTAAAAAAAAAGCTTGCCAGCCTAGCCATTCGACTAAATAGCCAGTTGCTGCATTGGCAAAGGTGCGAGGGACAGCGGCTAAGCTGGTGAATAAGGCAAATTGGGTCGCGGTATAAAGTGGGTGAGTTGTCTGGGCAATAAAAGCAACAAAAGCCGCTGTACCAAGACCTACGCCCAGTGCTTCAATGCCAATAACTAAAGCTAATATAGGTAAGTTATGGCCTAGTGTTGCTAACCAAGCAAAGCCTAAAATAGCTAACATTTGTACGCCACCAAATAGCCACAAAGCGCGGTTAATACCGAGCTTAATCATCCAAATACCACCCAGTAAGCCTCCAAATACACTCGGCCATAAGCCTGCATTCTTTGCGACTAGGCCAATTTCGGTTTTACTAAAGCCTATATCTAAATAGAACGGTGTCGCCAAAGCGGTCGCCATACTATCACCCAATTTATAGAAGAAAATAAAAGCCAATATTAGTAAAGCTGATTTAATGCCATTGCGAGATAAAAACTCCTGAAAGGGCTCATAAATAGCGGCCTTTAAGGTTTTAGGTGTGCCATTCTTAAGTAATGGTTCACTAATGCATAGTGTCATGATCAATCCAGGCAGCATAAACAAAGCAGTCATCAAAAATACACTGCTCCAAGGTAAATGGTCTGCCAAAATCAGCGATAAAGACCCGGGTATTAAACTAGCAATTTTATAGGCGTTTACATGTATAGCGCTTCCTAAGCCTAATTCAACATCGAGTAATAATTCGCGTCGATAGGCATCTAAAACTATGTCTTGAGAAGCACTAAAAAAAGCAATTAGACCTGCTAGATAAGCGATGGTCCACAAATCTAGCTTTGGATGCCACAAACCAAAGCACGGGATAGAGATGAGTAATGCGGCTTGTGAGATGAATAACCAGCCCCGTCGCCTGCCAAGAGGAGGAATATAGCGGTCAAAAAAGGGTGCCCATACAAACTTCCAAGTAAAGGGGAGTTGAATTAAGGCAAATAAACCGATGGCTTTTAAATCAACACCCTCAGAGCGCAGCCAAGCGGGTAGTAATGAAATTAAAATATAAAGCGGTAACCCAGAGCTAAAGCCTGTGAAGATACAAATGCACATGTGTTTATTAAGCAATACTTGCTTAATGGTTGAGTTATTTTTCACTGAGCCTCTGAAAAAATTAAATGATATTAACTTACGTTATACGGCGGCGGCAATTTAATCTCGTTTGTCGCGCCGAAGCACCGCAGGTTTTGTTGGATTGGCCACAACAGGGGCGCAGCATTGATGCCGCGCGTCGTTAGGAGGGCAGAACGCCCTCTCTACCGACCCGAGGCAAAACCGAGGAACACAGGAAGAAGCGGCAATCAAGCTGCCTTTTCTTTGGATACTTTCTTTTGGCTGAGCAAAAGAAAGTATCTCTCTCGGGTGCGATTACCCAATTAACGCATCATCGCGATAGCGACTCATTATTTGTTTTTTAAAATCACTATACGGCTACGTAACATCTCATGTCCTTATCTATAACTGCACTTTAATAATAGCATTGCTTTTTGAAATCGAAAAAAAAGGCGGAATGGGATAAACCATTCCGCCTTTTTAATAAAGCTTATCGCATAAGTTGTGCGATATTTAAACGCTATTAACTATTGATCAAATAATGAACAAATATACTAGCGGCATAGCCGCCAGCAATAGCAGGCGTCCATTTTAGATGACTAAAGAAAGTGTATTTATGGTTTGATTGACCCATTAAAGCAACACCTGCGGCAGAACCAACTGATAATAATGATCCACCGACACCCGCAGTCAAGGTAACTAATAACCACTGATATAAATCCATATCGACATTCATGTTCAATACAGCAAACATAACTGGAATATTATCAACAATTGCCGAGATTATACCGACTAAAATGTTGGCAGTAGTTGCACCTAGGCCATCATACATAGCGCCAGATAACAACTCAAGATAACCAATATAACCTAAACCACCGACGGCAAATACTACGCCGAAGAAAAATAATAGGGTATCCCATTCTGCATCACGTACTTTATTGAAAACATCAAAACCTTTTTCGCCTTCAGCTCTGTGATTCTTTTTTAAGTAAAAGCCATAAAGCATTAATACAGAAAGACCGACCATCATACCCATAAAAGGAGGTAAGTGTAGGCCTTGCTTAAAGCTAACAGCTGTAACAATTGTTAATAAAAATAAACCGCAAATTTGCAATGCGCCTGGTTTTAAAACAACAGCTGCTTCATCAGTTTCTAGGGGTTGTTCGTCGGGTACTGCAAAATACATGACCGCCGCAGGAACAGCATAATTAACTAATGAAGGTATGAATAATTTAAAGAAGTCGAAAAATTCAGCATAACCAGCTTGCCATACCATTAAAGTGGTAATGTCACCAAACGGACAGAATGCACCACCCGCATTAGCGGCAACGACTAGATTAACAAAACCTATGCTGACAAACTTCTCGTTGTCTGCACCAACCGCCATTACCACCGCACCAACTAATAAGGCGGCTGTTAAGTTGTCGGCTACAGATGATAAAAAGAAAGTGATAACGCCAGTAATTAAAAACAATTTACGGTAGCCAAATTGTTTTCTAACTAGCCAGGAGCGTAACGCTTCAAAAACATTACGTTCGGCCATTGAGTTGATATAAGTCATGGCGACTAATAAAAATAGCATTAACTCTGCATATTCTTTCAAGTTGTATTCGAATGCTTCATGCATTGCTTCAACTGAAATGCCTTTTTGAGAGGCTAAAATAGCTGCATGCGCCCAAATAATACCTGCTGCCAAAATAACCGGTTTAGATTTACGCATATGCGTAAACTCTTCAGTCATTACGAAACCATAGGCTATAACAAAGATTAGAACGCAATAAATGCCACGTTCTGTGCCCGTCAAGCCTAAGCTTTCAAAACCACTTGCCATTGCCAATTGCGGCATTAACAAGATTGATAAAAAAATTAATAAAAAACGCACGAGAATATCCCCTTCCGACTTTAATAGTTATAGATACAAAAAATTCAGCGCTTAATGGTATCACCAACTAATAATATTGTCATTTTATGGCTCTCAGTATATGATTGCAGATTAAATTTTTAGCTAGAATAGTCTTATAAACGCTTATCCATGTATCAATATACCAATACCGATCAAACCCTTGTAGATGAGCGAGTTGCTCAATTTAGGCGACAAACCGAACAGTATCTAAAAGGCGAGCTTTCTGAAGATCATTACAGAGCTTTGCGTTTAAGAAATGGGGTTTATATTCAAACACACGCACCTTTATTAAGAGTTGCAGGACCTTATGGCCTGCTTAATTCCAAACAAGTGCGAATGCTTGCTCATATTGCACGTAATTACGATAAAAATTACTGCCACTTCACAACTAGACAAAACATTCAGTTTAACTGGCCTAAGTTAGAGCAGATTCCCGATATATTAGCCGAATTAGCGAGTGTACAAATGCACTCGATACAAACCAGTGGCAATTGTATGCGCAACACCACTTCAGATCATTTGGCGGGCGTTTGTGTCGATGAAATAGAAGATCCGCGCCCTTATTGTGAAATTATTCGTCAATGGACGACTCTGCATCCTGAATTCGATTACTTGCCACGTAAGTTTAAAATTGCTGTGAGTGGTGCGCTTCATGATCGTGCTGCCACTCAGTTTCATGATGTTGGCTTGCATCTGGTTAAAAATGCGGAAGGTGAGGTTGGTTTTAAAGTTATAGTGGGCGGTGGATTAGGGCGTACGCCAATCATAGGTCAAATAATAAAACCGTTTTTAGAGAAAAAACATCTGCTTTCCTATTTAGAAGCAGTGTTACGTATTTACAATTTATATGGTCGTCGTGATAACAAATATAAGGCTAGAATTAAAATTTTAGTTAAAGAGTCTAGCTTAGCTAAATTTTCGGCTTTAGTTGAAAAGGAGTGGTTGCTGCTTAAAGATACTAATGAATTAATTGCAGAGCGCATTGAAGCGATGTGCGCGCAATTTAGTATGCCAGCTTATGATGATTTGGCTGAAGCAGATCAAAGTTTTGCAGAGCATCAATCGACAAATCAAGCTTTTGCTACTTGGGTTAAACATAATACCGCTGATCATAAAGTTTCAGGTTATCGTGCGGCCTTTGTTTCCTTAAAGGCTCCAGACTCACCTCCAGGTGACATGACCGATGAGCAATTGGATGCTGTTGCCGATCTTGCTGATGCTTATAGTTTTGGGGAAATTAGAGCGACTCATAGACAAAACTTAATTCTGGCTGATATAAAGCAAGCTGATTTGTTTCCTTTGTGGCAGAAATTGCTTGAGCTAAAATTAGCTACGCCAAATATTGGTACTGCGACCGATATGATTTGTTGCCCAGGCTTAGATTTTTGCTCATTAGCTAATGCGGGTTCTATTGGTATAGCTAAAGAAATCAATGAAGCTTTAGATGATATGGATTACATTCATGATATTGGTGACTTAAAAATCAATATGTCTGGCTGTATGAATGGTTGTGCGCACCAAAGTGTGGGTCATATTGGTATTTTAGGCGTTGATAAAAAAGGTACCGAATGGTATCAATTAACTTTGGGGGGATCCTCAGAAAATAATGCTGCCATCGGCGAACGTCTAGGTCCTGCTGTTGCTAAAGATCAAGTGACAAAAGCGGTTGTTACAATTCTTGATGTTTATATTAAGCAACGTCAAGAAGAAGAATCATTCCTGGATATGGTGAACCGGGTCGGTATTACCCCATTTAAAGAGCAAGTTTATGCAACTCATTAAAGATCAAAAGATTATTGACAATACTTGGCAATATATTGCTGACAATGATGAACTAAAGGCTGGTGATATCAGTGTTTCTTATGCTCGTTGGCAAAATGATAAGCAGTCTTTATCAGCGCATGATGGCAAGCTTGGCGTTAGAATAAGTTCTGAAGATAATGTAGATGCAATAGCTGATGATTTAGAGAGGTTACAGCTTATTGAATTAGATTTCCCGGACTTTGCTGATGGTCGTTTATTTTCTCAGGCTTGGCTACTGAGAGGTCGTTATGATTATCAAGGTGAAATAAGAGCCATCGGGCAATATATTCCTGATCAAGTCTTTTATTTAGCGCGAGTGGGTGTTAATGCTTTTTGCCCTAAAGCGTCTGAAGAATTATCTGGCATCATTAATAACTTAAAAGATTTTACGGTTAAATATCAAAGTTCAATCAATTAAAAGCGTTGTTTGTTATTAGTTCTACTTGCTAAATGCACGCTGCTTAATAGTTTGGCTGTCTTCTCTTTAAAGGTAATTGTTTTTTTTATAAAAAGTTCAGTTTATTTATAGTTACACAAAAATCCTAACTCATCATAAGGAAGTAATCATGACTACTATCGCTGATCCTATAATTGGTTCTTGGTATAAAGACCTAGAAAGTAAATTAAAATTTAAAGTTATCGCAATTGATGAAAAAGATGATGCCATTGAAGTGCAATATCTTAATGGTGACATAGGCGAATATGACAATGAAACTTGGTTTAGTTCAAGTTTTGATTACATCGAAGCGCCTGAAGACTGGACGGTAGCTTTTGATGATATTGAAACTGATGATCTAGGCTACACGGATACCGATGACCATAAACGTAATTTTGATGATGTAGATATCGATGATTATTTGGATTAACAGAGAAGTAATGGCATGAAAATGAGTCCTCAGGAGTTTCTGGATTGGCCATCGAAAAGAATTACTCTGCTTGCGATGTCCGGTGCAGGAAAAACAACCTTAGCCAATAAATTACCTAAAGCAAATTGGTTTCACTATTCGGGAGATTATCGAATAGGTACTCGTTATCTGCGCGAGCCAATTCTGGATAACATAAAGCGCCAAGCGATGAGCGTGCCTTTTTTGAGGGAATTGTTATTATCGGACTCTATTTATATCTCCAATAAAATCACGGTCGATAATCTGGCTCCAGTTTCTACCTTTTTGGCAAAAGTCGGTGATCCTTCTAGAAATGGTTTGTCTTTGCAAGAATTTAAACGTCGACAACAATTACATCATCAGGCCGAATGTGCGGCTATGAATGATGTGCCTGAATTTATACATAAAGCGCAGGATATTTATGGCTACCCACATTTTATCAATGATGCCGGTGGTAGTGTTTGTGAGTTGGATTGCCCGGATGTAATAGAGCAACTAGCTAAAAATACTTTAATCATTTATATAAAGATACCGCCAGTTTTAGAGCAAACCATAATCGAGCGTGCAAAAACAGACCCTAAGCCCTTATATTATCGTGAAGCGTTTTTGGATGAAAGGCTCACAGAGTTCATGCGTTTAAATAACTATGCTACTACTGATGATATACCGCCAGACGAATTTGTGTCTTGGGTTTTTCCAGAGCTATTTAAATCCCGTTTACCACGTTATCAAGCTATTGCAGATCAATACGGTTATACCGTTGATGCAAATGTGGCTGCAGTTGTTAAAACCGAAGCTGATTTCATTAAGATGATTAGCGATGCTTTAGCTGAGCAATCTTGATGATCACGACACAAAGCCAATGCCTTTAGTTGCCCATATAGATTTACCCACTTTTCAACGTCTTCGTGAAGAAGGTGAGGAAATACTCTCGCCAGAGCGCGCCGGTCAGCAAGATATACGAGAAATGCATATAGGTTTGCTTAATCTTATGCCAGATGCGGCATTAGAAGCGACAGAGCGCCAATTCTTTCGATTAGTGGGAGCGTGCAATCAAATTGTTCAATTTCATGTTCATCCTTTTACTGTACCAGGACTAATTAGAGGGGTTGAGGCGCAGTCTCATATCGACAAATATTACGAATCATTCGATAAAATCAAAGAAGATGGTTTGGATGCGCTTATTATAAGTGGCGCGAATGTTACTAAGGCTAGTTTGCCTGAAGAAGATTTCTGGCTGCCATTAATGGAAGTATTCTCTTGGGCGAATGAGAATGTTACGTCTGTACTTTGCTCTTGTCTAGCGACTCATGCCGTTATTCAATATCGTTATGGTATAGCGCGCACTCGTTTGCCAGCAAAGCGATGGGGTGTTTTTTCTCATAAGCTAATCAATCGAACGCATCCTTTAATAGCAGAAATTAATACACGTTTTGATGTGCCTCATTCTCGTTTTAATGAAATATTTCAGAGTGATATGGAGCGCAATGGCCTGAAAGTCTTAGTTGTCAGTAAAGAAGCAGGTGTACATCTTGCGGTAAGTCCTGATGGTTTTCGCATCGTATTTTTTCAAGGCCATCCAGAATATGATGATATTAGTTTGTTAAAAGAATACAAGCGCGAAGTGCTACGCTTTTATCATGACGAGATTGCAAGTTACCCTCCTTTCCCTGAGCATTATTTTGATGAGGAGGTGCAGAAAATTTTTTATGAATATGAAGAGCGTGTCAAAATATGTAAAGCCTCAGGAGTTGTTCTGGATTATTTTCCAGAGGAATCGGTGTTAGAGCATATTGATAATACTTGGAATGACACTGCAAAGGCTGTTTTTAATAATTGGTTAGGAAAAATCTATCAGCTTACTCATCAAGATCGGCGTTTGCCCTTTATGTCAGGGATTGATCCTAATAACCCACTTTTAGACGTAAAGCTTTAGTTGTTGATATTACGTAGTCCTTTAATTTGCAGTTCCTCATCAGTTATTTGGCTTAGCTTGATGGGCAGCCTAGTTTCGATCAGATTTAATAAGTTTATGAGCTTTGCTTATCTGCTTGCACTCAGCTGTGAATAATTAAACGAAAATTGTCAATAACTACTGGCGTTAGTCGTGAAATTTCTTCCTATAATTTAAAATGGACTAGCGTTTTTTTCTTGTTTGATTGGGTTGTTAGCTTGGCAGAATGCGAATCAGGCCGATAAGATTCTGATTAGTTTAGTCAGAATTCGCCGCAAAAAATGTTTTGATGGCATTTCTTAAGCTATCACTGTCTATTGCGGTCGTCCTGAATAGGAATCACGATCTTTAAATTTGTTAATACATCATTTTAGAAGCGCAATCAAGCTGAGCTGAGTCGGAATCAATCTGGCAAGATTGCGATTTGTTTAGCCAGAAATCGCCACAAAAAAATCTTTGACGGCAATTCTTAGGTTGTTGCTGTACATGTTAGTCATTCAGGTTGGATATCACGCGATTTAGGTTTGCCAACAAATCGTTTTTGTATTGCAATCAAGCAAGGGTGATTGCGATTTGAGAGCAATGAGTTTGCAATCGTGAGGCGACGAATGCCCATCGAGAGCTACCATTTCGAGATTGTCACCGTAAATACCCCTGTTTTTTTGCTTAATTTCGGATTATTGAGTGATTTCATACAGAACCAAAGCCAGTTATGCTTTGGTTTATGGCGCTTCTCTCCATGCAGGAAGTCTTGGAGTGGCTATTTTTCTGAGGAACTAAGCGCTTCAAAAAGCAGTCCTTAACAAAGTACATATACAATTGTTTTATTACCGAGTTGTTGCAAGCTAAAATATAAAGAGTTGGCATAACAGTCAAGGGTAAGAATATCTACGGGGCAATCGCGCTTAAATCACTCCTAGTATACGAAGCAAATAATCATTATCCCATCCAGCTTTTAATCTCTTGATCTTAACTCCGACCTTAGATGTTTTTTCAGTCTTAATCAGATTCAGGGCAATGTGTCGAATCACTGCTAAATTTGCAGCACTATGTCCTTGACGAGTTCGATTACTATCTTCATCAAAAGCCACATCAAGCACCCAGTGAAGATTGTTTTCAATAGCCCAATGCGCGCGCACCA